>JAABVA010000806.1_pt1 | contig 36841 bp, 36 predicted proteins | sample 5560331 | NCBI WGS metagenome assembly JAABVA01 (sample SAMN12812661, study PRJNA571458) | rock metagenome | isolation source: Antarctica rocks | place: Antarctica: Victoria Land, Mt New Zealand sud | collected 2016-01-07 | reverse complement strand
CCCAGAACCGCCGGATCGACAGACACCGAGATCGCTGCTGAAAGAAGGAGAACTGGTCATGACTGACAAAGTTGCTGACGTGTTGTTGGCGCGGCTGCGGGAATGGGGTGTCAAGCAGGTCTTCGGCAACTCCGCTCGGCCACCGACGGCGTTGCCCTGATGGTCGACGCCAACGGTGGCTACACCCGGGCGCAGGCGCGCCGGGTCGGCCACCAACTCGACGACCTCGGCGTGGTGTGGTTCGAAGAACCGGTCAGCAGCGACGACATCGAGGGCCTCGCCGTGGTTCGCAACGCCCTGAACTGTGACGTAGCGGCGGGGGAGTACATCAGCGAACTGGACGAAGCGCGCCGGCTCTGCGGCGTGGTGGACTGCCTGCAGTTGGACCTCACCCGCTGCGGCGGCTATACGGGCTGGCTCCGCGGCGCAGCGCTCGCCGCCGCCCTCAACCTCGACGTCTCCGCGCACTGCGCCCCGTCCCTGCACGCCGCGGTCGCCGCCGCCATACCGAACCTGCGACACGTCGAATGGTTCGTCGACCACGCCCGCATCGAGCCACTTTTGGTCGACGGCGCACCGCCCGTGCACACCGGAGCCCTGCACCCCGACCCCGATGCGCCAGGACACGGAATGTCGCTGTCCAATCGGGCCGTGCCATACCGGACCAGCTAGCTGCCGCATCACTACACGTGGAGAAATCATGAACGACCCCCCGACCACCGGACATTTCGCCACCGGTAACCAGTTGCTGGCCGTACAGCAGGACACCGCAGCCATCCTGGTCGACTGGCAACTGTTCCACGACTGGGACCCGTCGCGACGGTACTTTCCACGGCGCAATCTTCATCATCGCTGCCGACGGTCACCAGACCCACTCCCTGCCATGGTCCGCCCCCACCGACATCGCCGCCGACACAGCGCTGCGGCTGGCGGAATGGGTTCGCACCGACAACTGGGTCCGAGACGACTCCGGCCGTCGCGTCGCCCGTGTCATCTTCGTCGCCGCGGAAACCAGCCCGACGGTTCCGCCCGGTCAACGCACCCCGACCCACGACGGTGGCTACGCCCGCCCGGCAACGAGCGTCTGACAACTAGCGTCTGACACCACGATCTGGGGAAGCAATCCGCAGATGGAACTGCTGAGAGTGTCATGTCGCTGGATCCATGAACGTCGCGGTCGGTGTTTGCCGCAGTTTCCATTACCCGGCATTACGGCGCATCCGGGGTAAGTTGCGGTCCCCCGGCGAACGCGGAGCTCGGCCAGACTCGGCGCGGTTCCGCAGCTGATCGGCAGCGAACGAGCCGTCGTCCGCGAGGTGCAGCGGTCGGTCGCGAACTGCGCGCAGCTCGAACCGGTCACGATGTAGTCGCTACGTCCAGGGTTGGTGTTGGGCCGCGACGGCGCCCGGCGCGCCCAGCGCGCAATTGCGACACGAACGGCGGATCACATGCCTCGCCGGGGTGAGTTGGCGCAGCCGGATCCGGTCCGGCTGCCCGACGCCGCAGCCCCATCATGAGGTGTCCTGGGTCGCCTGTAGGCCTGCTGTGGGCCTGCTGTTCGGTGCGCGCCAGATCAGTCGGTGTACGCCGAGGTGGCGTGGCAACGTGCGCAGGCCGGGAATATAGGGCACAAGGATCAGGACGAGGGTCAGGACGGCCATCAAACCCCAGACACCGCGCCGGACAGTTGCGACCCGCGACGGTGGAACGGCGAAGGAGTCACCATCGAACGATGCGCACGCTCAAGTACGACGAGGCGGTGTCCATGGTTGGGAAAGTACCCCATCTGTACAGCTGGCACGCAAACGATGAGACCCTGCTCGGTGCAGATGTGCCTGCCCGCTGGGGTTGTAAATTGCATCTCATTCGGCGCGTTTCTTGCTCGCCATTTGGCCGCCTGGTCAGGCGGACGAGATGCTAAAACACCTCGACGCTGCCGAACGCCGCAGCCTTAACGACGCACTCACCAAGCTCATCCGAACCGACTGACAACTGGCAGCCTGAACCACTCGCTCGTTCGTCGGATCAACTCGCCGCAACGGTAACGCCCCGCGGGACGCGCACAGGCGGCCATTTCTCGTTGAGTCGGCGCGTGCGGCTTGCGTCCTGGCTGCCGATCGACCATTATAGTTGTCAGACGACAAGAGTCGTCGATCGGCAAGCGTCACCGTCGCCGGTTCAGGTCGGCCGTCGCGCCACCTATCGGGTTAGCGCTGCGTGGTTAGCTCACTCCGAAGCGATGGAGGCAGCATGCATCGAGGAATTGAACCGGGCGCGGGAGCGCCGGCGGCGATGCTCGGCCCGACCGGCCGGGCGCCGATGATGCCGGTCGGGTCCAGCTCACGAATAGCCGAGCCAGGAACATCGGCCGCTCCGGAGCACCTGTTGATCGGATGCTGGGCAATGTCGAACACGGCCGGTTCGAACGGTTGCGGTCGGGGCTGACTGCGGTGTCCGCACTGTTGACCGGGGCCGGGGGGTACTTCCACGGGCGCGGGGAGGCCCACAAACCTGGCGGCTGGGCCCTGGCCCCCCGCTTCGCCCAGCAGATGGCGAGCGGGGCCGCAATGGGTGTCCATGGCACTGTCCGCAGGCGGCAGGAACGCGTCCTGACCGTCGGGGCGGTGACTGACGATGCCTAGCTTCTTCCCGTGGTGGGTGGTGATCACCCATTTCGTGAACATCTTCTTCATGGTGCTGTTGTTCCGCAGCGGGCTCGAGGTGCTGTCGGCGTTCCCGAAGTTCTACTGGCACGACGACTGCCCGCCGGGACGGGAATGGCTGCGGCTGTCGAAGAAGATGTATGCCGCGGACTCGCGCCGTCCGTGGTCGTCGATGGACGAGGAGGAGTCCTGGTCGCCACTGATCGCCCTTCCCGGCCGTAAGAATTTGGGACTGGGGCGGCACTGGCATTTCCTGAGCGTGCAGTTCTGGATTCTCACCGGTGTGGTCTACGTGACGATGGTCTTCGCCAGCGGGTATTGGCACTACCTGATTCCGACCAGCTGGTCCATCATCCCGGATTCGATCCGCTCGATCGGCACCTATCTGCAGTTCCACCTCCCGGCCAAGATCCCGGGCCAGCCGTTCGAGCCGGCCCAGAAGCTCGCTTACTTCCTGGTGATCTTCGTGCTGTCCCCCCTGCAGATCGCCACCGGGGCGGCCATGTCGCCGTCGGTCCTGGCCCGGTTCCCCTGGTACGGCCAATTGTTCGGCGGCAAGCAGGGGGCCCGCAGTTTGCACTTCCTCGGGCTGTGCGCGTTCGCGGCCTTCATCGGGGTGCATGTCTTCATGGTGATCGTGCACGGATTGCCGCAGGAGTTCGTCGGGATCGTGCTGGCCGGCCGCGGCGCCGCGTCCCTGGCGCTGGTGATCGGGCTGATCGGGCTGTTCCTGATCGTTGTCTTCCATGTGGTGATCACGGTGTTGTCGTTGCGGCGCCCGCGCACTACGCAACGGTTGCTCGGCGTGGTGGTCAACCCCTTCGAACGGGTCATTTCCCGGACGTTCCGGTCCCGGGAACACTATGGGCGGCATCATATCTCGCCCTACCACCGGGTCAACGGCTACCCACCCACCGACGCCGACTACGAGAAGCTGGTGAAAGGGTCCTTCGCGGACTACCGACTACCTGTCGGAGGCCTGGTCGCGCAGCCGGTGTCGTTGTCGCTGGCCGAGCTGCGGGCACTGGGGACCCAGCACCAGATCACCAAGCACCAGTGCATCCAGGGCTGGAGTGCCGTAGCGGAATGGGGCGGTGTGCCGCTGGCCCGCCTGGTCGACCTGGTCCAGCCCAGCCCCGAGGCGAAACACATCGTGTTCTACGCCTTCGACGACAAGGGGCTGACCGAAGGTGAAGGGCGGTACGGCCATTTCTACGGGACGATCCCGCTGCACCTGGCGCAGAATCCGCAGACGCTGTTGGCGCTGGAGATGAACGGATCCGCACTGCCGGTCGAGCACGGCGCCCCGATCCGGGTCCGGATCGAGACGCAGCTCGGTTTCAAGATGGTCAAGTGGATCAAGGCCATCGAGTTTGTGGCCGACACCGACGACATCGGTCAGGGCCAGGGGGGCTGGCGCGAAGACCAGCAGTATTACGCCAACGCGGCCGGCATCTGACCGGCACGCACGCCGACGACGCACACAGGAACGGTGACCGACGATGACCGCAGTGCAGACGGGAACGATCAAGACGAAGATCCCGGGCCGCCTGGATCGGCTGCCGTGGGCCCGTTTCCACTGGCGGATCGTTTTCGGCCTGGGCACCGCCTGGGTGCTCGACGGGCTCGAGGTGACGATGGTCGCCTCTGTCGGCTCCCGGCTGACGGAAAAGGATGCCGGGCTTGCGCTGACCGTCAGTGACATCGGTCTGGCCGGAGCGATCTACATCGTCGGGGCGTGCCTGGGCGCCTTGTTCTTCGGCCCAGATGTGCGATCGGTTCGGCCGCAAGAAGCTGTTCGTGATCACCCTGGTTCTCTACATCGTCTCCACCGTGGTCACCGCCTTCTCGTTCGCGCCGTGGTTCTTCTTCCTGGCCCGATTCTTCACCGGCGCGGGCATCGGCGGGGAATACTCGGCGATCAACTCGGCCATCGACGAGCTGATCCCGGCCCGGGCCCGGGGGCGCATCGACCTTGCGATCAACGGTTCCTACTGGCTCGGATCGATCATCGGCTCTGGGTTTGCGCTGTTCTTCCTGGGCTCGGTCTTCCCGGCGGATCTGGGCTGGCGGCTGGCGTTCGGGGTCGGCGCGGTCCTCGGGCTGGCGGTCATGTTCGTACGCCGCAAGGTGCCCGAAAGCCCGCGCTGGCTGTTCATCCACGGACGTGAGGACGACGCCGAAGCGATCGTCGACAGCGTCGAGGAAGAGATCAAGGGGGAGACCGGGCAGGATCTGGACCCGGTGTCCAAGAGCATTACCGTGCGCCAACGCAAGAGCATCCCGTTCCGGGAGCTCGCCGCGGTCGCCTTCAAGCTCTACCCCAAGCGGGCGGTGCTGTGCATCGCGCTGTTCATCGGGCAGGCGTTCATCTACAACGGCGTCACGTTCAACCTGGGCACGCTGATGACCACTTTCTACCAGGTGGGCGCGTCGGCGGTGCCGATCTTCATCATCATCTACGCCATCGGAAACCTGGCCGGGCCACTGGTTCTCGGCCGACTGTTCGACACCGTCGGGCTCAAGCCGATGATCAGCGGCACCTATCTGGGTTCGGCGGTGCTGGCCGTCGTACTCGCCGGCTTGTTCGTGAGCGGAAGCCTGAACAGCGTCACGTTCATCCTCGTGGTGGTGGCGGTGTTCTTCCTGGCGTCGTCCGGCGCGAGTGCGGCCTACCTGACCGCGTCGGAGATCTTCCCAATGGAGACCCGGGCCCTGGCCATCGCGTTCTTCTATGCGGTGGGAACGGCGATCGGTGGCATCACCGGACCGCTGCTTTTCGGCAAGTTGATCGCCAGCGGCTCGAAGGGGGAGGTGGCCGTTGCATTCCTCATCGGCGCCGCGGTGATGGCACTGGGCGGGCTGGCCGAAGTGTTCCTCGGCGTCAAGGCCGAGGGAAAGCAATTGGAGGACATCGCGAAACCCCTGACCGTCGCGGATGCCTCCGGCAACGGCGACAGTGACGACGATGTGGGTAACGGCGACGCCGACCAGCAGGACGCCGCAGCCGGTGACGCGGGAAATGAACCGGACCCGGAGGCGGATCAGGCTCACGAACGCGACCGGGCACGATCGCAGGCTCGTCTTGCCCGGGAACGATCCCGGCGTCGCCGCTTCCGTCCAGGTCCAGGTAGCGTGTCGTCCTCCCGGGGATGGCCCGTGACCACCGCACTGGGGGAGCCGCCCACTCTCGAGAACGAGATCCAGGCCATCCGCCAGGCCCTCACCGAGCACGGCCCGACCGAGCGGACTGCTCTGGGTCAGCTGGTCGGATCCCGCTACTGGGGACCGGGCACCTTCGGGCGGGCGTTGCGCACCGCGGTCGCCGACGGTCAGATCCGCCGTGTCTCACGTGGGCTGTTCGCTATTCCCGATAGCGAGCCAGGTGCACTCGGCCGGAGCAACCCCGATACCGCGTGCTCGCCGACCGATCACTCAGACGGGGAGCCGCCGCGGCCGGCTCCGCGAGGGTGAGGCCGACATCATGATGACGTGTCGCATCTTCGGTCACCGCTTCCGTTTCACCGCACAGGACACGACGGTGACGTGGCGGTGTCAACGCGGCTGCGCTGCGGGCGGAGCGAAGAAGTACTCGAGCGCGGTGGCAGCGCTGCGGTACGCCACGGCCTTCGACCGGGAGGACCGGGCCGAGATCGGTCGCCGCGCACCGTTGATCGGGCTGTTCCCGTTGCGTCTGTGGTACCGGATCCGGAGGCATCATGGCTGAGCAGGTAATGACGACGACCGGCCGCACGCCGCATCCGGTGAACCGCGGCGCGCTGGCCGCGGCTCTGACCGGCCGGCTGCGGGGCGAGGTGCGGTTCGATTCCGGCAGCCGCGCGCTGTACGCGACCGACGCGTCCAACTACCGGCAACTTCCGCCGGGAGTGGTCATCCCGCGCGATATCGACGACGTAGTGGCAGCGGTGGAGATCTGTCGCCGGTTCGAGGCCCCGATCCTGGGTCGCGGCGGCGGCACCAGCCTGGCCGGGCAGGGTTGCAACGACGGTGTGGTGCTGGACTTCTCCCGATACGTCAATCGGGTGCTGGCGATCGATCCGGAGCAACGGTGGGCCCGGGTCGAACCCGGAGTGGTGTTGGACGATCTGCGGGCCGCCGCCGAGGAACATGGGCTGACCTTCGGCCCGGACCCGGCGACGCACAGTCATTGCACGTTGGGCGGGATGATCGGCAACAACTCCTGCGGGGTGCACTCGATCCTGGCCGGACGCACCTGTGACAACGTCCTGGAGTTGGAGGTGCTCACCTACGACGGCGTGCGGATGTGGGTCGGCCCGACCAGTGACGAGAAATATGCCGCGGTGTTGGCCGCCGGTGGCCGCCCGGCCGAGATCCACAGTGCACTGCGCGATCTGCGCGACGACTATGCGGCGCTGATCCGGGACCGTTATCCCGACATCCCTCGCCGAGTGTCGGGCTACAACCTGGACGACCTGCTGCCCGAACGAGGCTTCGACGTGGCCCGCGCCCTGGTCGGCAGCGAGTCCACCTGCGTGCTCGTGCTGACCGCGCGGCTCCGTCTGGTGCCCAGTCCGCCGGCGCGGCGCACGCTGCTGCTCGGCTACACCGACGGCGCGGCCGCCGCCGACGCAGTCCCGGAGGTGATGAGCCACCATCCGATCGGCCTGGAAGGCTTCGACGACGTGCTCGTCGGCGATGTCCAGGCCCGCGGGCTGCACCCCGACGGGGTGGCGCTGCTGCCCGACGGCGGCGGGTGGCTGCTGGCGGAGTTCGGCGCCGACACCGACCAGGGCGCTGAATCGGCGGCTCGGGCCTGCCGCGACGCGCTGGGCAACGACGACGCGCGGTTGCTTGAGGTCGACGAGGCGCCGGACGTGTGGGGGGTACGCGAATCCGGCCTCGGGGCGGCTGCCCGTGTCCCCGGCCAGGCCGACACCCATCCCGGCTGGGAGGACGCCGCGGTGGACCCGGCTCGGCTCGGTGACTACCTCCGCGAATTCCGGGCGTTGACCGATCGGTACGACTACCATGCCGCGCTGTACGGACATTTCGGTCAGGGTTGCGTGCACACCCGGATCAGCTTCGACCTGGTCACCACGGACGGGGTGGCCGCGTTCCGCCGCTTCCTGACCGAGGCGGCGCAGCTGTGCGTGAAGTTCGGCGGCTCGCTGTCCGGCGAGCACGGGGACGGGCAGGCCCGGGCTGCGTTGCTACCGATCATGTACGGCCCGGAACTGGTCGAGGCGTTCGGCCGGTTCAAGCGGATCTGGGACCCGGATGCCCGGATGAATCCGGGCAAGATCGTTGACCCGTATCCGGTGGACGCCAACCTGCGGTACGGACCGAAGTACCGCCCGCTCCAGCTGACCACGATCTTCAGCTACCCCGAGGACGGCGGGGACTTCGCAACAGCGGCCGACCGGTGCGTCGGCGTGGGTAACTGCCGCCAGCACGAGGGCGGGCTGATGTGCCCTTCCTACCAGGCCACCCGGGAGGAGCAGTACTCCACCCGGGGTCGGGCCCGGTTGCTGTTCGAAATGCTCAACGGGGCCGACCGGGGCCAGGGCTGGCGTGACGAGGCGGTCAAGGACGCACTTGATCTGTGCCTGGCCTGCAAGGGCTGCAAGAGCGAGTGCCCGGTGAACGTGGACATGGCCACCTACAAGGCCGAGTTCTTCGCGCACTACTACGCCCGGCGGGTACGCCCGGCTGCGGCCTACGCGATGGGCCTGCTGATGTATTCGGCCCGCGCCGCCGCGCTGGCTCCCCGGGTCGTCAACGCCGTCACATCCTGGCCGGTCACCAGCGGGCCCCTCAAACGGTTGGCCGGGGTGCATTCGGACCGCGATGTACCTCGCTTTGCTCCCCGCACCTTCCGGTCGGCCTGGACCGGCCCGCCGCGGCCCGCGGGTGATCCTGTGGCCCGACACCTGGAACGATCATTTCCATCCACCGGCGCTGCACGCCGGCGCCCGGGTGCTCGAGGCGGCCGGCTTCACCGTCGACGTCCCGCAGCGGTGGGTCTGTTGCGGGCGGCCGCTCTACGACTGGGGCATGCTGGGACAGGCCCGCCGGCTGTTGCGCCGCACCTTGCGGGTCCTGGGACCAGACATCGATGCCGGCGTCCCGGTGATCGGCCTGGAACCGTCCTGCGTGTCGGTGTTTCGCGACGAGCTGCCCGCCCTGCTGCCCCATGATCGCCGGGCGAAGCGCCTGGCCGCCCAGACCTACACGCTGTCGGAGTGGCTGGCCAAGGCCGCGCCGGACTTCGCCCCGCCCATCGGGGGGTCGGTTCTGGTGCAGGGGCACTGCCACGACAAGTCCGTCCTCGGCTTCGCCGACGAAACCGAGCTGCTGCGCCGCTGCGGCGCCCAGGTGCAGACACCCGAGGACGGCTGCTGCGGTATGGCCGGTGCATTCGGGTTCGAAGCACGCAATTTCGAAGTGTCGATGCGGTGCGCCGACCGGGCACTACTGCCTGCGGTGCACCGCGCAGCCACCGATACCGCTCTGGTCGCGGACGGGTTCTCCTGCCGCGAGCAGATACGTCAGGGCACCGGGCGCACACCGCTGCACCTCGCCGAACTCCTGGCCCAGGGAATCCCACCCGGCGTGCGATGACGGGGCCAGACCAGAGCGATCGCCGGGTGCTCCGCGAACCCAGCGCATCTCCCCTCCTGCCTCTCGGATCTTTACGAGATCATCGGAGAAGACGACGGATCACCACTAGGAGCGCGACGCCGACTCCGACGACGAACGGCGTCGGATGCGCCCCGAGTTGCCGGCGAATTGCCTTGCCGCTGACCGAGCGCAGCCGCCGGGGGTGCAGACGACGCGCGAGCTCGGCCACAGTCTCGGCCAACTCGCCCCCGGTGAGCTGGGCCGTGCGGGTGATCGCAGCGGCGTCACGCCGGGCATAGCCGGTCTGCCGTGCGGCCATCTCCAGGCGCCGGGTGGCGGTCTCGCGGCCGATCATCACTCGGTCGCGCGTGTGGGCAGCGACTTCCGCATCGCCGGCCCCCGGGCCGCGGCCACCCATCAGCTCTCGACGCGCCTGACGGAGCTCTGCCGAGACGTCCGTGGCCGGCCCATCGCAGGTCATCGTGACCGGACCGAGCGCCACGGCGCTCGTGCATCGCCACGCAGAAACGGGGCAACTCCTATCATTGTCATACGACAACAGTAATGGAGGACGCGGCCTGTCCGCCAGTCTGCAGCGCAAGTCAATCCACGTCTCCGATGATCCGAGGCCCGCCCGACACTGATGCTGCATCATCGGTAATGCCCGGAAGCTTGCGTTCGGATCCGGACCACGATAATTTGTCATAAGACAACAATTGTCATTCGATCGCTGAGGTTTTGTCGTCGTTGCCGGCGGCCAGGCCTGGTGGTCGGTCATGGTTAGGACCGTCGTGGACATCACCGGACTCGTCCTCAACGCTCATCTGGAGCAGCGACGGATGTTCGCGCTCCAGGACGATCTCGATCACGACGACATCTCCACGCCTTGGTGGACCATCGGCGCGACCTGCCCGTGCGGTTCGCCACATCGGCGGCCAGCTATGCACAGTGGACCGGGCCGGTCGCCAAGGACCCGGACGACGATGTGATCGGGCGCGTACAGCTGTCGTTCGGATGTTGGTGTCGCTCGGATGTTCTCGCCGAATGGAGGTACTGATCAAATGTTCAGTCCGGTATGGATGCGTCAGATCGAGAGTCGACGTGGTCTTCCAGAATCCCACACAGCGATCCGTCGCGCACCGGGGCGGCGAGTGGCCTCCGCTCGTCTGATGACAGTCGTGGCTGCCACTTCGCTGCTGCTGGCCGCGTGCACGAATTCTTCGTCGAGTGCGCCCACGTCTTCCGGCACATCGGTCTCAGACGGTTCATCAGCTATGGCCTCGCCAGCTCAGAGCGTTGGGACCGTGCAATCGAACACTCCCAGCGCCTCGGCCGGCGCGCTAGAAGCGAACTCACAGGCCGCTGGGCTGCAGAATCAGTACGAGACGGTGATCAAGAAGGTGCTGCCCTCGATCGTGCAGATCACGACGCCAGTGGGCTTGGGCTCCGGGGTCGTGTACGACACCCGAGGCGACATCGTGACCAACGACCACGTCGTCGGAAACGCCACCACGTTCCAGGTCCAACTCTCGAGCTCGTCGCATGCGGTGACGGCCACCCTGGTAGGCAGCTACCCGACCGACGACTTGGCGGTGATCAAGATTAGCTCGACGGCGGGTGCCAAACCGGCCACCTTCGGTCGATCCAGGCAGCTGCAGGTAGGCCAGATCGTGCTGGCCATGGGCAATCCACTGGGGCTCACCAGCAGCGTCACCAATGGGATCGTTTCGGCGCTGGGCCGGACCCTCACCGAACCCACGAGCGCGGACTCACCCGGGGCAACTCTGCCGAACTCCATCCAGACGTCTGCGGCCATCAATCCCGGGAACAGCGGCGGAGCGTTGGTGGACTTGCAGGGCCAGGTCATCGGAATCCCGACTCTGGCCGCGACAGACGCCCAGATCGGCGGCGCGGCAGCAGGCATTGGTTTTGCCATACCCTCGGACACGGTGAGGAGCATCGCCGATCAGCTGATCAGCACCGGCAAGGTTACCAACTCCGGCCGGGCCGCCCTGGGGGTGAAGGTCCAGGGCATCACCGACACTCAGGGCAACAATGCGGGCGTGGCCATCGCCTCGGTGGAGGCCGGGAAGGCCGCTGCAACGGCCGGTCTGGAAGCTGGTGACGTCATCACCGAACTCGACGGCCAGTCGGTCACGAGTACATCCGACCTGGCCAGCATTCTGGCCGGGCTGAAGGTGGGGCAGGTTGTGCCGGTCGTGGTCAGTCGCAGCGGCAGCATTCAGACCATCAAGGTGACCCTGGGACAACTCTGATGCTGTCTCACTGCTCACGCGCACCGGCGAGATTGATGGTGTTGCATCACGAGCCCTCAGCGGCACGATTGTGTCAATCGCCTCTGTGGGCCCTGGACGTCAGCAATCGGGCGAGTTGGGCCACGGTCTCGGCCGGCCGCTTGTGCTCGTATCCGGATCACGGTAATTTGTCGGAAGACAACAATTGTCATTCGGCCACTGAGGTCGTCGTCGTCGTCGACAGCAGGCCAGGCCCGCCATGCTTGGGCGGCGGTGCCGGCGTGCAAAGACCCAAATGACGATGTCCACCGGATGATGCCTAGCTGATGACAAACCTGAGGCAGACGAAACGAAGTCCCGCCGATGGACCCAATACGAAACGGAGAGGCCTGAAGATGACGAAACGAAAGATCGCAGTGGTGACCGGCGGTACCGCCGGGGTGGGCCGGGCGACGGTGCGGGAGTTCGCGCAGGCCGGCTACGACGTGGCTGTCCTGGCCCGGGGCCAGGCCGGCCTGGACGGTGCGGCGGCCGACGTGAAGCAAGCCGGTGGCCGGTGTCTGCCGATCGTGGTGGACGTCTCCGACGGATCGGCCGTCGAGCTGGCAGCGGACCGGGTCGAGGACGAACTGGGACCGATCGACGTGTGGGTGAATGTCGCATTCGCCGGGTCCCTGGCCTTCTTCTGGGACACCAGCCCCGACGAGTACCGGCGGATGACCGACGTCACCTACTACGGGCAGGTCAACGGCACCCGCGCCGCCCTGCGCGTGATGCGGGCCCGCGATCGGGGTGCGATCGTGAATGTCTCGTCGGCAATGGCCTACCGGTCGATTCCACTGCAGTCGGCGTACTGCGGTGCCAAGCATGCCATCAAGGGGTTCACCGAATCACTGATCACCGAGCTGCGCGCCACCGACAGCGCAGTGACGATCGGGTTGGTCACCCTGCCCGGGGTGAACACGACCCAGTTCAACTGGAACCTCAACAAGATGAGCAAGCATCCGATGCCGGTGCCCCCGATCGTGCAGCCGGAGGTGTGTGCGCGGTCGATCCGGTTCTCGGCCGAGCACCCCCGCCGCAACATGTGGGTCGGCATCTCCACCATGTACACGATCCTGGGTAACCGCGTAGCTCCATTGTTCGTGGACTGGTATCTGGGCAAGACCGGGGTGGACTCCCAACAGACCGACCGGGACGCTCCCCGCTGGGGATCCAACGTCTTCGAGCCGCAGGACGACGAACACGACCGCGGCGCGCAAGGCGCGTTCTCGGCGAAGGCTGCTACGCACGATCCGGTGTCGTTCGTCGCGAGGAACCGGATCGCGACGCTGGTCGCGGTCGGGGGTGCGCTCACTGCTGGTATCACCACCATCGTGCGGCGGCGGTCGTGACCGGAACCCAGGACGCCTGTTGTCGGACGGAGGAAAGTTCGTGACGGGCGAGGCCGTCACCCTGGCCGGTGAACGCGATGCCGACGGTTTCGCCCCCATCGGTCACTACGGGGTCCTGGGTGATGGCCGCGGCGCCGCGCTCGTCGCCGCCGACGGCTCGATCGACTGGTGGGCCGTACCGGCGCTGGATTCGCCGCCACCGTTCGCGGCGCTGCTCGACCCTGCACGGGGTGGGCGAATCTTCTTGCGTCCCAAGGCACCCGAGGCCACCATCACCCGGCGCTACGTTCCGCACACCAATGTGCTCGAGACCATCTTCCAGACGCCCACCGGTCGCGCCCGGGTGACGGACAGTCTCAATTCTGGCTGCTCCGGGGCGTTGCCGTGGAGCGAGCTGGCGCGCCGTGTCGAGGGCATCGAGGGCAGTGTCGAGTTTCAGCTGGAGGTGCGGCCGGGAGACGGGCTACGGCAGTGGCAGCCGTGGATCGAGGACGACATCCGGGGGCCGATCGTGCACGCCGGCACCCTGACCATGGGGGTGCGCGCCAGCCCGGAAATCACCCTGGACGTCCGACACGACCACATCGCTGCCTCGTTCACCGTCCAGGAAGGTGATCGCCTCATCGTCGGTTTCGTCGCCTCCGACAACGATCCCCTGTTCCTGTGTGACGTCGATTCGATCGACGAACGGATCGAGCTGACCGCTGACAGCTGGCGCCACTGGGCCGCCCAGGTCCGTTGGAGCGGGACCGGACACGAGCAGATCGTCCGCAGCGCACTGGCTCTCAAGCTTCTGGTCATGACCCAGACCGGGGCCGTCGCAGCGGCGGCCACGACGTCGCTCCCGGAAAGTATTGGTGGGCCGAAGAACTGGGACTACCGCTTTTCCTGGATCCGCGATGCCGCGCTGACCATCGACGCCCTGGCTGTCCTCGGTCTGGAGGAGGAGGTCCACGCCGCGGTGTCCTGGCTGCTGCACGCCGTCAACGACAACGGCCCCGACGTGCACGTGATGTACACCCTCACCGGCCAGGTGCCGGCCGCGGTGCACACCCCATCGGTCCCCGGCTACCGGCTCAGCGTTCCGGTGATGGTCGGTAACAATGCGGCCACCCAAACCCAGCTTGGCGTCTACGGCGACCTGTTCGGCACGGTCGCGGACTGGGTGTTCGGCGGTCACGTCCTGGATACCGGGTCGGCCCGACTGTTGTCCGACCTGGCCGACCGCTGCGCCGATGTGTGGCATCGGGATGACGCCGGCCTGTGGGAACTGGGCACCAACCGGCCCTACACGTCCTCGAAGATGAACTGCTGGCGGGCGCTGGACGCCGCCGCCCGTCTGGCCGAAGCGGGCCAGCTCACCGGGACCGGACAACGTTGGCGGGCCGAGGCCGACCTCATCAAGGATTGGGTGAACCAGCACTGCTGGTCGGAGAACAAGAAGGCGTACACCTTCTGGGCCGGCAGCGACGATCTGGATGCCTCGGTCCTGCTCGGGGCCGCCATCGGGTTCGACACGGGCGCGCGGATGTCGAGCACCATCGACGCCATCACCGCCGAGCTCGCGGTTGGGCCGTTGTTGTACCGCTACACCGGCGTCCATCGCGAGGAGGAGACGTTCACCGCCTGCGCCTTCTGGCGGATCCATGCGCTGGTGTGTGTCGGACGCCGGCCGGAGGCTCGGACCCTGATGGATCAGATGGATGTCGTGTCCAGCCCCCTGGGGCTGATGGCGGAGATGTGCGTACCCGGTACGGGGGAGTCCATCGGCAACTTGCCGCAGGCGCTGAGCCACTTGACCCACATCCGGGCCGCGGCCGCGCTACGGGCCGCCGAGAAGCAGTGACCACCAGGCCTTGCGCCGGGGTGGATGTTGGGCCAATATTATTGTCATACGGCAATAATCGTTCGAGCAGTGAGGACACAGCAGATGAGCAGAACCGTCAGTGACTTCGTGATCGATCGATTGATCGAGTGGGACCTGCATCGTTTCTACGGCTTTCCCGGTGACGGGATCGGCGGGTTCGACGGCGCTCTGGAACGGGGTGAGGACGACGGCAAGGCCTTCACCTACATCCGACCCACCCATGAGGAGATCGCCGCGTTCCTGGCCTGCGCGCACGCCAAGTTCACCGGTGAGGTCGGGGTGTGCATGGCCACGTCGGGCCCGGGTGCCGTCCACCTGCTGAACGGCCTGTACGACGCCAAGATGGACAACCAACCGGTCGTGGCCATCGTCGGGCAGCAGGGCCTGGTGTCCTTCGGGAGCGACACGCAGCAGCAGATCGACCTCGAGCGCGTTTTCGCCGATGTCGCCGGCTACGTCCAGACCGTGGTCAGCCCGATGCAGGCGCAGCTGGTGGTCGACCGGGCGGTTCGCATCGCCCGCGCGCAGCGGTGCCCGACGGTGGTGATCCTGCCGGCCGACATCCAGAACGCCAAGATGCAGGAGCCGGACCTCGAGCACTGGGTGTCGCGCACCGGCGTCGGGCACGCCTCCACCGAGCTGCGCCCACCGGACTCGGAGCTCCGCCGTGCGGCGGAGGCACTCAACGCCGGCCACAAGGTCGCCATGATCGTCGGGCAGGGGGCTCGGGGCGCCCGCGACGAGGTGATCGCCGTGGCCGAGAAGCTAGGGGCGGGCATCATCACGGCGTTGTTGGGCAAGGACGTCGTGCCCGGTGACATTCCCTACCACACCCAGCAACTCGGTCTGCTGGGATCCAAACCCAGCTACGACATGATGCAGGACTGCGACACCCTGCTCATGGTCGGCAGCAACTACCCGTACGCCGAGTTCCTCCCCGCGACCGGACAGGCGCGCGGCGTCCAGATCGATCTGACGTCGCGCCACCTGAGCCTGCGCTACCCGATGGAGGTGAACCTGGAGGGCGACGCCAAAGCCACCCTGGCCGCGCTGCTGCCGTACCTGAACCGGCAGCAGGACCGGAGTTGGCAGGAGGGGGTCATCGCCGGGATGAAGGACTGGAACGAGGTCACCGAGCGGGAGGCGATGACCAAGGCCGACCCGATCAACCCTCGGTACGTGTACCACCTGCTCAACCAGCGCCTGCCGTCCAACTGCATCGTCACCGCTGACGCCGGGTCTACCGCCGACTGGTACGGCCATCACATCAAGTTCGGACCCGACATGCGTGGCAATCTGTCCGGGATGCTGGCCTCGATGTTGGCATCCATGCCCTACGCGATGGCCGCGAAGTTCGCCTACCCGGACCGCCCGGTGGTGTGCACGATCGGTGACGGCGCGTTCCAGATGCTCGGCATGAACGAGTTGATCACCATCAAACGGCACTGGAAGAGCTGGGCCGATCCCCGCTTCATCGTCATGGTCCTGCACAACGATGACCTGACCCAGGTCTCGTGGGAGATGCGGGAGGTCGGCGACCCCCGTTGGGACACGGCGCAAAAGGTGGAGAGCATGGACTACGCGGCCTATGCCGAAGTGCTCGGTCTGCGGGGCATCAAGGTGGACCGACCCGAGCAGGTCGCCGATGCCTGGGACGCCGCGTTCGCTGCCGATCGACCGGTGGTGCTCGATGTCTACACCGATTCGAACGTTCCGCCGTTGCCGCCGCACATCTCATTCGACGAGGCCAAGGGGTTCCTGACCACGCTGGTCAAGGGGGACCCGGCCGAGGGGGCGGTCATCCGCAACTCGCTCCGGGCGGTCGGGGCCCAACTCTTCGCCAACGCCAAGTCTCTGGTGTCGCACGACAAATCCTGATCACGGCCACATCCATCCCAGCTGAAAAGGACACTGCACATGCGACGTACAACCCACTCGGGACCCAAGATCGAGTCCGCTGTCTCCCGCCGGTCGGGCCGCTGATGTCGGCCTCGGGGGACGTCCCCGCGGCCGAGCACCTGCTCGATCGGATGCTCAGCAGTGTTGAGCACGGCCGGTTCGAACGGTCGCTGTCCGGCTTGACGGCCGTGGCCGCAGTGGTCACCGGGGCGGAGGTGTACCTGGAGCACTACAAGGCCAGCTTCGGCAACAAGGTGATGTGGAGTCCGATCCTGGTGACGCCGCCGTTGGTCGTCGCCGGGATCGGCGGGGTGTTCAGCAAGCGCTGGGCCAAGACCGCGTTGCCGGTCGCCTCGGCCATCTTCGCGCTCAATGGTCTGGTCGGTGAGTATTTCCACGCCCGCGGTGTGGCCCGCAAACCGGGCGGCTGGGCCCTGGCCTCCTACAACCTGCCGATGGGGCCGCCCATCTCTGCGCCCGGGCTGATGGCCATGGTCGGCGGCATGGGCCTGTTGGCCTCCATCCTGCGGCGCGAGAAGTAGCGCCGTGCCCGACTTCCGCAAACCTGATCACCTGCCGAACCGCCGCCCGGATCGACAGCCGCCGCACCCCTCGTGGTTACCCCGCCAAGAAACCGGGGTCACCCCTCAGATGATCGGGCGCTACCCCGACTACGACGTCCTGTCCGCCTCCAACACCTGGGATCACGCGACCAAGAAGGTCGTGATGGCCCGACTGGACCCGCCCGGTCCGATGCGCTTCTTCACCGCCGAGCAGGAACCCACCCTGCGCGCCTTCTGCGACACGGTGCTGGCCCAGGACAACGAACCGCGCGTCCCGGTCGCGGAATTCGTCGACGACAAACTCGCGGCCGGACGGCTGGACGGCTATCAGTACGCCGACATGCCCGACGACTGCGACACCTGGGTGGTGACGCTGCGCGGCCTCGACCACACCGCGACCGAGCGGGGTGCACCCACCTTCGCCGCCGCCGACCCGCCGACGCGCGAGGCGATCATCGACGACTTCGCCCACACCCGCCTCGCCGGCGGACCGTGGGCTGGACTCAACGTGGCCCACGCGTGGAGCGTCTGCCTGCGTTCCATCCTGGCCGGCTTCTACTCCCACCCCTGGGCGTGGAACGAGATCGGATTCGGCGGTCCGGCCTACCCCCGAGGGTTCATGCGCCTCGGCCCGACCAGCACCACCGAGCCGTTCGAACGACACGGCGCCACCGACGAAGACCCGGCCCAGGCCGTACGAAAGGGACTAGACCATGGGTGATCTGCTGCGGGGCCTGCTCAAAGGGGCAATCGGTCCATCCGACAACGACTCCCGTTTCCTGCTCGATGTGCACTCCCGTGAGCTGCCCGGCCAGGACACCATGCGTCGGTACCCGCCGGGGGAGGAGGTCGACCTCGTCATCGTCGGCGCCGGCGCCGGCGGATCGGTGTTGGCCCAACGGCTAGCCCGACACGGCTGGAAGATCGTCATCCTGGAAGCCGGACCGTTCTGGCACCCGGACGAGGACTGGGTGTCGGACGAAGCGGGCTCGCACGAGTTGTACTGGACGCAGAAGCGGATCATCGGTGGGGCCGACCCGATCGAGCTGGGCAAGAACAACTCCGGCCGCGGCGTCGGCGGCTCGATGGTCCACTACGCCGGCTACACCCCCCGTTTCCACCCTTCCGACTTCTCCACCCTCACCGACGACGGGGTCGGCGCGGACTGGCCGATCGGCTACCACGACCTGCGGCCGCACTACGAGCAGGTCGAGGCCGAACTACCCGTCGCCGGACAGAACTGGCCCTGGGGCTACCCACACCGCTACCCCTTCTCCCCGCATCCGGTCTCCGGCGCGGCCTCTCGAATGTGGGAGGGCGCACGCCGGCTGGGAATCGAGATGCGGGTCGGTCCGGTCGGGATCGTCAACGGCACGTTCGGCAACCGCCCGCACTGCATCTACCGCGGTTACTGCCTGCAGGGCTGCAAGGTCAACGCCAAAGCCAGCCCGTATGTCACCCACCTGCCCGACGCACTGGCCCACGCGGTGGAGATCCGGGCCGACTCCATGGTCTCTCGCATCGAACTCGACGAAGCCACCGGGCGCGCGGTCGGCGTGGTGTACCACGACGAGATCGGCGGCGCCGAGATCCTGCAGCGGGCCCGATTTGTCGCGATCGCCGGTTACTCCATCGAAACCCCGCGGCTGCTGCTCAACTCCACCTCGGCCCGCTTTTCGAACGGATTGGCCAACAACGAGGACCAGGTCGGCCGGTACGTGATGGTGCAGGGGGCGAGCCAGACCGCCGGGCGGTTCCCCGACGAGCTGCGCATGTACAAGGCGCCACCCCCAGAGGTCTCCTCCGAACAGTTCTACGAGACCGACAACGCTCGCGACTTCAAACGTGGCTTCTCCATCCAGACCGTGGCCCCCCTCCCGATCGGCTGGGCCGAGCACGTATTGGCCGACGGGCACTGGGGGCGCGCCCTGCGCGAGTACATGCGCGACTACAACCATTGGTCCACCATCGGCGTGCTGAACGAACTGCTGCCCCAACCGGACAACCGGATCACCATTGCCAGCGACGAGGTCGACCCCTACGGCATCCCGATCGCCCGCATGGACTACTCGCTGTGCGACAACGACCGCGCCAACATCGAATACTCCACGAAGATCATCACCAATATCCTGCACGCCGCCGGCAGCCAGGACGTGCTCACCATCCACCGGTACGCCCACCTCGTCGGCGGCGCCCGGATGGGCACCAGCCCGGGCAACAGCGTCATCGACTCCAACCAGCGCTCCTGGGCGGTGCCCAACCTGTTCGTGGCCGACGGGTCAGTCTGCCCGACCCAGGGTTCGGCCAACCCGGCGTTGACGATCATGGCACTGGCCTCCCGGCTGGCCGAACGGATGGCCAGCGGCGCGGCGATGGATGACAACCCGGCCGCCAGAGCCGGTAGTCAGGCGAAATCCGCGGCACGATAGGCCTTGCGCCGCACGATCTTTGGCTCAAAGAAGGAGATATCATGAATGATGAACCCATCCAGACCGGGCACCGGCCCGCGTCAGGTCAGCAGTTCCAGATCAGTCACGGTGACCAGAGCGCCACCCTGGTCGAGGTCGGCGGTGGGCTACGTCAGTACACCGTCGACGGGTTCGAGCTGCTCGACGGTTATCGGGCGGAAGACCGCTGCACCGGAGCTCGGGGATTGCCGCTGATCCCGTGGCCCAACCGGATCCGTGACGGGGCCTACACATTCGGCGGCCGACACCACCAGGTCCCGCTCACCGAGCCGGACAAGCACAACGCCATCCACGGGTTCCTGCGCTGGCGCAACTGGACCTGCCGGCACCACAGCGACGACCGGGTGACCGTGGGCATCGTGCTGAACCCGATGATGGGTTACCCCTTCACCCTGGACGTCGAGGTCGATTACCGGCTCGGTGTCGCCGGGCTCGCGGTACGCACCAGCGCCACCAATATCGGCGACCACACCTGCCCGTACGGAGCCGGTCAGCACCCCTACCTCACCGTCGGCACCGAGGTGATCGATCCGTGCCGGCTGCAGCTGCACGCGGATCGGTACCTGCCCACCGACGACCGGGGCCTGCCCGCCGGCAGCGCCGACGTCCAGGGGTCTGATGTCGACTTCCGGGTGGCGCGCCCGATCGGCAACCAGGACGTGGACCTCACCTTCACCGGCCTGGCCCGCGACGCGGACGGGTTGGCCTGGGTCCGGCTGACCGGTCCGGACGGGCGGCAGACGGCGATCTGGGCCGACGAGCACTATCCCTTCATCGAGCTCTACACGTCCCACACCCAGCCGGCCCCGCATTTCCGGACCGGTCTTGGAGTGGAGCCGATGACGTGCGCGCCCAACGCTTTTCGCACCGGGGATGGTTTGATCAGGCTCGAACCCGGCGAATCCACCAGTGCGACCTGGGGTATCACCGGGTCTCCTCGGTAGCGATCATCACTCCTGTCGGCCGGATCATCCGGGGCGGTGGGCACGTCGAATCCGTGCGGCCACGGGAGGGGTCATGACGAGTGGATCGGCTATCCGGTCGGGGCTCGGTCGCGGCATACCGCCGGACGCTTTCGCGGTGGTGATGGCCACCGGCATCGTCTCGATCGCCGCCCGTGATCACGGCTACTCGCTCATTGATGTTCCGCTCGCGGTCATTCGCGTTCGTGGTGCTGTTCGCCGGGCTCGGGCTGCGGCTGCTCACCCAGCCGCGAGCCTCGTTCAGGCTTGCGGGCCGTCTGGACATCGCGCTGCGGCTGTTCACCTTCGTCGCCGCGTGCGCCGTGCTCGGGCCACGCTTCGTCGCTCATCCCGGGGCGCTCTGGCTGCTCGCCATCGCCATCGCCGTCACCGGAGCCTGGCTGATCCTCTTCCCGCTGTTCGTCGTTGATGTCCGGTCCCGTCCCCTGACCGAAATTCGGAAGCACGCCCACGGTGCCTGGTTGTTGGTGAGCGTGGCCACCGCCAGATTGGCCATCACCGCCGCGGATCTGACCGACCGCACCACGTGGCCGGGTTGGCTCGTCCTGGCGGCCGTCGCCTGGATACTGGCCGTCCTGCTGTACGTCCTGATCACCGCACTGATCGTGCGGCGGGCCGCGGCCCGGCTGGCCCCCCGAGGAGGTGACGCCGGACAGTTGGATTCTGATGGGCGCGCCGGCCGTCGCCGCGCTGGCCGGAGCTCATTTGCGGGCCGCGCTGATATCGCAACGATCGGCAACCGGGTGGGCCGACGCGACCCGGCCGGCCATCTTCGTGCTCTGGGTGCTGGCGAGCCTGTGGATCCCGGTCCTGCTCTACGCCCAAATGTGGCGGATGGACCACCGTCCGGTCTCGGTGCAGTTCACCGCACCTGGTGGTCCGCGGTCTTCCCGCTGGGCATGTACTCCGCCGCGACGAACGCCGCCGCACTCCCGTTGCACCTGGCCGCCCTGAGCACCGTGTTGCTGGTAGTTCTTCTGGAATGCGTTCAGCGTGTGTGTGCTCGTCGCAGCGGGGTGGGTGCATTCGGTGGCCCGGGTCACCGGACGCGCCGCCCGGACCTCACGTCACCGGCCCTGAGCGCCGGGTGACTAGCGCACCCGGAACGGGTCGGCGGCGGCCCGTTTGAGCTCCAGCCCCAGCCCGGGCCGGCTCTGATCCGGTCGCAGCGCCCCTCCGGTCGGGTCCAACACGCCGTCGAAGATCATGCGCTCGATCCGGACATGGTCATGGAAGTACTCCAGATGCCGCAGATTGGGCACGCAGGCCGCCACGTGGGCGTGCAGATTCGGCGCGCAGTGCCCGGACACCTGCAGCCCGGCGGCCGCCGCGACCGCCGCGACTCGCACCCACTCCGTGATGCCGCCGCAGCGGGTGACATCGACCTGCAGGCAGTCGACCGCCTGTGCGGCCACCATGCGCGCGAAGTACACCAGGTCGTAGCCGTACTCGCCGGCGGTGACGTCGGGCCGCACCTGATCGCGAACCTCCCGCAGACCGGCCAGGTCATCGGAGGACACCGGTTCCTCGAACCACGTCACGTCGTGTCCGGCCATCGCCTCCGCGACGCGGATGGCCTGCTTGCGGGTGTAGCCGCCGTTCGCGTCGACGAACAGTTCCACCTCCGGTCCGATGATCTTGCGGGCGAAGCCGATCCGGGCGAGATCGCGCGACACGTTGCCGCCCCACGATTCCCCGATCTTGATCTTCACCCGCGGCAGGCCCCAGTCCTGCACCCACTGCAGCAGTTGCGCCCGGGCCGCCGACTCGTCGTAGGTGGTGAACCCGCCGCTGCCGTAGATCGGCACGGCCTCGTGGACGACACCGAGCAGACGGCACACCGGCAGGCCCAGGAGCTTGCCTTTGAGATCCCACAGCGCGGTGTCGACGGCGCTGATGGCGCAGGAGACCAGACCCGGCCGTCCCAGGTTGCGGATGGCCCGCACCATCGCCTCCCAGGAGCCGGTGACATCCAGCACCGGTCGGTGAAGGATCGCGTCGGCCAGCACCTGCTCGATCAGTGGGCGGCAGGCGGCCGCGGCGTAGGTGTAGCCCAGTCCGACCTGGCCCCCGCCGCGGACCTCGACGATGACCATCGTGGTCTCCGACCAGGCCAGGGTGCCGTCGGCCTCGGGCTGGTCGGTGGGAAACCGGTAGACACTGGCGGTCACGCTCTCGATGAGTGCGTCGAAGCCGCTCACCGCCGGCCCGCCAGGGGACGTGCCGGCGTCGGCGGGATAAGACCGCCGCCCCGAGCGCTCACGCCGACAATCGATGCACCCATCGGCTGTGCGGACACAAGCTCAGATGCCGAGTGGATTCTTGTCATAGGGCAACGATAGATGCTGGGCCGCGATCTGGCTACCGCTCCGTCGATGTGACGGGCGTACCCACCAGTGCTTCGATCCGGGCTGCGCGGGCTGGCTCAGGCCTCGAGCACCTCAGATCCGAGCGCCTGCGCGGCGGCATCACTGAACGTCCGCAGCCCGTCGACCAGACTTGCCCGCGCCGCCGGCGTCATCCGTTCCAGCACCAGAGCGAAATCGTCCCGGCGCACGGCAGCGAAACCCTCGAGTCGGCGCCGACCTTCACCACTGACGCTCAGAGTCACCTCACGCCGGCTGCCGGCACTGATCTCACGGGTCATCAGGCCCGCGGCCTCCAACCGATCGCACAACCGGCTCGCCGAGGAGGGGATGGCCCCCAGTTCGCGGGCCAACGCGGTCAGGTTCATCGGACCACTGCGGTCCAGGGCGGTGAGTACCCGCAGCTGCGAGGGCGGGATCCGGGGCACCGCCCAGTCCTCGGCCCGGTCCCACAACAAGACCAATGCCTGGGCCTGCGCGAGAACCGGATCGGCCAGAGCCGCGTCCCGCCGCAGCTGGGCTCTTGACATCATGCGGACTCCCAGCTTCGTAGATGTTCCGCGCCGAAGAGGTTCATGGAACACTCCATCCTCCCACAAAATATCCGACTCCAGAGGGTTTGGCCGCGCCGAAAAACTGGCACCTAAGGGCATGACGCGAGCCAGCCCGTGAACGATGCCGAACTGCAGATCACCGTATTGCGAGCCCTGGATTACGCTCGCCCGGACTCGGTAGTCAGCGTCCTGCGTCCTTTGCTGGGCCGACACCTGGGTGCAAGGCAGGTGCGGTTGTTGCTGGCGAACTACCAGCTGACCGCGCTGCGACCGATCCAGGACCCCGACGATCGTGCGGTGCTCCGCGACACCCCGGGCGGCGAGGCGTTCGTCACCCAACGGGCCGTCACCCTCGTCGCCGACCAGGACGCAACGGTATATCTGCCGGTGAGCATCCGCGGTGATCGGCTCGGAGTGCTGCAGCTGACCTTGCCCGCCGAGCCCGCGCCTGAGGCGGTGGACCAGTTGGGTCAACTGGCGACCGTGATCGCCTATGGGCTGCAGGCCGCGGCCCGCCAGAGCGACGCCGTGGAGCGCGCGGCCCGCTCGGAGCGACTCACTCTGGCGGCCGAGCTGCAATGGCAACTGCTACCCGGACGAGGCTGCCGGGCCCCGGAGTACGAGCTGGCCGGTCACCTCGAACCTGCCTACCACGTACACGCGGACAACTTCGATTGGTCCCAGGACGGCGATCAGTTGCTGTTGAGCGTCACCGACGGTGCCTGTGATTCTCGCGGTCAAGTCGCATCGCTGCTCACTACCTTGGCGGTCACCGCCCTGCGCAATGCTCGGCGATCCGGGGTCGGTCTGGCCGATCAGGTCCGCCTGGCTGACCAGGCCGTCTATGCCCACCACCAGGGCCGGCAGTACATGAGCACACTGTTGATCAGAATCGACCTGGGCAGCGGGCAAGCCAGTGCCGTGCGGGCCGGGTCACCCCGGTTGCTGATCCTGCGCGGCGGCAAGGTGCTGCTACCACCACTGACCGATCAACTGCCGATGGGCATGTTCGAGGGCACCGACTACATCGAAGAGCACTTCAGATTGGCCCACCAGGACCGGCTGCTGCTGGTCTCCGACGGAATCCATGCCGCCACCTCCCCGACCCAGGACCGGTTCGGCGACGACCGGCTCCCGAACCTGCTGACCTCGACCACGGACCTGCCGGTCGGCGGCGTGGTCCGCCACGTCGTCGACGAGTTGTTCGAGCACCGCGACCTGGCCGAACTGGACGACGACGCCGCCGTCATCTGCCTGGACTGGCTCGGCCCCGGCTGCGCCGATCCCATCGGCGCGCTCCCGCAATTCCACCCCACCCCGACCAGCGGCGCGTCCAACGCGTCCGGCCGGCTCAGCCTGGTACCCGATGGACAGGGTCGCGAACGCGACGTGTCCGCGGCCGTAGACCACCGTGGGCACAGCCGCCGATAGCACCATCGTGTGCACCGCAGCCCGACACCTCCCTCTCCCCGACCGAAATTCACCACCAGCGCGGATCGCCGGTCCGACGTCACCGCCGCCCGGGCGGCGGCCCGGAGCACTGGACTTCCACGTGTCCGACACCTATTTCGTGTATTTCGTGGTCGCCCACTTCCACTACGTGCTGTTCGGCACCATCGTGTTCGCGACCTTCTCGGGCATCTACTTCTGGTTCCCAAAGATGACCGGTCGGTTCCTGGACGAGGGAATGGGCAAGTTCCACTTCTGGACCACGTTCATCGGGTTCCCATGACGTTCCTGGTGCAGCACTGGCTGGGCAACATGGGCATGCCGCGGCGCTACCCCGATTACCTGCCCTCCGACGGATTCACCACGCTGAACACCACCTCCACCATCGGATCCTTCGTCCTCGGCGCATCCCTGCTCCCGTTCATCTGGAACATCTTCCGGTCCCTGCGGTACGGAGAGGTCCTCACCGCCGACGACCCCTGGGGCTACGTCAACTCACTGGAATGGGCGACCAGTTTCCCCGCCACCGCGGCACAACTTCACCTCCCCGCCCCGGATCCGCTCCGAACGGCCCGCCTTCGAACTGCACCACTCCCACATGATCAAACGGATGCGCGACGAAGCCCACCCGACCGGCACTGGCGCGCTCTGTCCCTACTGGAGGCCAACGCCCAGGTAGGCCCACCCGACGATGCCGGGGCCGACCAAACGCGTGTGAGCAGGCAGCGAGTTGTGGTCCTGGCCGGCGGCTGCGCCACGTCTGGGTCTGGTGCGCATCGGTGGGCCACCTCAGCGATCGGCACAGCGGGCACACACCTGGCCACCATCACTTCGCCCAAGAAAAAGTATCGATCTGGGGCGGTGGCGCGTATGCTGAAACTTGTCATTAAGCAACAGTGATCGTGTTGGTGGGGCGGGTCGAAAACGCGCCAGTGTGAGGCGTTTCGGCCGGTATCGTCTGAAACCACGGCCATCTCGCGCCGGGCGCTGGTTCACTCGGCTGCGCTCCGATCGATCTGGAGGCGGCCGTGATGGGACAGGTAGGAGCAGCTGTCGAATGTGTAGCGGCGATACCGAGACAGCGTCAGCACACCGCGTCGCTGCCTGCTGACCAGGAGACCTGGCCGCAGGTGTGGGCGGCACTGGACTGGGCCAAGGCACACTACGATCCCCGAATCCTGGACGCCGCCGAGAGGGCCGTGCTGGAGCGCTATCGGCCAGTCGCGCGGGCGGTCGCCAACAATGCGGCGCCGGCTCACGGGCTGGACCAGCCGCTGGCCGAAGCGCTGGCCGAATTGGCGTTGGTCAAAGCGATCCGCCAGTGCCGGGCCTGGGACATGCACGGGTTCGAGCTGTATGCGCATGCCGCCGTCGAGTCCGAACTGCGTAACAACGCCAGGCCCGCCCCGGTGCCGCCGCCACGGCTACGCCGTTGACGACGAAGGCGATGCGCTTGGCCGGCCACCAGTTGTCCCGCTCGGCGGATGCCGGTCGCCAGCCCGGGTCTGGGTCATCGACGCGAAAGGTGCGCTGCTGTTCGGCCTCCAATGACTCCTTCCCGTCCCGCCGTCCTATACCCGCAGCCGGGCGTTTTCTCGATCGACTGATCAGGGAATCAGCCGTCCGCTTGGCCCCTCGGCGCGCCGCTCGTGAATGAGGAGGCTTCCCGGCCGATAGAGCTGGTACGGGCCGGTTGGGGGGCCGCATTGCTGCTGTGGCCGCGCCCTGTCCTGGAGCATCTGCGTCACGTCCGAGTGGACACCAAGAGTGTTGCTGTCACGCGGATCCTCGGTGCTCGCCATCTCACCCAAGCGGTGCTGTCCGGTGTCCAGCCCAGCCCCGAAGTGCTGGCCATAGGAGTCTGGGTCGACGCGGTCCACGCGATGACCGCCCTCGGTCTTGCCGTCACCGACCGGTGCCGGGCCCGGGCCGGGCTGATCGACACGGTAGTGGCCGGGGTCTGGGCGGTCCTGGGCCATCGCGACCTCCGGCACGGGATGGCCCTCCCGGCGAATCATGATTGCCGTCGAGACCGACTGGCCCGCGACGTCCTGGCGATCGCACCGGGCGGCCGCCCGCTGCTGCGACGCGCCGATGCGCTCCGACGAGATTCTCCCGCCAAAACCGTTGACATCGCGGGTGCCGGCCGGGGCGCCGATCCGGGGCCACCCCCAGCTATCGGCGCCCGATCGACATCCGTCGGTCGATGAAGGGTTTGTGCGCCGTCACTGGCGAGGATGAAGACGACGCCGCGGATGGGAATCGGTTGACGGCCTGGCGACGTGTGGCATCCTTGCCAATCGACCGTGACCGATACCCATTCCTCTTCTACGGCGAGGGTTTCTTGGCTGCTATCAGCCATCACCGGCCGTCCTGTAGTGGACAGCAAATGATGCGTTCGTTGACGAATCGACGGTAGGATTCCAGAGGAATGGTCGGTTTCGGCGACGGCCCGGTGTTTGATGTTTCATGTTGTGAGGTTTCGTCAGCAGGTCAACCGGTTGCCCATCAGGACGCCGACGACGGCGCCGATGATCCGGTTGCTGTCCAGGGCGATCTTGAGTTGCTCGATCTGATGACGCGGGTCCAATGCCGTTTCGGCGTCGCGGGCCGGTGTCAGACTGCTTTCGGTTGTGGGCTGCGGCCCTTTTCACCGCCCAGCCTCCGACCGATACATTTATCCTGCCGCAGCCCAACATCGACCTTTGGGCATCACCGTGCGGTACTGGAAATTGCGCGCCAACATCTCCGCGTGCAATCGTTCAACGACGGCCAATCAACAAGCCAGGGCGTCGCGTAAGCCAGTGAGGATGTATTGCGGTGGTGCCGGTGGGGTCTGACCCTCCGTAAGCCTGACGTGATCTTGGCTGTCTTTGGTTCGATTCGTCGTCCTTACCGGCGCTGCCGTAATGCACACCAGCGGTCGGGCAACGTGACCTCATAGGAGCCTGTGCGAGAGGCGCCCATCACTGGCCTGTCGGGTCTTGCAGGTGCACCCCAGAGGAGTTACTTGAACACCCCGTCAATACAGCGGTGCTCAGTGCAACCACCGCAAGGATGGTGACACGGACGACTCGGCTCATGCTGAGCACTCCTCCCACGAACACGTGTACCCACATCAGGGCGTCGGAACTTCGGTCCCCCGGAACGCAGAGGATGCCTGCCCGCACCGACAGTGGTCAACCGGATCGACCGTATTGGCCAAAGAAAAACACCCCAACTGGAAAGGCGCGACCACCAAAACGGCGTGAAAAGCACTGCACGACAACATGTTTGGCCGACTTGCGATGAAACCGTGATGCAGGTGCCGACGGGCCCGTTCAGCGTCTGGACCGGCGGCGGCGGCGGGCAGCACGGGAACCTCTGACCGCACCCACAGCAGGACAGATCAGGACTCCCCTGATCCACACAACGGGTCCACCTACTCGGCGGTATCCCACGCGGCGACGAGGTCACCCCACAGGCGGGCCGAAAAAACTTTCAAAGTTTTTTCCGGCAGGTGTCCCTTTTCGGGTTCCTCGATGTCCCTGTCCCAGATGAAGGCCCCGCAATCCCCGACTCTGAAGGCGGTGACCCACCGATGCCTGTGCCCCGCACTGCCGAAGAAGCGTTCGCCTCCTATGTCCTGCTACGCGCCGTCTCGTCTCGCGGCTGGGTCACCCCCACCGCCGGCCGACCCCCGCCGGATCAGGGCACCGTTCACCGGGCGCTGGCCCTGCTCGTCGACCAGCCCGCGCAGGCCGGGCTGAACCCCGTCGAGGACGAGGTCGTCCTCGGTGAGCTGCGGGGCATCACCGGCCGGGACGCCGGGCCGGCTGAGCTGCTCACCCTGTCCGCCGCCGCCGCCGCGGCCCTGTACCGCGCGACGAGTGAGCAAGCAGGCCGGCCATGACCAACCGACAGCAGCAGGCCGCCGATCCGGCCGCCGGCGATGTGCAGCAACACCACTGCGAACACCCCCGGGCCCAGCACCAGCACGGCACCGACCGCGCCTACCGGGCCGACGACTGCCGATGCGCGGCCTGCATCCACGCCCACCGGGCCACGGCGCGGCGGCGGACCCGCGCCAAAGCCCTCGGACTCTGGCAGCCCTACCAGCCGGCCGAGCCGGTGCGGCGGCACGTGGAACGACTCCGCGCGGCCGGACTGGGCATCGACCAGATCGCGCTCCTAGCCGGCATTGCCGGCAGCAGCCTGCGCTTCATCGTCTACGGCCGGCCCAGCGATCAGATCAAGACCAGCACCGCAGCCAAAATTCTCAGCATTCCGGTGACCGATCAAATCCGGGCCCGGCGCAGCACCACCGATGCTGCCATCACCCGCCTGCACCTGCGTGATCTGCTGGCCGCCGGCTGGACCTACCCGGACCTGGCCACCCAGCTGGGCCGCAGCACCGCCAACCTGCGGCGCACAGCCAAACGCTCCACCGTCACCGTGTCCACCGCCACCGCCATCGCGGCCCTGCACCGGCAGCTCCTCCGCAGCAACAAAACTGCCGGGAGCCGCGCCAGCGATCCCACCCTGCCCGCACCGCACCGGATGAGCGCATGAAAAACCTCGCCGCCGCGGTCGCGGTACCCGTCGCCGCGGTCCTCGCTCTGGGCATCGCGCCCCTGTTCGCCTTCGCCGCCTGCCAGGCGACGCAAACCCCCATCACCGTGCCGGTCGCGCTGACCGGCAATGTCGACGGATTCGGCCCACTCAACACCACCAGCATCCCCAATCAGCCGTGGGTGCCATGGCTGGAAAGAGCCGGCGCGCTGTGCCCACAGATCCCCGCCTCGCTGCTCGCCGCGCAGATCGAGCAGGAATCGAGCTGGAATCCCAACGCCCAATCGGCGACCATCGCCGGGCTGCAAACCGGCGGCGCCCAGGGCCTGAGCCAGTTCATGCCCGCGACCTGGGCCCAGATCGGCCGCAACGACGCGGGCGATGGCAACATTTCGCCGTTCAACCCGATCGACGCGATCATGGCCCAAGGACGGTACATGTGCCAGCTCGCCGCCTCCATCCAATCCGACCCGGCGCTGACCCGCGGCGATGTCGTCGCACTCGCGCTGGCCGCCTACAACGCCGGTCTGGACGCCGTGCAGAAATACGGCGGCATCCCCCCGTACAAAGAAGCCCAGGCCTACGTACCGTCGATCGCCCAGCTCGCCGTGACGAAGTACTCCATCGCCGGGTCAACAGCCGGCACACCGGCGGGCGGGGCGCCCGGCCCGGTCGGGCCGGTCGGGCCGATCAACGCCGCGATCCTGTCCGCGGCCGAAGCCCAGATCGGATTGCCCTACGTCTACGCCGGCGGCTCCCTCACCGGACCCGACGGCATCGACCCGATCGATGGCCGCGGACCCGGATTCGACTGCTCCGGCCTGATCAGATACGCCGTCTACCAAGGCACCGGCGGCAAAGTCGAACTCCCCCGCGTCTCACGAGACCAAGGCCAACCCGGACCGAACATCACCCAGGTCACCGCCGGGCAGGCCCAACCCGGAGACCTCGTTGCTTTCACCTTCGATGGCAACAACGGCGGCGGTCCGACCGACTGGACCCACATCGGCATCGTCTCCGCCGTCGGCCCCGGCGGACCGACCCAGATGTTCAACGCACCCGAAAGCACCAAAAACCTCGGCTACGCCGACCTGACCCGGCCGTTCTACGCCGATGTGCGGCACGCCTACTTCCGGGTCCACCTGTGAACGCGGCCAAGGTAGCCACTGCTGCCATCTTCATCGTCAGCCTTGCGGCCTGTAGTAGCACCACTGGGCCGGCGGCCGGGGTCACGCCGCCCGGTTCTCGCGCCGCTGACCACGCCCAGACGACGGCTGCGATGCCTTCGCCGACTGCAGCCACAGCTACGACCGACCAGCGACCGGTCATCACTGACGCCGGGCGGCCGCCCGTTCCCGGCAGCGTCAACAACGCAGATCCGAACTCGGTAGCACGGGCAGTCGTCATCACCACCAATCAGTTCGACACCCGAACCGACACATCCAGCCTCGACGCGCTCCGCCGCGCCGGACGGTGGCTCACCCCCGCGCTGCTCGCAGGATCTCTGGCAGTCCCTCAACGTGCAGACGCAGCCTGGACGGTTCTGGCGGGCTACCACGGGTACACGACCGTCGACCACATAGAACTGGCCAACGAGTACGGCCAACCCACCAACACAGCCGACACCTACTACATCCAGATCTCCTACCAGGTGCACGATCTCGCCCGCGACGGCTGGCGTGACAGTCGTGCTGGCCCGCAGCTGGTGAGGATGCAGCTGATCAAACAAAACGGCGGCTGGAAGGTGAAGGCCTTTGACTAGCACTGGCCAGCCGCCCGTACCGCAGCCCTTGTGCCACGTCAATGTCGACCGTCTTACGTCGCCCAACGGCAGATCTAGTAGACGGCGCAGCAACAATGCAATCCAAAACCTGCGGCGCGCCTCACCGTTTCAGATACCACTAGCGGTCAGGATCATGTCCATGGCTAAGGCGACCGAACGGCTGGGCACGACCGCGATGCGCGTTGCGATGCTCATCAGGATGCAGATCCCCGTGCGCGATGGGCTTCGGCATCGTGTGGCGAACGAGCACGCCAGCATGAACCACTACCTGGAGCAGCTGGTCTGCCAGGACCTCTACGGCTCGAGAGCTGCTGAGTTCGTCGCCGTGAAGACGCCCAAGTTCGCCTCGAAAGGGAAAAACGGCGCCGGCAGACCGACGAAAGGTGCTCGAGCTGCGGTCATGCTCCGGGTCGACGTTGAGCTCCGCGAGCACATGCGCCAGCGCGCAGCTTCGCTTCATTTAACCGTCAATGACTATCTGGAATCCCTGGTGTCACAAGACATCGGGGCCGCTGCTGCAAGGAAGGAAACCCCACTCGGTCGAACCGCGTAGAGACCTCCCGCTCAACAACTGCATACAACGACAAAAGCCCTCCCGCGGGAACGGGAAGGCCCTGAGTCGGAGAGATTCGGCGGGAACCGGATCTGTCACAGAAAACGAAAGGTCTGCTTTGAGAGGCAGCTTTAAGGCTACCGCATACTCTGCGGCGCACCTAGTACCACGCGATCTCGACACGCCGCACGTCGCGGAGTCCACGCGACAGACCCGGTGTGCGATCGCTGCCGGTCGCAGCGCCCGGCCCACCAGGCACAGCGCCTGCATTTCTCCGGCGACTCCCTCCCCTGACTTCCCAGCGTCGTTCGACGTCCGGGTCATCGGCTGCGCCCATCGAAAGGGGGTTGAAGCGGTGAGCCGGCGGGCTTAGCGAGCGGCGGTGGTGCCTCAGAACAACTCCAGAACACGACGAAGGCCCCCCTACAGGTAGGAGGGCCGAGGTCGAGCAGATGACGGGCGGCCACCCGATGTCTGCGAATCATACGAAAGGTCTGCTTGGATGAGCAGCTCTCACATTAGCGTGCACCCTTTTCCGGGTGATGATTTCGACGGCGACACGCCGCACCAGGAATCTGCGGTGCTCGTCGATGCCGGCGAGCTGACGGATGCGGTGGCGGCGTGGCGGGCTCTCACGCCGTTGCTGGCCGGTCGTCCGATCGTCCGGGAGTCCACCTCGGGTGGGTCGGCGTATCCGCGGAAGGGCACCCGCGGTCTGTCGGATCGGTTGCCGGTGGTGCCGGCGGCGGTGCCGATCTACTCAACGGGCGGCGACACCCGGCTGTTGGTGGTCGATCTGGACACTTCGAGGGCGGACCGGGCGGCGGTGCTCCGGGACGCCGCCGCGGTCGAGGATTTGGTGCGGCGGGCCGGTGGCCGGCTGGTCGCGGACGAGTCCCCGTCGGGTGGGGTGCACCTATACGTGCCGTTGGCCCGGGCGGTGCCGTTCGGTGAGGCCCGGGATGTGGCGTTGGCGTTGGCGGCCAGGACGCCGACGTCGGATCCGCAGCCGATGCTGGGTTTGACGGACGGGTTGATCCGGCCGCCGGGTTCCCGGCACCGCTCGGGTGGCTTCCAACGCCTACGGGGTTCGTTGGCGGCCGCGTACGGGGTGTTGAAGCAGCCGAACCCGCCGGCGGTGTGGGCTGCGCTGGTCGAGGCTCTTGGCCCGGAGTTGGCGGGGGTCCGGTCCACCCAGTCGACCCGGGACGTGGGTGAGTTACCGGAGGGTGAAGAGGCCGGGTTCTTGCCGCGGCGCGGCGGCGCGCGGGATCTGCCCGCGGATTATCTGCGGATCGCGACGACCGGTCTGTACAACGCGGCACGCTACCCCACCCCGTCCCACGCTCGGCAGGCCGTCCTGGCCGCGGCGGTGTGGGCCGGCATGGAGCTACCGGCCGTGCTCAGCCGACTGCACGGCGGCGCCTGGCCAGGCCTGGCCTCCTTCTACGCCCGGTACCGCAACCCCACCGCCCGCCGCAAAGCGGTCCTGGGCGACTGGCGCAACGCCGTCTCCTGGGTGCAAAAAACCAAGGCGAATGACACCGGGGTAAGTCCTGTCCGTATATCCCCCACAAGCGAGCCCTCCACACACCGCGGCACTAGGACTGCCCTGCAAACTCAACAACAACGATCAACCGCTGTGGAATATCAGTTCCTGCGGGAGTGGCGCACTGCGGTCGGTTTGCTTGAGCTGGATCGTTATCGGGGGCGGACTGGGCCGGCGATCAGGATGGTGTTGCGCGCACTGGGTGAGGCGGGCATGAAAGCCGGTAGCCGGTACATCGAATTCGGGACCCGGGCTCTGGACATCGCGTCCGGGTTGGACCACACCACGGTCGCGGCACATCTGCGGATGCTGCGGGAAGAGGTGGAGCCGCTGGTCTACCTGGTAGAAGGTGACCGAGGCCTACGGGGAGACTTATACGAGCTGCGAGTTCCCGAAACCATCGCCAAGAGAGCGGGGGCGTTGGATTGGCGGGCCGGGAAAATCCATGGGCTTCGGCCGGTGTTTCGGGATCTGGGTTTGCCTGCTGCGTTCGTGTACGAAGCCCTGGAGCACGCCAAAGGGCGGGCCACCAGCTTCGATCTGGCCGCCGAAACCGCGATGGCGAGGTCCACGGTGTACGAGGCGTTGCATACCCTGGCCGCGTTCAACCTGGTCGAACAGCGCGCCGGCCGCTGGTTCATCATCGCCGCCACCAGTCTGATCGTTCTGGCGGAAGCCTTGGGTTGCGCGGACGTCATCGCCGCGAGGCTGCAGGTGCACCGGGCTGAGCGGGCCCAGTACCGGCGTGCACTGCGGGTCGTGCAACCCCTAGAAACGGGGCATACGCCGGGCGGGGCATGGACGGGTCCACCAGAGGAAGGCGAAACCGCGCTGGACATACTTGAACGGATCCTCGGCGCCCAACGCATTGCGTAGATCGTGCTTGGAGCGTCCAGATCCTGTTCGTCTTCATCTGTGAGGACCTCCCCAAAGACGCTGGACGCGGCGCCGCACAAATCCCGGCGCTCGGTTCTCGACTGGCCGAACTTAAGGCGGTACTTGCCGGTACCTACCGGCCCGTGAAGAACATGGGCTATTCGGCCACTCAGATCGTCCGGCTCCGAACCCGAAGGACCAGGCAACACCGGGGCGATCAGTCAGCCGATGCAGATCACCGGCAACCAGCTCATCGTCTCGGCCACCATCGGCATTGCCGTCGCAGGGCGCCGGCTCGACCCCGGAAAATCTGTTAGCCAACGCAGAGCACGCAATGTATTCGGCGAAGCAAGGACTGGCAGCGCTGACCAGCCAGCCGACCTCACGTCGTCGACGGCGGACCTGCAGGGCGTCGACGGGCGGCGTGTTCCGCGGCGCGGTGGTGTCCGGGAGTTGGCCGCTGATTATCTGCGCATCGCCACCACCGGTGTCTATGACACCGGCCGCTATCCCACTGCGTCCCACGCCCGGCAGGCGGTGATCACCGCCGCGGTGTGGGCCGGCCACGACCTGACCTCCGTGCTGGGCCGGTTGCACGCCGGGCGGTGGCCGGGTTTGCGGGCGTTCTAGACCCGGTACCGCACCGCCGCCGCCCGCCGTCAAGCGCTGGCCGGGGACTTCAGGAAAGCCGTCGCGTTGGTCACCGCAGCCAAGGCCCACCGACAAACCCAGAATCTTGTCCGCCAATCCCCCGATAGCGGGCCGGATACACACAGGGGGGTACCCGACCACGGGAAAACGAACAGAAACACCCAATCGGAGTTTCGGTTTCTGCGGACCTGGCAGTCGGCGATGGCGCTGGCTGAACTGGACGATCCGGGTAGGGCGGGTTGGATGACCGCGCGGATGGTGCTCCGCGCGGTCGGGCAGGCGGCCCGGATGAGTGGCTCCCGGTATGTGCACTTCGGGACCCGGTCGTTGAGCATCGGCGCGGGTGTGGACCACACCACCGTCGCCGCCCATTTGCGGGCCTTGCGGGAGGGACCGGATGCGTTGATCGAGCTGATCGACGGGAACCGCGGCGTCGACGGCGACCTGTACGAACTGGTCATTCCGGCCAGGTATGCCGATCGGGCCGGTCGGCGGGACTGGAGAGGCGGGAAGCTGCACGCGCTGCGGCCGGTGTTCCTGGAGCTGGGCATTCCCGCGGCGTTGGTGTACGAAGCGCTGGAACACGCCAAAGGGCCGCTGACCAGCTTCGAACTCACCACATCGGTGGGTTTATCGCGGTCGGCGGTGTACGAGGCGCTGGAAACCCTCGCCGCGTTCCACCTCGCCGCGCAGCGCCGCGCCGGCTGGGTCCTCAACGCGTCCACCAGCCTCACCGCGCTGGCCGAGCAGCTCGGCGTCGCCGAGACCATCCACCGGCAAGTGACGCGTCACCGGAACGAACGGGCGGCCTACCGACTGGTTCTGCACATCGCGGACCGGCACCGACCACCACCCCCGACGCCCGCCGGTTGGTATGACCGGCCGCCACCCGAACCGCCACCACCAGATGATGATGACGAGTCGTTGACGGCGTTGAGCCTGCTGGAACGAATACTGGGCGCCCACCCCATCCCCGCCTGAGCGCTGATGGTCAGGGTCCGGTTCTTTACGGTGGCAAGAATTCAGGCGCATGCGAAACCCCGATAGCTGAAGGTCAGCACACCCGCGCGAACGTGGTGACCACACCCTTACCGAGTGTGTCCAGGTCGTCGGGCATCGACACGTCGTAGTCGTAGCTGGCTACCGAGATCCGCTCCGACCAACCGAGAAACACACCGAAGGAACCATCTGCTCGTGCGCGGTGACCACCACGTTGGTACCGAGCGGCGGCGGGCACGTCAACTACCGGTCTTGGCCAGCCCGACCGGGTCGAGTCCTAGCCCAAGCGGGAGCGGCGAACTCTAGCGTTGTGGGACTGGACTGGGACCGCGTAGGCCAAAACGAGCGGAACGATCGCGAGGGGTACCGCCCAGAGCCCGAAGGAGCGCTGCTGAAGGCCAGCCCCTCCGAACACAGCCAGTTCGAGCCCCAACAAGTAAGGCACAGCGATCCGCCAATTCACACCATTTGAGTCAGCGTTCCTAAAAGGGACTATTCGCCGGTTCGCGTTCAAGCGAACCGCGAGCAAACCCGCCAGCGCCGCCAGCAGCCAACCCGACACCATGAACCCCCAGTCCGCCATCATCGGATGCTAGCGGTTGATAGTTCCGCAAGCCGAACGTCTACCGGTCACGATCAGCGATCGCACCAGGGCTCGCTGAGCATGATCGTTTCGTCCTGATCGGGGATCCGCTTGCGGGCGGGGTGTGTCTCGCCCACTGAGAGTCACGCGACCACGGGCCGGTCGCGACTACGATGCTCGGATGCTGCTGCTGTCAGATCCACGCATCGCGGCGATCCCGATCGATGATTGC
>JAABVA010000805.1_pt1 | contig 36893 bp, 30 predicted proteins | sample 5560331 | NCBI WGS metagenome assembly JAABVA01 (sample SAMN12812661, study PRJNA571458) | rock metagenome | isolation source: Antarctica rocks | place: Antarctica: Victoria Land, Mt New Zealand sud | collected 2016-01-07 | reverse complement strand
ACTGGGTGGAGAAGGACTTCTACAAGGTCCTCGGCGTGCCCAAGGACGCCGACGCCGCGGCGGTCAAGAAGGCGTACCGCAAGCTCGCGCGCGACAACCACCCCGACCACCACAAGGGCGACCGGGCCGCCGAGGCGCGGTTCAAGTCGATCTCCGAGGCCAACTCGGTGCTCAGCGACCCGGCCAAGCGCAAGGAGTACGACGAAGCCCGCTCGCTGTTCGGGTCAGGACCCTTCCGGGGCTTCGGCCGCGGTGCCGGGACCCCGACCACGGGCAACCAGGGCGGTTTCACCTTCGACCTCGGCGACCTGTTCGGAGCCGGCGGCCGGGGCGCTCCCGGGGCGCCGGGTGGGCCGCAGGCCGGTGGCCTGGGCGACGTGCTCGGCGGGATCTTCAAGCAGAACAGCAGGACGACGACCAGCAGGGGCCGGCGCGGTGCCGACGTCGAGGCCGAGGTCTCGATCCCGTTCCGGGCAGCCGTCGAGGGCGTCACGGTGCCGCTGCAGACGACCAGCTCCGCGCCCTGCCCGGCGTGTCGGGGCACCGGCGCCAAGGCCGGCACGATGCCGCGGATCTGCACCACCTGCTCCGGCACGGGGATGCGGCTGAAGAACGAGGGCGGCTTCGCCACCACCGAGCCGTGCCGGGACTGCCGCGGACGCGGTCTGGTCGTCGACGACCCGTGCCCGGTCTGCCACGGCTCCGGGCGCGGGACCTCGACGGCCACGATGCGGGTCCGCATCCCGGCCGGCGTTGCCGACGACTCCGCGCTGCGGCTGCGCGGCAAGGGTGCTGCCGGTGAGAACGGTGGCGCGGCCGGCGACCTGCTGCTGACCGTGCACGTCGACCCGGACCCGGTGTTCGGGCGGTCGGGGGACAACCTGACGACCACGGTGTCGGTCCCGTACCTCGACGCCGTCTTCGGCGGCTCGGTGTCGGTGCCGACGCTGGAGGGGCAGTCGGTGCGCCTGAAGGTGGCCGAGAACACCCCGAGCGGCCGGGTCCTGCGGGTGCGTGGCCGCGGCGTCACCCGGAAGGACGGCAGCCGCGGCGACCTCCTGGCGACGATCGACTACGCCGGCCCGGACTCGATGGACGCCGAGTCGAAGGAGGCCCTGCGCACACTCCGGGACGCCCGCGCGGGTCGCGCCGCCGGGACTGGCGCCGACGCCGCAGCGAGCGCCCGCGCCGACGGTGACGCGGCATGAGCGAGTCCGTCGGCACGAGCCGCGACACAGGCCGCGACACGGCGCTGGACCCGGCCGGGATCCGGGCGACGATCCGGGTCGAGGTGTCGACCCCGGCGTACGTGATCTCCGTCGCCGCCGAGCTGTCCGGCATGCACCCCCAGACCCTGCGCCAGTACGACCGGCTCGGTCTCGTCACCCCCGGTCGCACCGGTGGCGGCGGTCGGCGCTACTCCGCGCGCGACGTCGCCCAGCTGCGGGAGATCCAGCGCCTGTCGCAGGAGGAGGGGATGAACCTCGCCGGGGTCAAGCGGGTCCTCGACCTGGAGAACCAGGTCACCGCGCTGCGGGCCCGGGTGGCCGAGCTGCAGGGCGAGGTCGCCCGGGCACACGCCGCGGTCGCCCTCGCAGAGGCCGAGCTCGCGAGCGGCATGTACCGGCGGACCTGGCTGCCGGTCGTCGTGACCGGGGCCGGGACGGCTCTCGAACGGTTCGCCCGCCCGCCCAGGCGGTAGTCGCCCCGCGGCGTCTGGTGCGCGCCACCTCCCTCCGGGACCCAGCTGTCCCGGATCGACAGTGGACGACGCTCGCGCGACCTCGACGCCCGCCCGGCGGGCGTGGAGTGTCGATCCGGGACGGCTGGCCGCGCTGTTGTCCGCGGGGAGGCGTCTGGGCGACCATGGGACGGCCATCGCACCGCCTGCCTGACCACCGCATGCCCGACCCGGAGGTACCCGTGACCGATCTCGTGAGCCCCGTCGTCCAGTCGCGCGACCTCGACGCCCGCCCGGCGGGCGTGGAGTGTCGATCCGGGACGGCTGGCCGCGCTGTTGTCCGCGGGGAGGCGTCTGGGCGACCATGGGACGGCCATCGCACCGCCTGCCTGACCACCGCATGCCCGACCCGGAGGTACCCGTGACCGATCTCGTGAGCCCCGTCGTCCAGTCGCGCAGCCTCGTCACGGAGATCCCGGGCCCGCGCTCGCGGGAGCTCTCGGCACGTCGGGCGGCCGCGGTGCCCCCGGGTGTCGGCACGACGCTGCCGGTGTGGGTCGAGCGGGCAGCCGGCGGGATCGTCGTCGACGTCGACGGCAACCGCCTGATCGACTTCGGCACCGGCATCGCCGTCACGACGGTCGGCAACTCCGCCCCCCGGGTCGTGGCGGCGGTCCGCGAGCAGGTGGCCGCCTTCACCCACACCTGCTTCATGGTCACCCCCTACGAGAGCTACCTGCAGGTCGCGGAGAAGCTCAACGCGCTGACGCCGGGCTCCCACGAGAAGCGCACCGCGCTGTTCAACTCCGGCGCCGAAGCCGTCGAGAACGCGGTCAAGATCGCTCGCTCGTACACCGGGCGGCCTGCCGTGATCGCCTTCGACCACGCCTATCACGGCCGCACCAACCTGACGATGGCGCTGACCGCCAAGAACATGCCCTACAAGCACCGCTTCGGCCCGTTCGCCGGCGAGGTCTACCGGGTCCCGATGGCCTACCCGTACCGCTGGCCGACCGGACCGGAGAACTGCGCGCAGGAGGCGTTCGACACCTTCGTCTCCCTCGTGCACACCCAGGTCGGGGAGGCGAACACCGCGGCGGTCATCATCGAGCCGATCCAGGGCGAGGGCGGGTTCGTCGTCCCGGCACCGGGCTTCCTGGCGCTGGTGTCGGCGTGGTGCGCCGAGCACGGGATCGTCCTGATCGCCGACGAGATCCAGTCGGGCTTCTGTCGCACCGGGGACTGGTTCGCCTGTGAGCACGAGGGTGTGGTCCCGGACCTGATCACCACCGCCAAGGGCATCGCCGGCGGGCTGCCGCTGTCCGCGGTGACCGGCCGGGCCCAGATCATGGACTCGGTGCACGTGGGCGGGCTCGGCGGGACCTACGGCGGGAACCCGGTCGCATGCGCCGCGGCACTCGGCGCTATCGAGACCATGCAGGCCGAGGACCTCTGCGGCGCCGCCCGGCACATCGGGTCGGTGCTCACGGGCCGGCTGACGGCACTCGCGGAGAAGTACGACGTCATCGGCGACGTCCGCGGCCGCGGCGCGATGATCGCCGTCGAGCTCGTCGAGGGCAATGGCTCGAAGACCCCGGACGCCGGGCTCACGGCCGCCGTGTCGAGCGCCTGCCACCGCAACGGGCTGATCACGCTGACCGCCGGGACCTTCGGCAACGTCCTGCGGTTCCTCCCGCCCCTGGTGATCTCCGATGACCTGCTGCACGAGGCGCTGTCCATCATCGAGGACGCCTTCGCCGCGGCGGTCTGACCTCGGGCGACCGACCCTGACCGCGCCGGCCGCGCGGCTGCGTCGCCGACCCCGGCTCGTGAGCTGCGGCGCCCGGGCCGAGACTGGTGGTGATGAGCTCACCGGGCCGCGCCGAGCGCCTGGCGCGCGTGGTCGAGCGCGACGGCGGCCGGTGCGTGTGGTGCGCCCGGCCCTTCGGTCGGCTCGTGACCCCGACGACCGACCACCTCGTCCCGCGGGTCAAGGGCGGCCCGTCGTGGTCGGAGAACGAGGTCGCGGCCTGCCGCCGCTGCAACGGCGAGCGCGGGCACCTGTCCCCGGCTGACTGGATCCGGGTGTGTCAGGACCGCGGCTGGTGCCCGGACGTCGCGGTCGTCCGCACCCACTTCGACGCCCTCGCCGCGGCGATCGCCGAGCGCGGCGGCCAGCGGCGGGCGAGTGCCTACCTGGCGTCCCAGCGCCGCCGGCTGCCCTGACACCTGCGCTGTCCACCCGTGCTGTCCACCTGCCCCGTGACCACCCGCCGGTCGGCGGGCAGCCCCTCCCGATAGCTTCGGCACCATCCGAACCGAGGAGGCGCCAGGTGTCCGTCGCCGATGAGCTGCTCGAGAGCAACGCCGCCTACGCCGCCGGCTTCACCGGCGGACTGGCGCTCCGGCCGGCCCGCAGGCTCGCGGTCGTGGCGTGCATGGACGCCCGGCTGCAGATCTTCCCGATGCTCGGGCTGCGGCTCGGGGACGCGCACGTCATCCGCAACGCCGGCGGGATCGTGCGCGACGAGGAGATCCGCTCGCTCACGATCAGCCAGCGCCTGCTCGGGACCGAGGAGATCGTCCTGGTCCACCACACCGACTGCGGGATGCTCACCACGACGGACGAGACCTTCCGGGCCGCGATCCGAGCTGACGTCGGGGACGAGCCGGACTGGTCCGGCGGCTTCTTCACCGACCTGGACACGAACGTCCGCGAGTCGATCGCCCGCATCCGGGCCACGCCGTTCCTGCTGCACCGCGACGCCGTCCGGGGGTTCGTCTACGACGTCACGACCGGCCGTCTCCGCGAGGTCGTCTGACCGGCGGACCGCGAGGTCGTCTGACCGGCGGACCTCGGGAGCTCGTGCGCCAGGGCGTCGGCGGGAACAGCTGTCCACCCGCGATAGTTGAGCGGTCAACGACCTCGACGCACCATCTCGGGAGCTGACCATGGAACTCGGCATCACCACCTTCGCGGAGACGACACCCGACCCGGTCAGCGGCGCCGTCCCGGACTCGGGTCGACGGCTGCGCGAGGTGGTCGAGGAGGTCGAGGTCGCCGAGGCGGTCGGGCTGGCCGTGTACGGGGTCGGCGAGCACCACCGCGCCGACTTCGCCGCCTCGGCGCCCGCCGTCGTGCTGGCCGCGGCCGCCGCTCGGACGTCGCGGATCCGGCTCACCTCCGCGGTCACCGTGCTGAGCTCGGACGACCCCGTGCGGGTGTTCCAGGACTTCGCGACCCTCGACCTGCTGTCCGAGGGGCGGGCGGAGATCATCGCCGGACGCGGCTCGTTCACCGAGTCCTTCCCGCTGTTCGGCTACGACATGGCCGACTACGACGAGCTGTTCGCGGAGAAGCTCGAGCTGCTGCTGGCGATCCGCGACACCGAGCGTGTCACCTGGTCCGGCCGGCATCGCGCGCCCCTGACCGACCAGGCGGTGTACCCGCGGCCGCACCAGCAGCGGCTGCCGATCTGGATCGGGGTGGGCGGCAACCCCGAGTCCGTCGTCCGGGCCGGCCTGCTGGGCCTGCCGATGGCCCTGGCGATCATCGGTGGCCAGCCCGACCGGTTCGCCCCGCTCGCCGACCTGCACCGCCGGGCGCTCGCCGAGGTGGGCCTGACCGCCGCCGACGCCCCGACCGCGGTGCACGCGCACGGCTTCGTCGCGGACGACGTCGAGGCGGCGACCGCGGTCTTCTACCCGCCGTACGCGGCGACGATGAGCCAGCTCGGTCGGGAGCGCGGCTGGGGCCCCATGAGCCGGGCCCAGTTCGACGGGGCCACCTCCCCGAGCGGGTCGCTGGTCTTCGGAGGCCCCGACGAGGTCACGGCCAAGATCGTGCGGATGCGGCGGGTCCTCGGCATCGACCGTTTCATGCTGCACGTCAGCGTCGGGACGATGCCGCATGCCGACGTGCTCCGCTCGATCGAGCTGTTCGGCACGAAGGTCGCGCCGCTCGTCGAGGCCGCGCTCGCGGAGGACTGAGCCCCGCGCCGACGATGGTCGATCGCCAGTCGGTGACCGACTGGCGATCGACACTGCCCGGACCATCTGGGCATGGCAGCGGAGCAGCGGAACACTGCGGCCCCCCGAGGGGTTGAGTCGGGTAGGCTCAAGTAGCCGTTCTCTCTCCCGACCAAAGCTCCCCGTGCGAGGACCCGATGAACCCCGAACGCCTCACCACCCGCAGCCGCGAGGCCCTGTCGGCGGCCATCAGCGCCGCCACGAGCGCCGGCAACCCCCAGGTCGAGCCCGTGCACCTGCTGGCCGCGCTGCTGGAGCAGACCGACGGCACCGCGGCGCCGCTGCTGGCGGCCGCCGGGGTCAGCGCGGACGCCGTGGCGACCGAGGCCGCGACCGCCACCAAGCGCCTGCCCGCCGCGAGCGGGAGCAGTGTCGCCCCGCCGCAGACGTCGCGCCAGCTGCTGAAGGTGCTCACCGATGCCGGCGAGCGGGCCGCGAGCCTCGGTGACGAGTACGTGTCGACCGAGCACCTGCTCGTCGCCCTGGCCGCGGTGCGGTCGCCGGCGTCGGAGCTGCTCACCCGTCTCGGCGGCAAGCCGGAGACACTCCTCGCAGCCTTCTCCGCCGTCCGCGGCAGTCGGCGCGTCACCAGCCCGGAGGCCGAGAAGACCTACCAGTCGCTGGAGAAGTACGGGACCGACCTGACGGCCCGCGCCCGCGCCGGGGAGCTGGACCCGGTGATCGGCCGCGACAGCGAGATCCGCCGCGTCGTCCAGGTGCTCTCCCGGCGGACCAAGAACAACCCGGTGCTGATCGGGGAGCCGGGCGTCGGCAAGACCGCCGTCGTCGAGGGCCTGGCCCAGCGGATCGTCGCCGGTGACGTGCCGGAGTCCCTGCGTGGCCGGCGGCTGATCAGCCTCGACCTCAGTTCGATGATCGCCGGGGCGAAGTACCGCGGGGAGTTCGAGGAGCGCCTGAAGGCGGTCCTCGCGGAGATCAAGGACTCCGACGGCGAGGTCGTCACCTTTCTCGACGAGCTGCACACGGTCGTCGGGGCGGGCGCGACCGGCGAGGGTGCGATGGACGCCGGGAACATGCTCAAGCCGATGCTGGCCCGCGGCGAGCTGCGTCTGGTGGGCGCCACCACCCTCGACGAGTACCGCAAGCACATCGAGAAGGACGCGGCCCTCGAGCGGCGCTTCGCGCAGGTCTTCGTCGGTGAGCCGAGCGTCGAGGACACCATCGGGATCCTGCGGGGACTGAAGGGCCGCTACGAGGCCCACCACCAGGTCCAGATCGCGGACGCCGCACTGGTCGCCGCCGCGAGCCTGTCCGACCGGTACCTGACCGGGAGGTTCCTGCCGGACAAGGCGATCGACCTGGTCGACGAGTCCGCGTCGCGGCTGCGGATGGAGATCGACTCGCGTCCCGTCGAGATCGACGAGCTGCAGCGGTCGGTCGACCGGCTCCGGATGGAGGAGCTGGCCCTGGAGAAGGAGGACGACGCGGCGTCCGTCGACCGCCTGGCACGGCTGCGCGCGGACCTCGGGGAACGTCAGGAGCAGCTGAGTGCGCTGAACGCCCGCTGGGAGCAGGAGAAGGCCGGCCTGAACCGGGTCGGTGAGCTGAAGAAGACCGTCGACGACCTGCGGGTGGAGGCCGAGCGCTACCAGCGCGACGGTGACTGGACGCACGCCGCGGAGCTGATCTACGGCCGGATCCCTGCGCTGGAGAAGGAGCTGGCCGCCGCGAGCGCCGTCGAGAGCGACCGGGCCCGCGGCGCGTCGATGGTCAAGGACGAGGTCGGAGCCGACGACGTCGCCGACGTGGTGGCCGCCTGGACCGGCATCCCCGCCGGCCGCCTGCTGGAGGCCGAGACCGGGAAGCTGCTGCGGATGGAGGACGAGATCGGTGCTCGCGTCGTCGGGCAGGCCGCCGCGGTGCGCGCCGTCTCCGACGCCGTCCGCCGTTCGCGTGCCGGGATCTCCGACCCCGACCGCCCGACCGGCTCGTTCCTGTTCCTCGGTCCGACGGGTGTCGGGAAGACGGAGCTGGCGCGCGCGCTGGCGGGCTTCCTCTTCGACGACGACCACGCGATGGTCCGCATCGACATGAGCGAGTACGGCGAGAAGCACTCCGTCGCCCGTCTCGTCGGCGCCCCCCCGGGCTACGTCGGCTACGGGGAGGGCGGCCAGCTGACCGAGGCCGTCCGCCGCCGGCCGTACTCGGTCATCCTCTTCGACGAGGTCGAGAAGGCCCACCCCGAGGTGTTCGACGTGCTCCTGCAGGTCCTCGACGACGGGCGTCTGACCGACGGTCAGGGCCGCACGGTCGACTTCCGCAACGTCATCCTCATCATGACGTCCAACCTGGGCTCACAGTTCGTCTCCGACCCGGGGCTGTCCGCCGACGCCCGGCGGGAGGCGGTGCTGGCCGCGGTGCGGGCGGCGTTCAAGCCGGAGTTCGTCAACCGCCTCGACGACATCGTCGTGTTCGACTCACTCGGCCGCGACGACCTGGCGCGGATCGTCGACCTGCAGGTGGCGCGACTGGCGGACCGGCTGGCCGGGCGCCGCCTCGGCCTGCACGTGACCGACAAGGCGCGGGACTGGCTGGCTGACACCGGCTTCGACCCGGTGTACGGGGCCCGCCCACTGCGCCGGCTCGTGCAGACGGCCATCGGGGACTCCCTCGCACGGGCGATCCTGTCCGGGGAGATCCTCGACGGCTCGGCGGTGGAGGTCGACGTGGACGAGGCGGGCGACGGGCTGACGGTGGCCGGCGCCAGCTGACCGGACGACCGGTGGACGGGTGGCACGGCCTGAGCCTTTCGGCCCTGTCCGCGCGCGGTGCGCGCGACCAGGGTGGGTGCTGTGGCCGACCCGTCCACCGGCGTCCGCGGCGATCGACCCGATCGACAGACGCGGGTCGACGTCGTGGCCCGCCAGGACGCCGGTCCGACCGCCGACGAGCAGTCCCCACCGGGGACTGGCAGTCCCCACCGGGACGGCGCCGAGGCGGACACCTGATCCGAGAGAGCGGTTGACGATGACGAACGCGACGACTCCCCTGCTGGACCCCACGTCGAGTACGGCGGCGGCGAGCGACCAGCCGCCGGACGCCGTGGCCGAGGCGGGCGGTCCGGCGGCTCCGGGCGGGCAGCCGTCGCGCCGGCACGTGCTGAGGATGGTCGGCTACGGCGGACTCGTCGTGCTGGCCGCCGGCAGCGGTGCGCTGGGCTACCGCGTGTATGACACCGCGGTCCTCGATCCGGGCAGCGGCAAGGCCTACGACCCCTGGCGGCACTGGCGCGACACCCCCGGCCCGCTGGGCGCGGTCGGGGCCGCGATCCTCGCCGCCAACCCCCACGACACCCAGCCGTGGCTGTTCCACGTGACCGACACCGCCGTCGACGTGTACGCGGACCCGGCGCGCAGCCTCGGGACCGTGGACCCGCTGCTGCGGGAGATGCACGTGGGACTCGGCTGTGCGGTGGAGAACGTCGTCCTGGCGTGCCGGGCCCGTGGTCTGCAGCCGACGGTCGGTCTGCTGCCGGACGGTCCCCGCGGAGCCCGCGTGGCGCACGTCGCGCTGACGGCGGCTGCGGTCCGGGCCAGTGCGCTGCACGACGCGATCGGGAGGCGCCACACCGACCGCGGCCCCTACGACGGGCGACCGGTACCGGCGGCGGCCCTCGCCGGTCTGGTGGACACCACCGGACTGCCCGGACTGGCCGTCTACTGGGTCACCGCCGCCGCCGACATGGCCGCCTTGGGCACGCTGCTGGTCGACGCCGCGACGGCGCTGACCCACGACCAACAGCAGTCGATGGACAGCTTCGCCTGGTTCCGCGCCGACGACGACGCCGTCCAGCGTCACCAGGACGGGCTGACCCTCGACGCGCAGGGGCTGAGCCCGCTGGTCCTCAGTCTGGGCAAGCTGCTGCCGGCGTCCTCCCGCAGCGCCGGTGACGCCTTCTGGGTGGGCCAGACCCGCACCGTGCACACCGCGACCGCGGCCGCCTACGGGGTCATCACCGCGACCGACCCGTACGACCGCACCGTCGAGCTCGAGGCCGGTCGGCTGCTGCAGCGCATCCACCTGACCGCCACGGTCGAGGGGATCGCGCTGCAGTGCCTGAACCAGATCACCGAGCGGGTCGACCGGGAGCTGACGACGGGCGCCGCCGCGACGTTCGCCCCCCGCTTCGCCGACCTCCTGCCGCCCGGTGCCAGGCCGGTCATCACCTTCCGGGTCGGTCACCCTGCCCGGGCGGCCCGGCCGAGCCCGCGGCGTCCGGTCGCCGCCGTCACCCGCTGACCGCCGTGACCCGGTCGAGGAGGGGACCGTGGTGATCGGGGCTCGCGAGGTGTCGGCGTCGGCGCCCACGTCGAGGCACCGGTACCTCCACTGGGGGGCCACGGCGGCCGAGTCGGCGGCGGTCCTCGCGGGCGACGAGCTCCTCTCCGGTGTCCGGCTGACCGCGACCCGGGCCATCACCATCGGGGCGCCGGCAGCGGCGGTGTGGCCGTGGATCGTCCAGCTGGGGCAGGGTCGCGGCGGCTTCTACAGCTACGACGCGCTGGAGAACCTGGTCGGATGCCACATCCACAGCGCCGACCGGGTGGTCCCGGAGTGGCGGGACCTCGACGTGGGAGACGAGGTGCGCCTGCACCCGGCGGTGGCCCTGACCGTGGCGCGGGTGGACCCGGGCCGGGTGCTCGTCCTGCGGGGTGCGGTCCCGATGGGGTCCTCGCCGGCGCCGTACGACTTCACCTGGTCATTCGTGCTGCTCGACGGCCCGGACGAGAACACTCGCCTGGTCGTGCGGGAGCGGTACGAGTACCTGCGCTGGTGGGCGTCAGCCGTGGTCGAACCGGTCGAGGTGGTCAGCGCGGTGATGAGCCGGCGGATGCTGCTGTCGATACGGCAGCGGGTCGAGCAGCGACGAGTCCCACGGTCCGCCTGACGGGTCTGCTCTCGGCCGCGCGCGCGTCCTGCTCACCGGGTCGGTCCCTGCTCACCGGGTGGTCAGCGCCCCCGCGAGGTCGCCCGCCACCCCGTGCGCCCACGAGCGGACCACCTCGTGGTCGAGGAAGTCCCCCGCGGCGGCGTGCACCGCGCGCACAGCGACCCGCTCGGCCCAGCTGAGCCCGTCCGGGTCGAGACGGCCACCGAACACCTCGTGCCCACGGGCCGCGACCGAGGCACCCAGTGCGGTCACCTCGCTCAGATGGTCGACGGGGCGGGGCGGCACCCCCAGCGGGCCACTGGAGAACAGCCACACGGGGACCCTCGTCAGCTCTGCGCGGTGACTGTCCACGAAGCGCTTGGCCGCGGGCAGCCAACGGCCCAGGTACACCGCGCTGCCCACCAGCACCGCGTCGATCCTATCAGGTCGACCGGATCTGCAGCGTCAAGCACGTCGACGCGCGCTGCGGGCAGCTCAGCCCGCAACACCACGGCGATCTCCTGGGCGAGTTCGGCGGTGGCGCCGTGCCGACTGGCCGCGGCCACCACGATTGCCATGTTCTTGGTCACCGCCTCAGACTCGCCGGCCGCCGCCCCTCGAGGCCAGGGGCGAAAGTCCCCGACCCGACCCGGGCGACTCCGGTGGACCGACCGTTCGCGGGACGGGGTGATTGGTCCGCCCGGCGCTCGAGTCCCTTCCCCGGGCAGTGGTCGCCGTGCACACTGCGGTCATGGCTGGTGCTGAGTCCACGGGCAGCGACGAGGACGTCGCGGCCCCCACCCAGGGTTCGGTCGCTCCGCAGGTGACGGCTGACCGGATCGTGGTCGGGGTCGATGGCTCCGCGCTGTCGGTGGCGGCACTGCGGTGGGCGTTGGACGAGGCGTCGCTGCGCCACGTCGGTGTGCACGTGGTCCTGGCGTGGGCGATGCCGCCGGTCATGGGGATGGCCCCGGTGCTGTCGCCGTCGGAGGTGGACTTCCACGCCGCGGCGGAGGCCCAGCTCGACGCCATCCTGTCCGAGCAGGACGTCACCGCCGAGGGCCGCCCCGGGGACTCCCCGCTGACGCGGGAGGTGGTGGAGCGCAGCCCCGCCAGGGGGCTGCTCGCCGCAGCCGATGCGGGCGCGTCTCTGCTCGTGGTCGGGAGCCGCGGGCACGGCGGCTTCGCTGGACTGCTCCTCGGCTCAGTCAGTCAACAGTGCGTGGCCCACGCCCACTGTCCGGTCGTCGTCGTTCACAGCTGAACCGGCAGCACCTCGGTCTGACAGCACCTCAGTCCGACAGCGGGTCGGCCGTCGCCCCGGCGGTGGGCCTCGGCGGCCCCTGCAGGTCCGGTCTGTCAGGACCGGTCGAGGTTCCGGCTGTACCAGATGAGCGCGAGCGCGAGGATGACCGCGGCGCTCGCGAACACCGGTACGGCGGCCATCGACGCGGACGGGGACGAGGGGTCGGCGCGGGAGCCGAACCACTGGTCGGTCGCGATGCTGACGCTCTCCAGCACGAACATCGCCAGCATCGCACCGACGACCAGGACACCCCACGACCTGCGGTGCCAGCAGGCGATCGCTGCCGCCGTCAGGAGGGGCAGCCAGACCGCGAGGTCCTGAATGAAGACCGGGTTGGTGAGCAGGCCGGTGTCCTTCAGCAGCGCGCGCGGGTGCCCGGTGGTGGTGGCGGGGATGATCTGCGCAAGCCACGCACCGGCGTTGACTGCGGCGAGGGTCAGGGCGACCGCCGCGAGGCGTCTCACGGGCGTCCGCGGGGACAGCCGCCGCGGAACGCGGGGAGATCGGCCCGCAGGAGGAACGCGACGAGACTCCACCGGCTCAGACCGAGATCCGCGACGTACAGCAGGAAGAGGTTGTTCAGGGGGACGGCGAAGCAGAAGAGCACCGCCTGGTAGAGCAGGTAGCCCAGCGTTCCGAGCGCCACCACCAGTGCCCGCGCGGATCCACGCGCGGTCTGGACCACCGCGGTGGTGAGCACCGGCAGCCCCACGACGAGCAGCGCCAGCGCCGTGCCCCGCATGTTGCCGGTCGAGACCGTGCTGCCCGTGAGCTGGGACGGGACGAGCAGGCTCAGTCCGGCTGACAGACCGGCGACGACGACCAGAGCGCCGGACAGGATGTACGGGAGAGGGTCGCGGGCCGACACGACAGGCGTCGAGGACGTCCCCGACCGCGCGGCGCCCTGGGGACTCCGGACAGCGGTCGAGGTCACGTCCTTCCGTCCAGGGATCTCACTCGTCGGGTGTCGTCCATCCGCTGAGGATGGTCGTCGATCCGCCCCACGGGCAGAGGCGAAGGTCCCGCCGACGGGGTGTCGTGACAAGGCGACCGCCCCGACGCGACCGGGCCGTGCGGCGGGTGGCCGCGGTGGCGACCACCCCTCGTCCGCGGGACCTTCGCCCCTGGTGACCGGTGACCCGGGCCGGACACCCTGAGGAGGTGAAGACCGCCCCGGAGCGCCAGCACGCTCCCGCACCACGGCCGGCCACTGCCCAGACCCGCACCCGGGTTGGCGTGGGTGGTGCAGGTGGCGTCGCCGGCAGCCGGCCGGGTCGGTGGCTCGGTCTCGCGGCGGCCGGCGGAGTGGGCGGGCTCTACGGCCTGCTCGCCGGCTGGTGGACCCCGCGTGGCCCGGTCACCACCGCGCAGGCCCTCGCCGCGATGGGACTCGGTCTGGCCGTCGGGCTGACCAGCGGGCTGGTGTCCCGGACGCGATGGGCGGCGCTGGTGGCACCCACGGCGTTCGTCGGGGTGTTCGAGCTGAGCCGGATCGGGTCGACGGGCCCGATGGTCGACGGGATCCATCTCGGCAGCCAGTACGGGATCCTCGCGTTCGCCCTGGGCCGCGGGCTGCACGGCGTCCTGGCGATCCTGCCGATGATCCTCGGCGTCGTACTGGGGGCAGGACTCGCGCGCCGAGCCAGGGTGGACCGGCCCGCAGCGCGCGGACGGTCCCGGACGGGTCTGTGGACCCGCCGCACGGTCACGGCGATGAGCACCCTCGGACTGCTCGGACTGGCCGGCGCCCTCGTCCGCCCGGCGCGGACTGCCGCCATCCGCGGCGCCGACGGTGCGCCGCTGCCCGGCAGCGTCGCGGAGCTGACCCGGGTGAAGATCAACGGACACAGCCTGGCGATGATGATCCGCGGCGCCAGTATCGCCAACCCGGTGCTGCTGTTCCTCGCCGGCGGCCCGGGCGGGACCGAGATCGGCTCCATGCGCCGACACGGGCGGGCCCTCGAGCAGTCGTTCGTGGTCGCGACGTTCGACCAGCGGGGCACCGGGAAGTCCTACGACAGCCTCGACCCCGTGTCGACCCTCACCCTCGACGGTGCCGTGGCCGATGCCATCGCGGTGACCCGCTACCTCTGCAGGAGGTTCGGTCAGCAAAAGGTGTACCTCGTCGGCAACTCCTGGGGCACGATGCTCGGCGTCCTGGCCGCCCAGCAGCACCCGGAGCTCTTCCACGCCTTCGTGGGCACCGGCCAGATGGTCTGTCCCAGAGAGACCGATCGCGTCTTCTACACCGCCACCCTCGCCTGGGCGCGCCGTACACACGACACCGCCCTGGTCGACAAGCTGACCAGGAACGGCCCGCCGCCCTACACCGACATGCTCCGCTACGAGACCGCCCTGACCCATGAACCCGACGTCTACCCGTATGACCACAGCCGGAACTCCGAAGGCGTGGGCGCCATGGGTGAGAACCTCTTCGTGCAGGAATCCAGTCTCCTGGAGCAGCTGCACGACTTCCCCGCGGTCCTCGACGTCTTCACCGTCCTCTATCCCCAGCTGCAGCACATCGACTTCCGCACCCAGGTCCGCCGCCTCGACGTACCGGTCTACCTGGTGGAGGGACGGTACGAACCGCGCGGCCGCGCCCGCGCGGCCAGGGAGTGGTTCTCCCAGCTGCGCGCACCGACCAAGCAGCTGATCGTCTTCGCCACCTCCGGCCACCGGCCAGTGTTCGAGCAGCCACGCGAGTTCGCCCAGGTGATGACCACGACGGTGCTGGCCGCGGCGGCGGAGCGGACGTCGGTCGCCTGACGTCGCCCGCACGACGCGGTCGGCCACCTGAGCCTTTCGCCTCTGGGTCAGCCCGGGCATCGAGCACAGGCTGTGGTCCATGACGACCACCACGCCCGGGGCGGGACCGCGACCGATGACCGGCCCCGACGTGGTGGGACCGGGAGCCAGACCGGAGCTGGCCGACCTGGCCGCCGAGGTGGACGAGCTGCGGGCGCTGCTGGTCGCTGCCGAGCTCCGGTGGGCGCCGTCGATCGCCCGGGTGGACGGACACCACCTCCCCGGTGCGATCAACCTCGTCCACTACTGGGCACTGCGCCAGCGCGACCTCCGCGGGCTGCAGCAACGACTCGCCGCGTTCGGCCTGTCCTCGCTCGGTCGATCAGAGCCGCACGTCCGCCCGACCCTGGACGCGATCGCCGTGGCAGTGGAGTCCGTGGCCGGACACGGCGACGGGGCGCGGGAGCCCATCGGCGGTTTCGCCGACGGTCCGCGCCTCCTCCAGGAGCACGCCGTGGGGCTGTTCGGGCCGCAACGGCCCGACCGCCGGACCCGGATCATGGTGACCCTGCCCACCGAAGCGGCCACCGACGGACCTCTCGTCCGCTCCATGGTGGGCGCGGGCATGGACCTGGCCCGGGTCAACTGCGCCCATGACGGGCCCGCGGCGTGGGCGGAGATGATCGGCCACGTCCGGACCGCAAGCGCGGCCACCGGTCGAGACTGTCGGGTCGCGATGGACCTGGCCGGGCCCAAGCTCCGGACGGGACCCCTCACCGACGGTCCGCGGGTCGTCAAGATCCGGCCGCGACGCGACCCGCTCGGCCGGGTCCTCGACAGCGCCCACTGCTGGTTGACCGCCGCGGACGACCCCCGACCGGCACCGGTGCCGGGGACGGTCGTGCTGCCGGTCACGGGGGGCTGGCTGCGCGCACTCGAGCCGGCGGACCTGGTCGAGCTCGTCGACACCCGCGGCTCCCGCCGGCGGCTGGTCGTGAAGACGGTCACCGCGGCTGGTGTGCTCGCAGCCGCCGACCGGACCAGCTACCTCGCCACCGGGACCCGGCTGCGCGTGCGGGGCAAGGGCAGCACGCGGGTCGCGACGCTGCCACCGCTGGAGCTGGAGCTCACTCTCCGGACCGGTGACCTGCTGGTCCTGACCCGCGACCGCACGCCCGCGGCGGCCACGCCCGGGTCACCGCGGATCGGCTGCACACTGCCCGAGGCCTTCGGCCACGTCCTCACGGGGCAGACCGTGCACCTCGACGACGGTCGGATCAGCGGGACCGTGTCCGTCGCCGGCCCCGACCAGTTCACGGTGACCATCACCGACGCGGCCGACGGGGGCAGCCACCTCCGCGCGGAGAAGGGCATCAACCTCCCGGACACCGACCTCCCGGTGTCCGCACTCACCGACAGCGACCGCATCGCTCTGCCCTTCGTGTCGACCCACGCCGACGTGGTGGAACTGTCGTTCGTCCGCGGACCACGCGACGTCGAAGACCTGCTCGCTGCACTGGACGACCTGGGCGACCACACCCTCGGGGTCGTCCTCAAGATCGAGACCGCACTCGCGTTCGAGAACCTGCCGGAGATCCTGCTGACCCTGATGCGCCGTTCCCGGGCCGGGGTGATGATCGCCCGTGGCGATCTCGCCAGCGAATGCGGCTACGAACGCCTCGCCGAGCTCCAGGAGGAGATCCTGTGGCTCTGCGAGGCAGCACACCTCCCGGTGATCTGGGCCACCCAGGTCCTCGACCAGATGGCCCGGTCCGGGCTTCCCTCGCGGGCGGAGATCACCGATGCGGCCATGGGCGCTCGTGCGGAGTGCGTGATGCTGAACAAGGGCTCGCACATCCTCGATGCCGTCGAGAGCCTCGCCGACATCCTCCGACGGATGTCCGGGCACCACGACAAGAAGAACGCCCTCCTGCGGCCGCTGCGGTCCTGGCCACCGGCGATCCGGGCCACTGCCGGGCCGGACACCCGGTCCACGCCCGCGGCGGCCCCGTCCGGTCGCGGACCCGTCCGGTCGGGCGCCCGACCCGCCCTCGTGGTCCCGGGACGCCTGTGACGGTGGCCTCCGGGTGACGGCTCGCAGGTCGATCGACAGGAGGAGTGGAGATGGCTGACATCGACGGGGACGACCGTGAGAGCCGGGTGCGCCAGCAGGCGACCCGCCACAGTCTGGAGCTCGTGAGGTGTCCTCCGCGAGACCCGGGACGCCCGGACCGGTCGACCTACGGGCTGGTGGACCACGGGGTCCTCGTGGCAGGCGGTCAGGTGGACGGGCTCGGGCTCAACCTCGACGGGGTCGAACGAGAACTACGGGAAGACGACCAGCGAACAGGTCAGCGCACGATCGAGGTCCGGGACGACCTCGATCACGAGGCATGGTCCTTCGACGACGCCGGAACGCCGGTGCTCACCTTCGGCTGGCACCCGCAGCTCGGCAACGGCTGGCACCTGTGGACCACCAGGGACGACGTGGACAGCGGGGCCGGCAACTTCTTCGGCGGCAGCCTCGCCGACGTCGACGCGGCCGTCAAGAGAGCACAGGAACACCTCCAACGGTCGGCCAGACAACCGGGCTCCGGTTGACCGCAGGGCCAACGGGATCGGTCGAGCTGGGGATCGGCTGCACACCCCTGTCGACGGTCGTGACGTCCGAGGATCCGGCGGATGTCGATGTTTGCTTAGGCCGGTGCCCGCGGGGTCTCGCCCCGGGTGTGCTGGCCGACGACCTCTCGAGAAGTGGTCTGGTCGGCCTGGTCGATCGGGTAATACACGTTCTCGATCGCGACGACCGACTTCGCCGGGTCGACGACCAGGCGGGGCGGGAAGCCCGGTCGGCTGCTCGATCAGCACGAGGGAGCGGGGCTGGGCCCGGACGTTCAGAACGGTCGGGGTGGGTCCGGGACGACCGTCGGCCACAGGGGGACGAGAGCATCGGCGACGGTGATGCCGAGGTCGACGGCTCTGCCTGGCCCGGCCGGTGCGGATCGGCTGCGTTCCTGCCAGTTCTGTGCGCTGACGCTGCCGTCGACGTGGATCCTGTCCGGCTGGGCGAGCATCGACCGGGTCGCGATGTCGGTCAGGATCAGCACGTCTGCGGTCTGCGCCGCTGAGAGGGGGCCCGGTTCGAGCCGGTACAGGTCCAGCGCGCCGAGGTCCACCGACGCGATCTGGAGCGGGAAGGTGAAGACCGCCCGCACGCCCCGCCGGCGGGCGTGCTCGGCGTAGGCCGGCCACCGCGGTGGCCGCGCACCCGACAGCTCGGGGACCAGCACCGGCAGACCGGTACGGACCGCCTCGATGCACGGACCCTGCCCGAGGGAGATCTGCAGCAGCTCCAGGTCCTCGGCGACGGCGTCGGTGCCGTGCACGATGATCCGGTGCCGGCGGCCCCCGATCAGGCACATGGCCGCCCCGGACACCTCCAGCAGTGCGGTGCTGACCTCACACACCCGTTCGACGAGCGGGCTGCCCGGGTCGCCGGAGGTCAGCAGCGCCAGGATCTCCGACCACCGCTCCGGGTCGATGCCCCCCGCCGCAGCCCTCAGCGCCGGAGCCCTCCGGGCCTTCAGGGGCTCGACAGCCTTCACGGCCCTCACCGGCTCCACAGCCTTGACGGCCTTCGGAGGCTTCACGGCCTTCAGAGCCTTCTCAGCGATGAGAAAACGCGCAGTCTCCACGACGATCCTCCCCGGCGGATCGGGCACATCACCGATCGAGGCCACCGACGTCCGGAGCAGCACCCCAGCGTCGCACGCGAACCCCGACCGGACCAGCGAAACCTGCAGATCGTGAGCCGCCCGGACGATGGGAGGCCGGTCCTCGACGGTCGCTGAGGACCGGCTGGCGAAGTGCGCTGCCGGACGTCCGGCGGACCCGGCGCACACTGGCCGGATGGTCGCTGACGACACACCCGCCCCCGCCCGTGCCGATGCGACGGCGGCCGAGCCGCTGGCACCGATGCCCCTCGTCGGTGGGGTCGGGCCGATCGTGGTCGGGGTCGACGGTTCGCCGTGCTCAGTCCTCGCCCTGCGATGGGCGCTCGAGCAGGGCACCCGACGCCACCCGGCGGTGCACGTCGTCCTGGCGTGGTCGATGCCGATGGTGGTCGGGGTGGCGCTGGCGGTCACCAGCTCGGAGTACGACGTCCGAGCCCACGCCCGGGCCGAGCTCGACAGGATCCTGCACGAGCAGGCCGATCTCATGGGCAGTCGTCCGGGGGCCTCGCCGGTCACGTCGACCCTGCGGCAGGCCAACCCGGCGGCGCCCTGCTCGCCGCAGCCGACGGTGCGTCCCTCCTGGTGGTCGGCAGCCGCGGCCGCGGGGGTTTTGCCGGGGCCCTGCTCGGCTCGGTGAGCCACCAGTGTGTGCTGCACGCCGGCTGCCCCGTCGTCGTCGTCCGGGTGCCCGCGGACGCCTGACACCGACGCGGGGAAGGTACTGGGAGCGCGACGTCCTGGTCGCCCAGGCCCAGCCACCGATCGGCGGGAGGACGGACGCGTACCGACAGCTCAGCGAAGGGTCGGCGCGGCCGGGTGGTGGTAGGTCCGCCAGATGAGGCGGTGGACACCGAGCTTGGCCGGCAGTGAGCGCAGGCCCGGGATCACCGGGACGAAGAACAGGACAAGGGTGAGAAACCCCATCACAGCCCACACGAGGGCGTCGGCGTTCCCGCTCGAGGAGAACGGCTGCACCTGGTACCAGAAGGTGTAAAGCCACAGCCAGGCCTGACCGGGGTAGTTGCCGGTCTCGTTCATCATCCCCCACTGGTCACCGCCCAGGTGCTGGGCGCGGGCCCGGTCCTCCAGGTAAGCACCATCAGCGAGCAGCAGCAGGGGACGGGTCTCGTCGCTGGCGTAGAAGGTCGTCGAGGAGGCGAGCGCACCTTCCAGACCGCCACCGGCGGCGAGGCTGCGGAACCGCTCGGCGAGCACCGGGACCGGGCCGTAGTGGCCGGCGGCCACCCGGGTGGGGGCACCGCCCGGGGCCGCCGTCAGCGCGGTCCCGTAGCTGGTCGACCACGCCGCCTGCTGGGCGGGCGCCGCCGCGGACCACGCACGGAGGCTCGCGGTCAGCACGGGGTCGTGGGCGACGCCGGCGAGGGGTGTCAGGACGAGGTCCTGCGCGGAGTCCACGGCGGTGCGGACCCCACCCCACCGCTGCAGGGGCAGCGGCCCGAGCTGCTGTCCGGGGTCGGCGGTGTTGTACGGCGCGCCGTAGCCGGCGCTGGTGCTGGTGCCGGCCAGCTCGGCGGTGGCGGTCGCGACGACGTCAGCCGGTGCGGCCCTCGCCCAGTCGGCGAGGGAGATGGCCTTCTCGTCCGGTGAGGAGAACACCGCAGCCAGCCCGACGGTCAGGACGGCCATCGCGAGCAGCGCGACGACGAACTCCTTGACCAGGTCGTAGCGCCGGGTCGGGAACAGGTGGGAATCGGGGGTGCGGTCCCGCACGGCGGTCACAGCCGGGCCGCCGTCGCTGCCGGCACGTCGAGGATGTCGGCCACGACGAGGACGTCGGGCAGGACGCTGGCCCCGGGGAGACCTGGCTCGGCTGGGACGGGCGGTGCCAGCGCGCCGATCGGGGGGACGACCCCGTGCCGGCGGACCAGCACGACGTGCAGGACGACGACGATCCCGAGCACCAGCGGGAGCAGCATCACGTGCCAGACCAGCATCTGCCCGGTGTCCAGGACGTTGAACCAGGCGCCGATCCCGACGGAGTTCAGACCGTCCTTCGCCTGGGTGGAGATCCACTGCGAGTCGACGTTCGTCTGGACGAGGTACCCGGTGAACACCGCGCCGATCGACCCGCCGAAGGCCACCACCCCGGTCATCCAGGTCAGCGTCCGACGTCCCCGCCACGCGGGCATGAAGAACTTGCCCCACAGGTGCACGACCATGGTGAAGAAGAAGAGCTCGACGCTCCACAGGTGCAGCGAGTTCACGAAGTGCCCCAGTGCGGAGCTGTGCCACCACGCGGTCCCCGCCACCGCGAGCACCGCGCCCGTGGCCACGATGATCACCAGCGCGGCCAGGCAGAGCACCCCGAAGACGTAGATCCATGAGGCGACGTAGGCCGGTTGCCGGGCCGGCAGCGCCTGCCCGGCCGGGACGACGCGCAGGATGCGGTTCCGCAGCCGTTCGGTCCGGCTGTACCCGGCCGGGTCCTCGGGCGGTGCGACAGTCATCGCAGGCACCGGTTCGGGTGGTCGCAGCTCGGTCGGGACATGGCCGAAGGGGACGACCACGGCGACGACGAACACCACCACCATCGCCGCAATCACGATCAGGTTGGCCCACGAGATCTGGACGACACCCCAGTGCAGGAAACGACCGCTGCCCCCGAGGAAGGCGGCGTACGGGTGCAGCTGGCTCACGATTGCTCCTCCGGGGGCGGTCACCCGACGTCGACGACGTCAGGTGTGGTCTGGACCCGGTACGCCCCACCCGCTGCGTCGTGGACGCAGCGGGTGGGGTGCCGTCAGGCCGGTTCCCTCAGCGGAGCCAGGACCTGTCGTGCACGACCGGGAGAGCGTTCCAGCGGCGTCCCAGGTAGCCGGCGCCCCACTGGGCGAACGCGGCGACCACGATGAAGCCGAAGATCGACACGATGTGGTCGTCCACGAGAGGGTTCGTCGAGCCACTGGGCTGGCCACCGACGACCTTCGCCGGCACCCACACGGCCGCCCACATCAGCGCGAGCATGACCACACCGAAGAGCGCGGCGGGGCGGAGCGCGACGCCGAGGAGGAACGCGACACCGATCCCGAGCAGGCCGGCCATGAAGAGCCAGTCGATGCCCGGCACGCCGGACAGCGAGCGGAACACCCCCTGGAACGGACCCGCTTCGGCCCCCTTGAGGAAACCACTGGTCGGCGAGCCGCCACGGATCCACGCTCGGCCATGGGGTGTGGAGTAGCCCAGCCCGAACGTCTTGTCCAGAAAGGCCCACAGGAACTCGAAGCCGAGCACCAGCCGGAGCCCCGCGAGTCCCACGGTCGCCCACCGGGACGCGCCCGACCCTGCCGACGACTGCTGGGACTGCACCGGGAGTGAGTCCGGGAGACCGCGACCGGCGACGGACACACCGGGTGGTGCGCCGACCAGTTCCGGTGCCGCCTGCAGCATCGCGGCCACTCCGGTGAGGGGGATGCCGCCGACTTCACGCTGGACCTGGGTCATGACCCAGAGAGTGCCGCCGCGCTCCCGGGCGCGGAAGAGCCCAACTGCCTGCCGCGGCAGCCGAAAGTCCCACCCGTCGAGCGCCCACCGAGGATCTCGTGTCGGGCCGGACATCTCGCTCCGCCCCGGCCCGGCGTCGCCCGCACCTCGTGGCCGCGACGATCACCGTCCGCCGTGCCCCTGGGAGCCGGCGACGGCGTGGTCGCGGAGGTACAGCGCGGCCTGGGTCCGGCTGCTCAGACCGAGCTTGGCGAGCATCGAGCTGACGTGGTTCTTGACGGTCTTCTCGGTGGTGCCGCACGCACCGGCGATCTGCCGGTTGGTGAGACCGTCCGCGATGAGCCCCACCACCCGCCGCTCGGTCCGGGTGAGCCCGGCCAGGCCCGCGTCGGTCGCGGGCGGCTCCCGCAGCCGGCGCAGCACCTTCTCGGTGACCTCCGGGGACAGCAGCGACTGCCCGGCGGCGACCCGCACGACGGCGTCCACCAGGTCGTTGCCGCGGATCTGCTTGAGCAGGTATCCCGACGCGCCGGCGAGGATGGCCGCCATCAGGGCGTCGTCGTCGTCGAAGGAGGTCAGGATGAGCACGGCGGTGTCGGGCAGTGCCTGCTTGACGGCCCGGCAGACCTCGATCCCGCTGCCGTCGGGCAGCTGGACGTCGAGCACGACCACCCGCGGGCGCAGGGCCGGTATCCGCCGGACGGCCTGACCGGCATCGCCCGCCTCGCCGACGACGGCGATCGGGCCGCCATCGGGAGCCTGCCGCGGTCCTGAGCCGGCGGGCGCAGTGGCGGGTGCGGCGGCGGGCGCGGCGGCGACCGGTACGGGGGCGTCTGGGAAGCCGGCCACGAGTTCAGTGTCGTCGCCCCACCTCGCTCGTGGGAACAGCGGTCAGGACCGGGTGGGTCATCCTGGGGCGGTGACCGACCGCCCGTCCTCCCGTGCACGGGTCACCGCCGCGGCCTTCGACCCGGCTCCCGCCTCGACCGCCGGTCTGGGCGGGGACGTCGCCACCGTCCTCGAGCAGCTCCTCGCCCGGGGTCGCCAGCTCGTCGACCTCCAGGCGCGTCAGCAGATCCTGCTCGACGCGATCATCAGCATCGGCTCGGACCTGTCCCTCGCCGACGTGCTGAGCCGGATCGTCACCAGCGGGACACGTCTGGTCGACGCCCGCTACGGCGCCCTCGGGGTGGTCGACCGCGATGGTCGGCTCACCGACTTCGTGCACACCGGCTTCACCGACACCCAGATCGCCGAGGTCGGTGCGCCGCCGGCGGGAAAGGGGCTGCTCGGGCTGCTGATCGCCGACCCCCGCCCGCTGCGCCTCGACACCATCGCCGGACACCGCCCGTCGGTCGGCTTCCCACCCGGGCACCCGCCGATGGCGGCCTTCCTCGGCGTCCCGATCCGGGCCGGGAACCGGGTTTTCGGGAATCTCTACCTGGCGGAGAAGACGACGGCAGCGGTCTTCTCCGAGGTCGACGAGCGGCTGGTCACGGCGCTCGCCGCGGCAGCCGGGATCGCCATCGAGAACGCCCGCCTGTTCGAGGAGTCACTCGCGCAGCAGCGGTGGAGCGCCGCCGCGGCGGAGGTGTCGGCCGTGGTCCTCGGCGCGGACCACAGCGTGGACCCGGCGGCGACGATCGCCGCGGCGGTGCGGGCGGCCGGACCGTTCACCGCGGTGTCGGTCTCCCTCGACCGTGACAGCGCGCCCGCTGTCAGCGGGTCGGCCGACGACGCGAGCTGGCTCGCGGAGCGCCGCGTCCGGACCGCAGTCGGACACGCAGCCGGCCCGGGAGCCGCACCCACGGCGGCGACCGTGGACCGCTCCGACCGGCAGGCGCACTCCTGGCCGCTGACCGGACCGTCCGGGCACCTGGGGCTCATCGAGGCCCTCGACCCGCCAGCGACACCGGATGTCGCGCCCGCCGTCGACGCCTTCATCGTCGCGTTCGCCGCCGGCGCCGCGCAGGCACTCGAGCTCGCCCGGGCCCAGGACGACCGGGAACGCCTCACCCTGCTCGAGGACCGCGACCGGATCGCGCGCGACCTGCACGACCTGGTCATCCAACGGCTGTTCGCCACCGGTCTGAGCGTGGAGAGCCTGCGGGTCCGCGCCGCCGATCCCGACACCGCCGCCCGCCTCGACCGGGCCGTGCTGGACCTCGACGACACGATCAGCCAGATCCGGCGCACGATCTTCAGCCTCCGCGACACCTCCCCGGCCGGGGTCCGGAGCCTGGTCACCGCGATCGTCGACGCCGCAGCGGCCCAGCCCGGACCCCGCCCGGTGCTGCGGATCGTCGGCCCCGTCGACGCCGCCGTCCCGCCCGACCTGCACACCGACATCGAGGCGGTCCTCACCGAGGTGCTGTCCAACGCCGGCCGCCACGCCCCCGGCGCGGCCCGGTGGGTCGATGTCCGGGTGACGGCCGACACCCTCACCCTCGTCGTGACCGACGACGGCCCGGGACTCGGATCGTCGACACGACGCTGCGGGCTGGCCAACCTCGCCGACCGCGCGCAGCGCCGTGGGGGGACGTGCACCGTGGACGGCGGCCGGGCAGGCGGGACCCGGGTCTCCTGGTCGGTGCCGCTGAGCCCACCGGCTGCCGTCGTGGCTCCCGACCGACTGGCCTCCTGACCTGCTGACGTCCTGACCTGCTGACCGCCGGCCGCCGGCCGGCGGCCCCGGACCAAAGTCCCGCTGCGTCGGGACGTCGGACCGATGACGTCGGCTCCGGCGCCGCCGAGGCTGACCCCATGTCGACTCCGACGGCCACCGCACACGCGCCGGGCCAGCGTCCCGCCGGGATCGTCGTTGGCGTCGACGGCTCGGAGTCCGCCGGGTCGGCGTTGCGCTGGGCGCTCGAGGAGGGAGCCGTCCGCGGGGTCCCCGTCCACGTCCTGTACGTCTGGACGCGGCCCGGCGTCAGCTTCCCCGCCATTCCCGCACCCGGGTCCGGGGAAGCTGCGAACGCCCTTCTCGGCGGCGTCATGTCCCGCGTGGGTGACGTCCTGCGGGCCCGGACACCCGCGTCGCCGGTCACCTCCCAGACCGTCGAGGGACGTCCGGCCGCCGTCCTCATCGACCAGGCCACCGACGCCCAGCTGCTGGTGGTCGGTACCCGCGGCAGCGGCGGCTTCGCCGGACTGCTCCTCGGGTCGGTCAGCCACCAGTGCACCGCGCACGCGTTCTGCCCCGTCGTGGTCATCCACGACCAGACCACCCGCAGCTGGTCCTGATGCCCCACCGGCGCGGACCGACCCGCCGCCCGCGGGCGCAGACCGCCGCGGCCCCACCCGACCACCACGTCACCCCGACAGGATCGAGACAGAGCCCATGACCGCGACCGCATCCACCGCCAGCACATCGACCACCAGCACATCGACCACCAGCACGCCGACTGCCAGCACGCCGGCCCTGACCGCGCCGCGCACGCTCCCGACGATCCGGCGGGCGGTGATGCGGGCGATGCTCGCGCCGTCGACCCACAACACCCAGCCGTGGCGGTTCGTCGCCGGACCGTCCACTCTCGACCTGTTCACCGACCCGACGCGGGCGCTGGCGGTCATCGACCCGGGCGGGCGGCAGCGGACCATCAGCTGCGGCGCGGCCCTGCTGGGAGCCCGGCTGAGTCTGGCCGCCGACGGTGTCGGGGTCACCGTGTCCGAGCTGCCCGACCCGGCCGACCCCGACCACCTGGCCCGCCTGACGGTCACCGCGGGCGGGTCGGCACCGGACGCCGACGCCGGCCGCCTCGACCGGGCAGCCGACCAGCGGCACACCAACCGGCGGGCGTTCGACCACGAGCCGGTCACCCCCGCCGTCATCGCCCGGTTGCAGGCCGCCGCGCAGCAGGAGGGCGCGTTCCTCGTCCCGCTGACCGAGGAGCCGGGGCGGTCCCTGGTCGCGGCGCTGACCGCGGAAGCGGAGGGTCTGCTGTTCGGGAGCCCGGCCTACCGGGCGGAGCTGCGCGACTGGGCGGGGCGTCCCGGGGACCAGGTCGATGGGATCCCGGCCGCGTCGATCCCCGCGGCGGGGCGGGTGTCGGACCGGCTGCCCACCCGCGGTCTGGACCAGTACGGCACCGGCCGGCTCCCCGCCGGGGCGGGCGCAGCCGACGATGCGTGCCTGCTGCTGCTCGGCACCGGCACCGACGACCCGCGCGGGTGGCTGGCCGCCGGGCAGGCCCTCGGCCGGATCCTGCTGGAGCTCACCACCGACAACCTGGTCGCCGGGCTCTACACCCAGCTCACCGAGATCCCGCGGATCCGCGACCAGGTCCGGTCGGTGACCCGCCTGGTCGGCTACCCGCAGCTTCTTCTGCACGTCGGGCACGCCGTCCGGACCCCGCCGACCCCCCGCCGGTCGGTTCCCGACGTCCTCACCGTCGTCGCCGACCCGGCCTGACACCTGGTGCGCACCCCGACGGTGAGATCCTGATGGCGGTGAGCACGCCGACGAAGCCGCCGTCACCACCGTCGCCGCCATCACCGCCAGCACCGTCGGCGGCGTCCGGGACGGGCATCACGGCAGCGGCGGCGCGGCCGTCCGAGGACGTGCTCCGGTCACTGGGGTCGAGCGCGGCCGACGGACTCACCGACGCGGAGGTGACCCGGCGGCAGGCGGAGTTCGGCCCGAACGCGGTCTCCTCGCACCGGGCACGATTCTTCCCGGTGCTGTGGCACCAGCTCCGCTCCCCGCTGCTGGCGCTGCTGGTGGCGGCCGCGGTCGCGTCGTTCTTCGTGGGTGAACGCAGCGGCGCGCTGATCATCGGCGCGATCGTCGCGCTGTCGGTGGGGCTCGGGTTCGTCAACGAGTACCGGGCCGAGCGCGCCGCCCAGGCGCTGCACTCCCAGATCACCCACCAGGCGGTGGTGCTCCGTGGCGGGCACCCGGTCGCGGTCGACGTCACCACCCTGGTCCCCGGGGACGTGGTGGAGCTGCACCTGGGGGACGTCGTGCCCGCCGACGTGCGGCTGCTCGCGGTGACCCGGCTCCAGTGCGACGAGTCCGCGCTGAGCGGGGAGTCCCTCCCGGTGGACAAGACGGCCGATCCGGTGCCGGCCGGGACACCGCTGGCGGAACTCGCCGGCTGCGCGCTGATGGGGACCATCGTCACCGCCGGCACCGGCCGCGGTGTCGTCGTCGACACCGGTGGGCGCACGGAGTTCGGCGCGATCGCCGCCGGGCTGGGCACCCACCAGCTGGACACCGAGTTCCAGGTCGGGCTCCGGAAGTTCTCGATGCTGCTGGTTTACGTCGCGGGGACCCTGACCACGCTGATCTTCGCGATCAACGTGGTGCTGCACAAGCCGATCCTCGACGCGCTGCTGTTCAGCCTGGCCATCGCCGTCGGGATCACCCCGCAGCTGCTGCCCGCTGTGGTGTCGAGCAGCCTCGCTGCGGGTTCGCGGCGGATGCGCCAGCGGAAGGTGCTCGTCAAGCGGTTGGTGTGCATCGAGGACCTCGGGGACGTCGACGTCCTGTTCACCGACAAGACCGGCACCCTCACCGAGGGGCGCATCGACTTCCGGCGGGCCATCCCCGCCGTCGCAGACGGGGCAGCTGCCGCCGCGGACGAGGCGGCGGTGCTCCGCTGGGGTCTGCTGTGCACCGAGAACGCCGATCCCGGCGGGAACGCGGTCGGCGGCAACCCTCTCGACCAGGCCCTGTGGGCGTCCCCCGGTGCCGCGGACCAGCAGGCTCGGGTGGCCTGCTCCACCCGGGTGGGCCTGCTGCCGTTCGACCACCAGCGGAACATGGTGTCCGTTCTCGTCCGGGACCCGGCCGGTGCGGTCACCCTGGTCACCAAGGGCGCACCGGAGACCGTCCTCGACCGCTGCATCGACGTTCCCCCCTCCGCCCGGGCCGCACTCGCCGCGGAGTTCACCGCCGGGAACCGGGTGGTCGCGGTCGCCACCCGCGCGGCGCCCTCGATGACGGCGGTCACCGCAGCCGACGAGCACGGCCTGCACCTCGCCGGCTTCCTGGTGTTCCTCGACCCGCCGAAGGCCGACGCCGCGGCCGCACTGCGCCGGCTCACCGGGCTCGGGATCGCCGTGAAGGTCGTCACCGGGGACAACGCCGCGGTCGCGGTGAAGGTGTGCCGCGACCTCGGCCTCGGCACCGGCCCCCACACCGGCCTGAGCACCGGCGGCACGACCGGGGACGACGTCCAGCTGAACGCCCTCACCGGCGCAGACGTCGACGCCCTCGACGCCACCGCCCTCGCCGCGGCCATCGGGCGCACGACGGTGTTCGCGCGGATCAGCCCGGCCCAGAAGGCCCGGATCGTGGCCACCCAGCGGCGCAGCGGCGGCGGGGTGGCGTTCCTCGGCGACGGCGTCAACGACGCCCTCGCCCTGCACGCCGCCGACGTCGGGATCTCCGTCGACTCCGCCACCGACGTCGCGAAAGACGCCGCCGACGTCATCCTGCTGGAGAAGGACCTCGACGTCCTCGCCGACGGGGTGGCCGAGGGCCGGCGCATCTTCGCGAACACCATCAAGTACGTCCTGATGGGCACGTCGAGCAACTTCGGGAACATGTTCTCCGCGGCCGGGGCGTCGATCTTCCTGTCGTTCCTGCCGATGCTGCCGTCCCAGATCCTGCTCAACAACCTCCTCTACGACTCCAGCCAGCTCGCGATCCCCACCGACCACGTCGACGAGGAACAGCTGCGGCGGCCGTCGCACTGGGACATCGGCTTCATCCGCCGGTTCATGCTGTACTTCGGTCCGCTGAGCTCCGTGTTCGACTTCCTGACCTTCGCGGTCATGCTCGGGGTGTTCCACTCCGGACCGGCACAGTTCCGCTCCGGCTGGTTCGTGGAGTCCCTCGCGACCCAGACCCTGGTGATCTTCGCGATCAGGACCCGGCGTATCCCCTTCTTCCGCAGCCGCCCGAGCCTCCCCCTCGTCCTCGCGGCCCTCGCGGTGGTGGTGGTCGGCGCCCTCCTGCCGGCGACGCCGTTCGCACACACCCTCGGGTTCCAGCCGCTCCCACTGGGCTTCTTCGCGGCCCTCGCGGGGATGGTGGTCGCCTACCTTGCGCTGATCGAAGCCGGCAAGAAGCTCTTCTACCGCACCGCGCGCACCGCGATCCCGATCCGGCGTCCCTACAGCAGACCCCGAGCGCTGCGCCGCCGCGCCGCCCACTTCAGCACTGCGGACCAGCCGTGACGGATCTCCAGGTGGCGCGTCCCGGGTGACCAACGTCCCGGATCCGGACGGTCCTCCGGCCCTGGGGCCGCCCCTGCTCCGGCTCGTACGGTCGAACCGGGCACCCGTCGTCGCTGCCGCTGCACTGCTCCCGGGACCGCCCCGGGAACAGCGGCCACCAGCGCGACCAGCGCCACCAGCGCGACAGCTCGTCACCCACCGGTCGACGTCGTCAGCCGGACACCACCGCCCGAGAGGCAGGCATCGTGAAGGCTGCTGTGGTCACCGACTTCCGCGCACCGCTGGAGCTGCAGGACCGCCCGATCCCCGAACCCGGCGCGGGAGCGGTCCTGGTGGCGCTCGAGGCGAGCGGCCTGTGCCACACCGACATCCACGCCGCCCACGGTGACTGGCCGGTGCAGCCCACCCTGCCCTTCGTGCCCGGTCACGAGGGAATCGGTCGGATCACCGCACTCGGGGAGGGTGTGACCTCCCGAGCCGTCGGCGACCCGGGTGGCGATCGCATGGCTCGGCTACGCCTGCGGACGGTGCCGCTCGTGCATCGCCGGCTGGGAGACCCTGTGCCTGTCCCAGCGCAACTCAGGCTACTCCGTCGACGGCACGTTCGCCGAGTACGCCGTGGTGGCCGCTGATTTCGCCACTCCCGTGCCGGACGGGATCTCCGCCACCGATGCGGCTCCCCTGACCTGTGCCGGGGTCACCACCTACAAGGCCGTGAAGGTGGCCGGGGTCGCCCCGGCCGACACCGTCGCCGTCTTCGGTGTCGGCGGGCTCGGGCACCTCGCGGTGCAGTACGCCCGCATCGCCGGGGCCTTCGTCGTTGGGGTCGACGTCGCGGACGACAAGCTCGCGATGGCCACCGACCTCGGCGCGGACCACGTCGTCATCGCCCGCACGACGGACCCGGTCGACGCGATCCAGGCTCTGGGCGGCGCGGACGTGGCGATCGCCCTCGCCGCCTCACCCGCGTCCTTCGACCAGGCGTACCGGTCCCTGCGTCGGGGCGGCCGCCTGGTCTGTGTCGCACTGCCGGCCGACGCGGGCGCCCTGACCCTCCCGATCTTCGACACCGTCATCAACGGGAAGACCGTGATCGGCTCCATCGTCGGCACCCGCAACGACCTCGCCGACGTGTTCGCGCTGCACCTCGCCGGGCGCACCCGGGTGGTCAGCGTGGACCGCAAGATCGACGAGGTCAACGAGTGCATCGACGACGTGGTGTCCGGCCGCATACCCGCCCGGGTCGTCTTCCAGTTCTAGGCACCTGTCGCCGGCCGGACCGCCGAGGCCTGCGAGCGGTAGACATCCCGGGCACCGGGAGGGCACCGGGTGCGGTCAGACGTCCGATGCCGGCCCGGCGCTCGCCCACCGGGCGGCGGCCGTGACCCGGACCGTCCTGGTCGTCCCCACCGGGAGTCGGGCCGGCCTCACCTCGACCAGCCTCGGACTGGTGGTGGCCCTCGAGCGGGCCGGTGTCGCGGTCGGGTTCGCCAAGCCCCTCGCGCAGCCCCGACGGGGTGACGTCGACCCCTCGACCCTGCTCGTGGAGAAGGTCAGCGACCTCCACCCACCGGCGGCCGTCGTCCCGGCGCAGGTCGAGGCCCTGCTGGCGGCGGGGCGACTGGACGACCTGATGGGGGAGGTCGTCGCCGTCACGGAGTCCCTGGCCGCCGCCGACGTGGTCGTCGTGGAGGGGCTCGTCCCGGACTCCGGGGGGCTCTGGTCGACGCGCCTCAACGTGGCCATGGCGCGCGCTCTGGACGCCGACGTCCTCCTGGTCGCCGACGGCTCGGGGCTGTCCACCGGCGCCGACAGCTCGAACCGCGCCCCGCGCTCGGACACCGCCGACGGTCCGCCGTCGGCCGCGGACCCGCACCCGCACCCGCACGCCGATGCCGTCCGCCGGCTCGCCGAGTCGGTCGCGATCGCGGCCTCGCCCTACCGGTCCGGTGAGCGGTCGAGGGTCGCCGGCTGCGTGGTCAGCCGGGTCAACGACGTCGTCGTGTGTGCGCAGGCGGTGCCCGGGCTGCTGCCGATGCTCCGCGACGGCCGGCTGCTGCTGGTGCCCGGTGACCGCCACGACGTCGTGATGGCCGCCTGCCTCGCCGAGCTCGGCGGCGTCCGGCTGGCCGGCCTGCTCCTCACGGCGGGCATCGAGCCGCACCCGGAGGTGCGCCGGCTGACGACGACCGCCACCGCGAGCGGCCTGCCGATCCTGCTCGTCGACGAGCTCACCTACCCCACGGCCGTCCGCCTGCACGACCTGGACCCGGGGCTGCCGACCGACGACGTCGAGCGAGCCCGCGACCTGGCCGCGACGGTCGCCGGGGCCCTCGACCCGCACTGGCTCCGGACGCTCCCCGACCCCGACCGCCCACGGCGGTTGACCCCGGCGTCCTTCCGGCGGCAGCTGGTCGACCGCGCCCGGGCGGCCGGCGCCCGGATCGTGCTGCCGGAGGGCGCCGAGGCGCGGGTGGTCGCGGCGGCGGTCGCCTGCGCGGAGCGGGGGATCGCCCGGTGCGTGCTGCTGGCGTCGCCCGTCGAGGCGGCCGCGGCGCTGCGGGTACTCGGCCGGCCGCTGCCGGCGGGGGTCGAGGTGGTCGACCCGGCCGCCGTCGCCGGCCGCCACGTGCAGCGCCTGGTCGCGCTGCGCGCCCACCGCGCCATGACGCCGGAGCTGGCCGCGGACTGGCTCACCGACCCGGTCATCGTCGCGACGATGATGCTCGCGGCCGGGGAGGTCGACGGGCTCGTCGCGGGAGCGGTCCACACCACCGCGGCCACGGTCCGCCCGGCCCTGCAGCTGATCCGCCTGGCGCCCGGTGCCCGCCTGGTGTCGTCGGTGTTCTTCATGTGCCTGCCCGACCAGGTGGTCGTCTACGGCGACTGTGCGATCAACACCGACCCGGACGCCGCGGACCTCGCCGAGATCGCGCTGCAGAGCGCCGACAGCGCCGCCGCCTTCGCCATCGAGCCGCGGGTCGCGATGATCAGCTACAGCACCGGCTCGTCGGGAGCCGGTGTCGACGTCGACAAGGTGACGGCGGCCACCCGGCTGGCCGGCGAGCGGCGGCCGGGCCTGGTGGTGGACGGCCCGCTGCAGTACGACGCCGCCGCGGTCGCCTCGACAGCGCTGAGCAAGCGGCCGGGCAGCCCCGTCGCCGGCCGCGCGACGGTGTTCGTGTTCCCCGACCTCGACACCGGCAACACGACCTACAAGGCGGTCCAGCGCAGCGCGGACGTGGTGGGCATCGGTCCGATGCTGCAGGGCCTCGCGAAGCCGGTCAACGACCTCAGCCGGGGAGCGACCGTCGAGGACATCGTCTACACGATCGCCCTCACCGCGGTCCAGGCAGCAGCGACCCGATCCGACGCCGGCCGGGACGGGGCACCGGTCGCCGCGTCAGCAGACGGTCAGCCCGTGGGACCGGAACTGGTCCTCCACCCGTCGGACCAGACCGGGTGAGGGCGGCGCGAGACCCGCGAGCTGGTAGGGCAGCCCGAGCTCCGGCCCGGCCGTCCGGCCGCGGTGCCCCGTCGGGTCCCGTCGTGACCTCCGCCCCAGGACAGCTGTGACCTCCTGCCCTGTCGCGGCCACCGGGGACTGGTGACCGTGGCAGGGCAGGAGGTCCACGACTCACCGGAGGTCCACCCATGACCGTCTCCATCGCCATCAACGGCTTCGGCCGGATCGGCCGCGCCTACCTGCGCTCGGTGCTCGACGCCCCGGATCTGCAGGTCGTCGCCGTGAACGACGTCGCCGACACCGCGACCCTCGCGCGGCTGCTCCGCCACGACAGCACGTTCGGTCCGTTGCACCGGGTCGTCGAGGACCTCGGGGACGCCATCGCGGTGGACGGCCACAAGATCGCGGTAACGGCGATCGCCGACCCGGCGGAGCTCCCGTGGCGCGAGCACGGTGTCGACGTCGTCATCGAGTCCACCGGCCGCTTCCGCACCCGCGAGGGTGCCGCCGGGCACCTGACCGCCGGCGCGCACACGGTGCTCGTCTCGGCTCCCGGAAAGGGGGTCGACGCCACGATCGTGCTCGGGGTCAACGACTCGACCTACGATCGCGCCCGCCACCGCGTCGTCTCCAACGCCTCGTGCACGACGAACTGTGTCGCCCCGATGGTCAAGGTCCTGCACGACGCCTTCGGCGTGGCACAGGGGTTCATGACCACCGTGCACGCGTACACCAACGACCAGAACATCCTCGACGGGCCGCACAAGGACCCGCGGCGGGCCAGGTCGGCAGCGGTGAACATCATCCCGACCACGACCGGCGCGGCCCGCGCCGTCGCCGAGGTCATCCCGGCCATGAGCGGGCGCCTGGAGGGGGTCGCACTGCGGGTGCCCGTCGTCGACGGGTCACTCGTCGACCTCGCGGTGCTCCTGGACCGCGACGTCACCCGCGACGAGGTCAACGCGGCGTTCGACAAGGCCGGCAGCGTCGGCCCGCTCGCCGGCCTGCTGCGCTACACCACCGAGCCCGTCGTCTCCACCGACGTCATCGGCGACCCCGCGTCCTGCGTGTTCGACTCCAGCCTCACCCAGGCCGCAGGACGGCTCGTCAAGGCGTTCGGGTGGTACGACAACGAGTGGGGCTACACCGCCCGCCTGGTCGACCTCACCCGTCTCGTCGCGACCTGACCGCCCCGCCGGGCAGCCCGCTCCGGGATCCTCCGTCCGCCACCCCGGGGCGCCGCTGCCGCCGGTCCCCGCGGGTCGAAGGTCCCGGGCGGGTGCTCCTTCCGGCCCTGGGGCGGCCGCCCGGCGGCTCCTACCGTCGGCGGACATGAGGACCAGCACGCACGCCGACCCCGTCGACACCGGGCGTGCGGTGCCCACCGATCGGCCCGTCACCGACGTCCTGCTGCGCGACGGCCGGATCGCGCACCTCCGCCTCGCGGTGGCCACCGACGGGCCCGGTCTGCGACGCCTGCACGCGAGCCTGTCCCTGCGGACGCGGCTCCTGCGCTACTCGAGCGTCTCCGAGCGGACCGGCGACGCGTACGTGGACTCGGTGGTCGCCGGTGCACTGGACACCCGGTCGCTCGTCGCCGAGATCGCCGGCCACGTGGTCCCGGTGGGCAGCTTCTTCCGCCTGGGCAGCAGCTCGCGGACGGCCGAGGTGGCGCTCCTCATCGACGACGAGCACCAGGCGAAGGGCTTGGGGACCCTGCTGCTGGAACACCTGGCGGCCGCGGCGTGGCAGCAGGGCATCACGGCGTTCGCCGCGGAGGTGCGGGCCGACAACACCGCGATGCTCGAGCTGTTCGCCCGCAGCGGGCTCACCGTCGCAGCGCAGCCGGTGTCCGACGGGACGTCCACCCTGCTGACCCTCGACCCGGCGGAGCACCTGTGGGACGTCGTGCAGGCGCGGGAGAGTGCAGCCGTCCGGGCGTCGCTGCTGCCGGCTCTGGCGCCGCGGTCGATCGCGGTGGTCGGCGGGAGTCGACCGGACAGCCTGGCCCAGCAGGTGCTCGGGTCGGTCGCCCGCGGGGGGTATGCGGGGCAGGTGCACGAGGTCGGGCGCCACCCGATGCCCTTCGGCGGTGTGGTCGCCGGCACCGGCGGACGCGCGGGACGCCTGGCGAGTGCGTGCGCCGGCCACCTGCGGGTCGGGGACATCGGGTCGCCGGTCGATCTCGTGGTCGTCGCGGTCCCGGCCGCGCAGGTGCTGGAGATCGCCGCCGACAGCGCCACCGCCGGTGCCCGAGCCCTGGTGGTGCTCAGCGCCGGCTTCGCCGAGGCCGGCCCGGCCGGGCGGGAGCGACAGCACCGGCTGCTCGCCCTGTGCCGCGACCACGACATGCGCCTCATCGGTCCGAGCTCTCTCGGGATCGTCAACACTGACCCGCTCGTCCGGCTGGACGCCACCTCCTGCGACGCTCGTCCACTGCCCGGGAGCATCGCTCTCGTCGCGCAGTCCGCCGTCGTCGGGATCGCGGCGCTTCGCCACGCCGAGAGCACCGGCGTCGGGCTGTCGCTGTTCGTGTCGACCGGCGACAAGGCCGACGTCGGCGGGAACGACCTGCTGTCCTACCTGGAGTCCGACCCGGCGACCACGGTGATCGGCCTGTACCTGGAGTCTTTCGGCAACGCCCGCACCTTCGCACGGGTCGCCGCCCGTGTCGGCCGCACCAAGCCGATCGTCGCCGTCAAAGCGGACCGGTCCGGGGCCGGTCGCCGGGCAGCCGGCTCGGGTGCCGCTGCCGCCGCGGCCGCCGACGTCGCCGTGGACGCCCTCTTCGCCCAGGCCGGCGTCCTGCGGGCCGACAGCCTCCCGGAGCTGCTCGACATCGCCACCGTGCTCGACACGGGGCCGCCTCCCGCCGGCGGACGGGTGGTCGTGGTCGGCAACGGCGGCGGGTCGGGGGTGCTGGCCGCCGACGCCTGCACCGCCGCGCACCTCGACGTGACGCCGCTGTCACGGGGGACCCAGGACGCGTTGCGCCGGCTGGTGCCCGCGGCGCTCGCCGTCGACAACCCGGTCGACGTCCGGGCGACCGCAACGGCCGAGGACTACGGGAGAGCGGTGTCCCTCGCGCTGGCCGACCCGGACGTGGACGCCGTCCTCGCGGTCTGCACCCCGCTCAGCCGCGGTGGCGAAGCTCCCTTCGCGGCCGCGCTGCGCCGGTGCGCGGCCGACGCGCCGACCACGACGCTGCTCGCCTGCTTCCCGGGTGTCCGGACCCGCCCACCGCACTGCGGGGACCCGACGGGCGCCTGGCCGTCCCGTTCTTCGAGTTCGGCGAACCGGCGGCGCGGGCACTGGGTCGGGTCGTCGCGCACAGCCGGTGGCACCGTCGGCCGTTCGCCGTGCCGGCGGTCCTCACCGACGTCGACCGGCCGGCGGCCCGCGAGCTCGTCGAGGACGCCCTCGCAGCAGCCGGCCGCAGGGACGGCAGGGATCGCGGGGACGGTCGACACCGTCGAGCTCGTCGCCGGCGTGGTCGTCGACGAGACCATGGGACCCCTGGTCCTCGTCGGGGCCGGCGGGGTGTTCGGTGACCTCCTCGACGACCGGGCCGTGCACCTGCTGCCGCTGGACGAGGCGCGAGCCAGGGAACAGGTGCTGTCGTTGCGGTGCGCGCCGTTGCTGACCGGTGCCCACGGCCGGCCGCCGGTGGACCTGACCGCCGTGACGGGGAACCTGCTGCGCCTCGCGGCACTCGCAGCCGACCTACCCGAGGTCGCCGAGCTGGTCCTGGACCCGCTCCTCGCCGGCCCGGGCGGTGTCCGGGCCGCGGGCATTCGGGTCCGGCTGGCCGCCCGGGCACCCGAACCCGCGCTGCCGGTGCGCGGACTGCGCGGACTGGCCTGACCCACTCCCCGGCCGGCTGGGCGGGGGCTCCGAGCAGACCCGGATCCTGCCGACGCGGCGCGGGAGGGTGCCTCAGCGACCACTACCCAGCGTCACGTGGAACGCGTAGACCACGAAGACCACCGACAGGGCCATCGCGGTGGCCGCCACGGCTCCGCCGACGATCTCCCCGATGCTCAGGCCGTCGCGGATGAAGCGCGCGGCGGCCGGGCTCATCTCCGCAGCGTCCGGTGCTGCCACCTCGGTCATGACGTGGTCCGCTGGACCAGGCACCCTGCGGAGCTGTCGGCGGTACGGCCGTCACCGGGGCAGCCGCCGCCGAGCGGCTGTTCGTTCGGGGCGAGCTTCGTCATGCAGTGACCCTGTGCCCGCGGTCCGGTCCGGGCCAGGGTCTTAGCCCGGATCCACCGCGGTTTGTGGTGTTGAGGGCTGATCGCGGGGTCTGAGGGCGCGGCTGGGGTGTTTCTGTTTCGTCCCGTGCGTGTCCGGCCGGTCTGCCGGCTTCTCCGGGTCCTGGTCGTCGG
>JAABVA010000803.1_pt1 | contig 36948 bp, 36 predicted proteins | sample 5560331 | NCBI WGS metagenome assembly JAABVA01 (sample SAMN12812661, study PRJNA571458) | rock metagenome | isolation source: Antarctica rocks | place: Antarctica: Victoria Land, Mt New Zealand sud | collected 2016-01-07 | reverse complement strand
GCATGGAAAAGGCCAGGGAACAAGCCGCAAAAAGGATGCAGAGAGCCGCATAAAGCGGCCTCGCGCCTGATGCTGCACTTTTACCACCCGCTCATCGCCCCTACGCCGGCAATCTCGCAACAGGCTCTCAGCGCCTCGACATTACCGTTCACGCCCATGGCGTTGGGTATCCCACCATTCACCGCCAGCGTGTCTCCAGCCGCGAAGGCGGTGCCGTCGGCGTAGTTGGTGGCATCGAAGAAGTAGCCGCTAGTGGTCGGCTTCCAAGTATGGATTGTCGGCATCGCAGCGGCTCCGGAAAAGGTATCAGGTCGAAAATCGCCGGTAGGCTAGCAGCGGCACGACCAGGGGCAAGGCAGAAAACGACAGAAATCCACCTCACGCTGCCCTGCTGCGGCGAGGTCGCAGGTTGTCGCTGCGCTATAGGAGGCTGGGCCGATGGTCCCAATGCGAATCAGCGTGGCCACGGACGCGCCGTGTCGGCCAGGACGGCGGCCATATCCAGAGTCGCGACCTCGAGATCTGTCGATTTCAGAAGACGATTGCAGTGCTGACCAAAAGATCTCTGCAGTCGGTCGCAACCTGAGGCGCCGCGGCCAATAGGGCCCAGTACGATACCAGTACGATATCGTCACCTCCAGCAAGCGTTTTCGTCATGTCTCGGCAGGTTTCCCTGCACGTCAGCCTCACCAATCTTTCAAAACGGGGTCTCAACATTCCAAATGAAGAGTCGAGGATATCTTTGAATACTGCGTTTACTTCTTCTCGCGAACCATATCGCATTGCCCGCCCAATCCAGGGCTTTCGCACCAAAGGTCCTGTCGTGCTGAGTGTCCTGCGGGGCATGACAGGCTGCTGCATCTGGCCTAGCCGGGCGATCGTGTTTGCGCATGTCAGGGGCGTGCACCATGGGTCTTTCCGCTTGCAAGTTTCCCGCCGGGATCGACGATCCGCGGGTCGTCGGCCGGACCACTCACGGGTTGGCAGAGATCCTGCTTGCGGCGCTGTGCGGGTTTGGATGCTGCGACGGCGACGCGCAGTTTGCACCGGTGCGACGACCACGGAAAGTCAGCTCCATCTGCTCGGACACGACGATACGCCCGAGCGCCTGCTCGCCTTGTCTCGCGGTCACCGGGCCGTTGAGAACGACCTGCATTGGGTCCTCGACGTGACCATGGACGAGGATGCGTCGCTTGTGCGGCGCGACCATGGCCCACGTAATCGCGCGCAACCGCGCGACGCTCAAGCGCGTGGCGCTCAACGCCGTCCGCGTCGTCACAGGCAAGAACTCCATCCGCCATACGATGCGAGATGCCGCGCTCGACATGCGGGTTCTCGCCGACATCCTCAGCCCCATGCCCGTCGCTTGATGCGAAGGCCCTGTGCCTAAGCTCGGATGGGTTGACGCAGCCTTGCGCTAACGCCATAACCCGCCCCTTGGTCGCCAGGGTCGTTTGCTTCGGGCGGCTCCATGTTTCGAGGAATTCCGATGTCTCGTCGCTGCCAGTTTACCGGCAAAGGTGTGCAGTCTGGCAACAACGTCAGTCATGCGAATAACAAGTCCCGCCGCCGTTTCCTGCCGAATCTGCAGCACACGTCGCTGCTATCGGACATCCTGGGCACTACAATCCGTGTGCGCCTGACTACCCATGCCATTCGCACCATCGAGCACAATGGCGGACTCGACTCCTTCCTGCTCGGCACGCCAAATCGGAATCTGCCAGAGGAGGCGCAGGTGCTCAAGCGCCGCATCGTCCGGTCGCAGGCCAAGCGCGCCGCCGCCCAGCCAGCCGCTTAATGATCGACTGGCGACTGTAAGGGCCCGCTCCGGCGGGCCTTTTTCGTTATGGTGACTTTGGCACTCAAGCGGCTTGTGCGCCGGGCGCGCGTAAGACACCGGACCCACCGGGCTGCAGTGCCGTCATTCATGGTGCGTCTTCCCGACGGCAGGGCTATTGCTGTCGAGGAGTATGGCGATCCGGCTGGTCCCGCGGTGCTTTACTTCCATGGATGGCCGGCCTCGCGGCTTGAAGCCGGGCTGATCCCCGACTTGCCCGTCCGCCTCTTGTCATTCGACCGTCCAGGCTATGGCCGCTCGTCGCCGCAACCCGGCCGAACCCTAATGGACTGGCCACAGGACGTGACCGATGTCGTGAATCGGCTTGGCCTCCGCCAGTTCCATGTCGTCGGCCTCTCTGGGGGCGCACCCTATGCGGTCGCCTGCGCCTATGCCCTGCCGGACCGGGTGCTGGGCGCGGCGCTGGTCTGCCCGGTGCCGCCTGCCCATGGCATCCACCCCCGCGCGCCCGGCATCGGCCATCTTTTCCGGCTGGGACGGCATCCCGTCCTGGCGCACCGCCTGTTCAGCGTCGTACGGCCTCTGCTCCGCCAGCGGATCATCACGCCGAGCACCCTGGTGGGCGGCTCACTCCCTGCGTCCGACCGCGAGTGCCTCGACCCGAAGACCCTGTCCGGCCTTGCCCGGGTCTGGCGCGAGGGCATCGGCCGCAGCGTGCAGGGCGCGCTGTCCGATGCGCAGATCTACGCCCAGGATTGGCGTGTGCCCTTCGGTAAGATCACCGTTCCAATGGATATCTGGTATGGCAGCCAAGACTCATTGATCCCGCTGCACGCGTTGGCGCCCTTCGAAGCCGTTCCCGGCATGGGCCTGCATGTGCTGCCGAATGAGGGCCACTACTCCCTGGCCATCCGCCACGCCGCCGCCATACTGCAACAACTCACGAATCTTATGCCTGCCGCCAAAATGCGCGTCTAGGCAACCAAAGGCGCCCGCTCCGCCGCCGCCCGCGCCCAAGAGCGGACCGCATCCTCGTCGAACAGCTCGGCCAGCTTCTTCATCACCGTGCCGCCCAGCTCCTCCGCGTCCACGATCGTCACCGCCCGGCGATAATACCGTGTCACATCATGGCCGATCCCGATCGCGATAAGCTCGATCGCATCCCGGCTCTCGATCTCGCGGATGACCTCGCGCAGATGCTTTTCCAGGTAGTTGCCCGGGTTGACCGAAAGCGTGCTGTCATCCACCGGGGCGCCGTCGCTGATGACCATCAGGATGCGCCGGTGCTCGGGCCGTGACATCAACCGGCGATACGCCCACAGCAACGCCTCACCGTCGATGTTCTCCTTCAGCAGGCCCTCGCGCAGCATCAAGCCCAAGTTCTTGCGCGCCCGGCGCCAGGGCGCGTCGGCGGATTTGTAGATGATATGGCGCAGGTCGTTCAGCCGCCCGGGGTTGCGCGGCTTGCCCTCCGCCACCCAGCGCTCACGGCTATGCCCGCCCTTCCAGGCGCGCGTTGTGAAGCCCAGCACCTCGACCTTGACGGCGCAGCGTTCCAAGGTGCGGGCCAGGATGTCGCCGCACATCGCCGCCACCGTGATCGGCCGCCCGCGCATGCTGCCGGAATTGTCGATCAGCAGCGTCACGACCGTATCGCGGAAGTCCGTCTCTCGCTCCCGCTTGTAGGATAGCGACAGCATCGGGTTCACGATCACCCGCGCCAGGCGCCCGGCGTCCAGCATGCCCTCGTCCAGGTCGAACTCCCACGCCCGGGTCTGCTGCGCCAGCAGCCGCCGCTGCAGCCGGTTGGCGAGCTTGCTCACCACGCCCTGCAAATGCTGCAGCTGTTGGTCGAGCTGCTGGCGCAACCGGGCCAACTCCTCCGGGTCGCACAGGTCTTCGGCGTCCGTCTCCTCGTCGTTGGCGCGGGAGAAGGCGCGGTAGGCCATGTGATCGTCCGGCACCGGCTTCTCGCGTCGGGTCTGCGGCCCGCCGGGACGGTCGTCGCCCTCGGCTGCGGCCGCGTCCTCCTCGGCATCATCGTCGCCCTCGTCCTCGGACGCGTCGCCCTGCATCTGCTCGGGTTGGGCGCCCATCATGCTGTCGGTGTCGGACTGTGTGTCGCCCTCGTTCTGCTCCGCATTGTCCTGCGAGCCCGCCTGCTCGCCGCCGTCCTCGCCCTCGTCCGTCTGGTCGTCGGGCTCGGACTCGACCTCGGCCTCCGCGAGGTTCAGCGCCGCCAGCAGCTTGCGCGCTGCCCGCGTGAAGCGCGCCTGATCGTGCTGCGCCGTCGCCATCTCCGACAGCGCACCCTCGGCGTCGTCGCTCAGGGTGCCGCGCCAGCTTTCGAGGATGCGGGCCGCAGCGGCCGGGGCAGCCTCGCCCGACATGCGCTCTCGCGCGAGCAACGACAGCGCCGCAGGCAGCGGCAACTGGTCCTTGCGGGTCATGCGGTCATAGCCCTCCGCCTCGCACTCGTCGGACAGGCGGGCGCGGATGTTGGCGGCGACGCCCGACATATGCGCGGCGCCGACCGTCTCGACGCGGGCCTGCTCCAGCGCGTCATAGACGTCCTTCGCCTCGCGCTGGCCGGGGCTGCGCGCCGCGTGCACGGCGTCGTCGTGATGCCGCAGCCGCAATGCCACGCTGTCCGCGGCGCCGCGCAGCTTGGCCATCTCGATCGGCGGCAGCGCCCGCGTCGGCAGCGGCAGGCGGGCGCGCTTGCCGACCAGGCCGCTCGGACCCGGCTGGAAGGCGACCTGCACCTCCGGCACCTGTGCGATCGCCCGCAGCGCCCCAGCGGTCGCGCGCTTGAAGTCCTCGGTGCGCGAGTTCTCTTTGCTGCCGCTCACAGGCGTGCCGCTCATAGGCCCTTGCGCGGCGCCAGCAGCCCCGTCGGCAACTCCTCGTTAAAGCAACGCTGGTAGTATTCCGCCACCGTACTGCGCTCCGCCTCGTCGCACTTGTTCAGGAACGTCAGGCGGAAAGCGAAGCCCACATCCTTGAAGATGCGCGCGTTCTCGGACCAGGTGATGACCGTCCGTGGGCTCATCACCGTGGAAATATCCCCATTGATAAACCCGGCGCGCGTCAGGTCCGCCAGCGCCACCATGCTCTCGACCCGCTTCTTCATAGCCTTGTCGGATGCGTCGATGCCCATTTTCGCCATCACGATCGCCGTCTCCTGCGCGTGCGGCAGATAGTTCAGCGTCGCGACGATGTTCCAGCGGTCCATCTGCCCCTGGTTGATCTGCTGCGTGCCGTGATACAGGCCGGTCGTATCACCAAGGCCCACGGTGTTGGCGGTCGCAAACAGCCGAAAGCTCTGGTGTGGGCGGATCACGCGGTTCTGATCGAGCAAAGTCAGCCGGCCCTCGACCTCCAGCACCCGCTGGATCACGAACATCACATCCGGCCGTCCGGCGTCATACTCGTCGAACACCAGGGCGCAGGCATGCTGCAGCGCCCACGGCAGGATGCCCTCGCGGAACTCGGTGATCTGCTTGCCGTCCTTGAGGACGATGGCGTCCTTGCCGATCAGGTCGATGCGGCTGATGTGGCTGTCGAGGTTGACGCGGATGCACGGCCAGTTCAGCCGAGCAGCGACCTGCTCGATGTGGGTGCTCTTCCCGGTGCCGTGATAGCCCTGGATCAGCACGCGCCGGTTGAAGGCAAATCCGGCCAGGATGGCGAGCGTCGTCTCCCGGTCGAACTTATAGGCTGTGTCGATCTCGGGCACGTGCTCGGTCGGCACCGAGAACGCGGGCACGACCATGTCGATATCCAGGTCGAACGCCTGTCGCGCGTCGACCGTCGTGTCCGGGACACTGATGGCCGAGGTCGGCGTGGAACGGGCGTCGGCAAGTGCAGCGATGTTGTTCATAGGCCTTGGGGTCCTGTGCAGTGCCCTGCCGTGCCGCAAGCCGGGCGGGGCACATTAGCCCTCATTGGGGCGGTTGCGGAAGCTTACCCGGTCGCGGCCATCCGGGGTTCGGCAGTCAAATGTTGTCGGACGGCGGCATAGGCGAGGTTGATGGTCTTGAGTCGCTCCTCGGACGCCCGGTCACCGCCGTTGGCGTCGGGGTGATGCCGCTTGGCGAGCTCCTTATAGCGCGCCTTCAACGCATCCATCGACACCGGCCACTCAAGGCCCAATGCCTGCATCGGCTCGCGCAAGTCAGGCGGCACCGTTGCCCTTGGAGATGCAGCAGGCCCGCGGCGCATGCGCCCGGCCGATAGGATGTGCAGCGGGTCGTGCAGCATGGCCTCGTCGAAGGGTTGCGCGCCCAAACGCCCCAGGGGCCAGGTCGGGCGCTGCCAGCCAGTGTCAGACCGTGTATGCGCCTCGATCTCGCCAGGCGACATGCCTTTGTAATAGTCCCAGGCTGCATTGTAGGCGCGCACATGCTCAAGGCAGAACCACCAATACTGGTTCAGCGTGTTGCGGGATTTGGGCGCACGGAAGCCGCCAGCTTCGGGGCAGCCGAGCATGTCGCAGGGGCGTCCCGGCGCGGCCGGGTCGGGCGCATAGGCCCGGGGTCGCGGGGATCGGGTCATCACGCCTTATGTGCGCTTGTACCCTGCCGCGGCAAGTCCTTCCCAGCCGCCCGAGCCCGCGCTAAGCCTTCCAGCATGTCAGACCAGCCCTCGCGTGCCGACCGCATCCACGCCCAAGTATCCGCTGCGCTCGCGCCGGTCCTGCTGCAGGTGCGCGACGACAGCGCCCAGCACGCTGGCCACGCCGGGGCGATGCCGGGCGGCGAGACGCATTACAGCGTGCTGATCGTATCCGACCGCTTCATAGGCCAGGGCCGCGTCGCCCGGCACCGCATGGTGAATGCGGCGCTGGACAGTGAATTCGCACAAGGTCTGCACGCGCTGGCGCTGACGCTCCGCACCCCGGACGAGCAGGCGGCCATCAAGGGCTGACGGGCATCGCCCCCGTGTAAAACTGCGGCCACTGCCGGGCAACGACGGGGCTGTCGGGCGCATAGGCCAGGCAGGTGCCCAGCATCATGGGCCTGGACGGCTTCTCGATTACGGGCTCGGCTGCGGGTTGATCCGCGCTCGCCAACGCGTTCGCCGCCGTCTCGCGCTTGACGCGCACGGCGAGCAGGGTCTGGAACGCAACCGTGCCCATTTGGCCCAGAAGCTCGCGCAGATGGGTGCAGCCGTGCACGCCGCCGACTCGCTCGTTCGCCGCCTTCAGGAACCCGCGCCCGATCTTGAGCCCAGCCAGCCGGGCAAAGTTGGGCGCCGCAGTGGGGCAGATCGCATAGGGGCCATACTCCGTTACCGCCTCGAATGCGGTGATCACCATTTCGGTATTCAGCGTCATGCGCGCCAGCATGCGGTGCAGCGGCACGCCAGGCTCGATCTGGCCGCGGTCGGAGTTGCGGAACGCATACGTCTTGGTATCCGTCAGCCGTGCCTCGATATCGAATAGGCCGTCCTCACGGCGATAGCCGCATAATTCAATAGCGCGCAGGTGCAACGGCTCACGCGGCACGGGTTCGGTCAGCGGCATTGATCCCTCCATTCGCTGCAATGCAACATAAGGCGAGGGCTTTGCCTTAACTAGATGAAGCGCGCCAGGCGCACCGCAGTGTGCCCACGGCTGGGCCGCAGGCTCGGCATCACCAGCAGGCAATCGTCATGCGGCGTGCGGATCTCGGCAGCGCCGTCGACGGCGATCAGGGTGTTGCGCCGCGGGATCACTTCGCCGCCACGATAGGCCTGCACGAAAGCGAAGCCAGCCGTGGCGGCGGTAATGGTCATCGTGACCTCGGCGCAGCGCGCGCGTAGCGGCGGGGCAGGGCCGTTCCCGAGGCCAGTATGGCGCAGTAGGCCTGCGACACAGTCGGCGGTGATGTCCACTGCCGCGAGTTGCCAGTGCTGCCCGGCCTCCACCAGCACGGCTGCGGCAGTTTGGCCCGGCGCGGTGAAGTGCGGATAGTCGATCAGCCGCGGTCCCGTCACGTGGCCGCTGTCTGCCACGACCAGCTCCGGGACGCCGAGCGCCGCCGCAAGATTGCGTCCCTGCAGGGTCGGCCCGCTCAGGATCAGCGGCTCCGACGGCCAGAGCATGGTGTGCAGGTCGAGCAGCACATCGACGGTGTCGATCAGCGGGCGCAGCTCCCGCGCCCGGTCGAGCTCGGCGCTGCGGCGCGGGCTGTCCAGCACGGCCGGGTCCCAGACGCGGTTCATGTCCTCGTCGAGAAACCGGGATGCAGTGGGCTGGGTCGGGTCGAACCGGGAGAAGGCGGCGATGTTGGCGAAGCCAAGCGTTAGCCGGCCCTGCGCCGGCCGGATGCCGCGGCGCAGCAGCCGGTCCAGCACGACGGCGCCAGCAATTTCGTTGCCATGCAGCACCGCAATCATTGCGACATGTGGGCCGGGCTTGCCGGAGCCAAATGTCGTGAACCCGCGCACCCCCGTGTTGCCCGGCAGCCAGGGCGAAAGATCCGGCGCTTCCAGGTCCACCGCAAAATGCGGGATGCCGCCTTGAGCCGGATCCATCGATGCGGTCAGGCTGCCCGCCATTCTGCACCGCGGGCCAGCGTCGGGGAGGGCGAGGAATGCGGCGGAGGTTTCATGAGTGCAGTCTATACGGCTCGCTGCCATCGGCAACGGGGACTGCGCCGCTTCGTAGGGACGCTCGTACGCTGACGAGAGGAAAGAGGCCTGCTATGATCGGGGTGATGGGGAGGGTTGGCGAATGCAGCTTACGACGAGGATGGCCGCTTTCGCCGTTGCCCTGGCTCTCGGGGCGTCGTTGTCCGTAGCCTCCCTGCAGGCGCAGCCGGCGCAGGTGCCGGCAGCTGGGCCGACGCTGGCCATTGCAGTCAGCGCTCCAGTAACCAGCATCGATCCGCATTACCATAATCTCACGCCCAACCTCGCTCTGGCCCGGCACATCTTTAGCGGCCTGACCGATACCGACGACCACGCCAAGGTGGTTCCGGCGCTGGCGGAAAGCTGGCGGCTGATCGACGACCGCACCTGGGAGTTCAAGCTGCGGCCTGACGCGCGTTTCCACGACGGCACGCCGTTCGTCGCCGAGGACGTCGCCTTCACCCTCGACCGCGTGCCGAAGGTGCCGAATAGCCCGTCATCCTACTCGATCTATACGAAGGCCGTCGTGGCGACCGAGGTCGTGGACGCCCACACCGTCCGTCTCCGCACCGCGGGCGTCTATCCGCTGCTGCCGAACGACCTCTGCCAGGTCATGATGCTGAGCCACACCATCCACGCGGGGGCGACCACCGAGGATTTCAACAGCGGCAAGGCGGCGGTCGGCACCGGCCCCTACAAGTTCGTATCCTACCGCTCCGGCGACCGCATCGAGCTCGAGCGCAACGACGACTATTGGGGCAGCAAGCCGGCCTGGGGCCATGTCACGATGCGCATCATATCGAACAACGCCGCCCGCACTGCCGCCCTGCTGGCTGGCGACGTGCAGCTTATCGACAACGTGCCGACAGCCGATGCGGCAAAGCTGCGGGCGGACAGCCGTGTCGCGATTTCCGAGACCGTGGGCCTGCGCATCGTCTATCTAGCGCTCGACCATATGCGGGACGGTCCCACTCCGTATGTCACCGGACCCGGCGGGGAAAAGCTGGACCGCAACCCGCTGCGCGACCTCCGGGTGCGGCAGGCGCTGAGCATCGCGATCAATCGGCCCGCCATCGCCGACCGCGTGATGGAGGGCGCGGCCGTCGCCTCGGGCCAGTTCTTGCCCAAGGGCAGCTTTGGTTATGTGCCGGGGCTGGACCCGCCGAAGTGGGACACCGCCCGTGCCAAGCGGCTCCTGGCCGAGGCGGGCTACCCCGGCGGCCTGCGCATCACCCTGCACGGCCCGAACGACCGCTATGTCAACGATGCCGCGATCATCCAGGCGATCGGCCAGATGTGGAGCCGCGCCGGCATCCAGACCGCGGTCGAGCCTTCGCCCTGGACCAGCTTCGTCGGCCGCGCCGGCAAGCAGGAATTTTCGGCGTTCCTGGTCGGTTGGGGGAGCGCGACCGGAGAGGGCACCAACCCTCTGCGCTCCCTGGTCGCCACGGTCGACCCGGCGCGCGGCTTCGGCATCGCCAACCGCGGGCATTACAGCAACCCGGCCGTGGACACCTTATTGGTCCAGGCGCTCAGCACCGCCGACGACGAGGCGCGGGAGCCGCTAGTGCAGCAGGCGACCCGGCTGGCGATGGACGATGTCGGCATCATTCCGATCCACATCCAGAAAAACATCTGGGGCATGACGCCCAACCTGCAGCACACTCCCCGCGTGGACGAGGAAACGCGGGCAATGGACGTTTGGCCGAAGTCGGGGCGGCCCGAGTAGATGTGGGCACGATGACAGGCTGGCTCATTCGGCGGCTGTTCCAGGCCGCGCTCGTCGTGCTGGCGATGACTGCCATCGTGTTCGTCGGCGTAAACGTGATCGGCGACCCCATCGAGATCATGATCTCGCCCGAGGCGGACGCGGCGGAGCGGCTGCGCGCCGTCGCGGCGCTCGGCTTGGACAAGCCGCTATGGCAGCAATACTTGGTGTTTCTGGGCGGCGTGCTGCGCGGCGACCTCGGCCGCAGCTTCGTGTTCAACGAGCCCGCCATGCAGGTGATCATGCAGCGCCTGCCCGCCACGTTGGAGCTTGCGGTGGCGGCGGTGCTGATCTCGGTCGTGGTCGGCATCCCGGCCGGGCTGTGTGCGGGGATGCGGCCCAACTCGTTCGGTGCCCGCGCGCTGATGGCCGGCAGCATCCTGGGGTTCAGCCTGCCGTCGTTCTGGGTCGGGCTGATGCTGATCATGGTGTTCGCGGTGCAATTGGGCTGGCTGCCCAGCACCGGGCGCGGCGCGACGGTGGTGCTGTTCGGGGCGCCGTGGTCGTTCCTTACCCGCGACGGTCTGCTGCACCTGCTGCTGCCGGCGTCCAACCTCGCCTTGTTCAACGTGTCATTGATCATGCGGCTGACCCGCGCCGGGGTGCGCGAGGCGCTGCCGTCCGACTACGTGCGCTTTGCCCGCGCCAAGGGCCTGCGCCCGTCGCGCGTCATCGGCGTGCACGTCATGAAGAACATCATGATCCCGGTCGTGACCGTGGTCGGGCTGGAGCTCGGCACCACCATCGCGTTTTCCGTCGTGACCGAGAGCATCTTCGCCTGGCCCGGCGTCGGCAAGCTGATCATCGACAGCATCAACCTGCTCGACCGTCCGGTGATCGTCGCCTACCTCATGCTGATCGTGCTGCTGTTCGTCGCGATCAATCTGTCGGTGGACCTGCTCTACACGGCGCTCGACCCGCGCGTGCGGCTGGACCAGCAAGGATGAGCGCCACCGCCTTGGTGCGGGAGGAGACTCCGTTCCGCCGCTTCGTGGCCGACTTCGCGCAGTCGCGCTTGGCGCTGGCGGGGCTGGTGGCGATTGCGCTGATCGCGTTCGCCGCGGTGGTGGCACCTTGGATCTCGCCGCAGGACCCCTACGACCTAGCGCAGCTCGACATTATGGACGGGCGGATGCCGCCGGGATCGGTGTCGACGGACGGGCTGAAATTCTGGCTGGGCACCGACGACCAAGGACGGGACATGCTATCCGGCATCCTCTATGGCCTGCGCATCAGTCTGTTGGTTGGCGCCGGGTCGGCGCTGATCGCCGGGGTGATCGGGTCCAGCCTGGGGCTCGTCGCGGCCTATATGGGCGGCCGGACCGAGACGGCGATCATGCGGCTCGTCGACCTGCAGCTATCGTTCCCCTCGATCCTGGTCGCGCTGATGATCCTGGCGATCCTGGGTAAGGGCATTGGCAACGTCATGCTGGCGCTGGTGATGGTCGAGTGGGCGTATTACGCGCGCACCGCCCGCGGCTCGGCGCTGGCGGAGCGGCGGCGCGAATACATCGAGGCGGCGGAGTGCCTGGCGCTGTCCCGCGCGCGAATCGTGTTCCGCCATTTGCTGCCCAACTGCCTGCCGCCCTTGATCGTGGTCGGCACCTTCCAGATGGCCCGCGCCATCGCGCTGGAGGCGACATTGAGCTTCCTAGGACTCGGCGTGCCGGTGACGGAGCCGTCGCTCGGCCTGCTGATTGCCAACGGCTACCAATACATGCTGTCCGGGAAGTATTGGATCAGCTTCTATCCAGGGATTGCATTGCTGATCACCATCATGGCCATCAACCTGGTCGGCGACCAGTTGCGGGACGTGCTGAACCCAAAGCTGCGGCGATGATTGAGGCACGGGGGAGCGCCGCCATGACCGTTCCTGCCCGCGTGGCAGCATCGACGACGCTCGACGTGCGCGGGCTGTCGACGCATTTCGGCTCCCGCGCCGGAGTGATTCGCGCGGTGGACGACGTTTCCTTCACGGTCGGCCACGGCCAAGTCATGGGCCTGGTGGGAGAGAGCGGGTCAGGCAAGTCGGTGACGGGGTTCTCGATATTGGGCCTGGTGGACGCGCCCGGCCGGGTGGTGGCCGGGCAGATCATGTTCGGCGGCCAGGACATCGCGCGCCTGCCCGGCCACGAGATGCGGCGCCTGCGCGGCAAGCATATCGCCATGGTATTCCAGGATCCCATGATGACGCTGAACCCAGTGCTGCGCATCGACACCCAGATGATTGAGGCCGTGCAGGCGCACGATTCCGTATCACGGGAGCAGGCCCGCGCCCGCGCCCGGGACGCTCTGGGCTTGGTGGGCATCGCGAGCCCGGATGAGCGGCTGCATTCCTATCCGCACCAGTTCAGCGGCGGCATGCGGCAGCGCGTCGCCATCGCCATAGCGCTGCTGCACCGCCCGGAGCTGATCATCGCGGACGAGCCGACCACGGCGCTGGACGTGACGATCCAGGCGCAGATCTTGTCCGAGATGCAGGCGCTGTGCGGGCGGTTCGGCACGGCGCTGGTGTGGATCACGCATGACCTGTCGGTCATTGCGGGCCTCGCGGACCATATCGCCGTGATGTATGCCGGGCGCATCGTGGAAAAGGGCAGCGTGGACCAGGTGCTCGACCGCCCGCTGCATCCCTATGCCCATGGCCTGATCGGTTCCGTCCCCAGCCGCAACAAGCGCGGCGAGCGGCTGCGCGGCATCCCGGGCATGACGCCCAGCGTGCTGAACCTGCCAGCCGGCTGCGCCTTCCGCACCCGATGCGCGTGGGCCGACGCACAGTGTGAACGTGACCCGCCGGAGTTCGCGGTGGGCGCCGGCCACGCGCACCGCTGCTTCCATCCGCTGGACGGTGTCGCCGCATGAGCGGCACCATGCCTGGTTCCGTGCTGGCCCGCCCGGCCCTGGCCGAGCCGGTCATCGAACTGCGCGGTGTCACCAAGCGGTTCGAGCGCGCGCCGGACAGCGCGACCCGCCTGTGGCGCCGCCTCCGCAAACAGCCGGCCGCTCCCGTGGTGCGCGCGGTGGACGGCGTGGACCTCGTCGTGCGCCGCGGCGAGGTGCTGGGCCTGGTCGGCGAGAGCGGCTGCGGCAAGAGCACGCTGGGCCGCATGGCCGCCGGCATCCTGCCGCCCTCGGACGGCCAGGTGCTGTATCGCGGCCGGGACCGTGCGACGCTCGGCAAGGCAGACGCGAAGCAGGCCCGGCTGCGGGTGCAGATGATCTTCCAGGACCCCTATGCCAGCCTCAACCCGCGCCTCCGGGTCGGCGAGATCGTGGGGGAGGCGCCGCGGGTGCACGGCCTGATCGAGGGCAATTACGACGCCTACCTCGATGCGCAACTGCGCCGGGCCGGGCTCGACCCGGCGTATAAACGCCGCTATCCGCACCAGTTCAGCGGCGGGCAGCGCCAGCGCATCGGCATCGCCCGCGCCCTCGCGGTGCAGCCGGAGTTCCTGGTGTGCGACGAGGCGGTGGCCGCGCTGGACGTCTCGATCCAGGCGCAGATCCTCAATCTGTTCATGGACCTGCGGCGCGAGCTGGACCTCACGTTCTTGTTCATCAGCCACGATCTGGGCGTCGTCGAGCACTTTTCCGACCGGGTCGCCATCATGTATCTCGGCCGCATCGTCGAGCAGGCGGACGCCGAGGAGGTGTTCGCCCGGCCGAATCACCCCTACACCCAAGCCCTGCTGGCCGAGGTGCCGCGGCTGGACGCCCGCGCGCGAAGGTTCACCGCCATCACCGGCGAGATCCCGAGCCCGCTCAACCCGCCCGCCGGCTGCCACTTCCACCCGCGCTGCCCGCACGCCTTCGCGCGGTGCAAAGCCGAGGTCCCGGCGCTGCGGGAGGTCGCGCCCGGCCATCGCAGCGCCTGCCACCTCAACGAACGCTGACCGGGCAGCTTAGTACGTTTCATGTCAGCAGCGTTCAACGGCCTCCGCGCGTCCCTGCATCCGTTGCACCGCCTGTGGCGTGGCTTGCCGCAGGGTGCGCGACGGAAACTGCTGACGGAGGGGACGGCGCTGCTGGCCCCGCATCCCGATCGCCCAGCCCCGCCTGTCCTGTCCGGCATAGCGGTCGCGGGCGAGCTCGACCGTGCGTCGGGCTTGGGCGAGGGCGCGCGGCTGATGCTGCATGGGTTGGACGCGCTGGGCGTGCCGGCCTGGCCGATGCGCCGCGGCGGGCCCTTGCCGCCCGACGGCGCGCCGCTGGTCCTGCACGTGAACGCGCCGCAGGTGCCGCTTGCGTTGCTGCGGCTGGGCCGGGGCGCGCTGCGGGGTCGCCGGGTCGTGGGCTATTGGGCGTGGGAGCTGCCGGTCGTGCCCGAAAGCTGGCGCGCGGGCCTCGCCTTCGTGCACGAGGTCTGGGCGCCGTCGCGTTTCACCGCGGCGGCGCTCGAGCCGTTGCTGCCGGGCCGCGTCCGCGTCGTGCCGCATCCGGTGGCGGCGCATCCGCCGGTGCCCTCTGCGCTCGGCCGCGCAGAGTTCGGCCTGCCGCCGGACGCCGTCATAACGCTTGTTGCGTTCAATCTGGCGTCCAGCTTCGAGCGCAAGAACCCGCTCGGCGCCATCGCCGCGCACCGGGCGGCGTTCGGCGACCGGGCGGACCGCCTGCTGCTGCTGCGCGTGGGCAACCCACACCATTTTCCCGCCGACTTCGCCCGGCTGCGCGCGGCCGCCGATCATCCCAACATCCGCATCGACACCCGCACCCTGCCGGCCGCCGACAGCCACGCCCTGATGGCGGCTTGCGACATCGTGCTGTCGCTCCATCGCAGCGAGGGCTTCGGCCTGGTCCCGGCGGAGGCCATGCTGCTGGGCGTGCCGGTGGTCGCCACCGATTGGTCGGGCAACGTCGATTTCATGTACGCCGGCTGCGCCGCCATGGTGCCGGCCCGCCTGATCCCTGCCCACGATCCCCGCGGTGTGTTCATGGCGCCAGGCGCCATGTGGGCGGAGCCGGATGTAGCTGTGGCAGCGGCGCATCTGGTGCGGCTGGCGGATGACCCGGCGGCACGGCACGCGCTGGGCCAGGCCGGGCAGGCGGCGGCGCATGCGCGGCTCGGGCTGGGACCGCTCGCCGTGGCGGTGCGTGCGCTGGGCCTCCCCGTGGCGCATCCGACTTGATGCGGGTCCTGGTCTGGCAGTGGGGACGGCGTGGGGCCGGGCCACGCTTTGCGGCCGAGCTGGCGCGCAATTTCGCCGCCGTGCCAGAGACGGAGACGCTGCTCTCGCTGGCGGCCGGGGCAGAGCTTCTGCGCTCGGCCGTGCCGCCGCCGTGCGACCTGCCGTTCCGCACCTATGACGGCGTTGCCGGGTTCGCCGCCCGTGCCCTGAGTGCGCCGGCGTTGGTGCCGCGGCTGGCGACGTGGCTGCGGGACAACCGGGTGGATGTGGCGCTATGTGCGATGCCGGCGGCGCTCGATCTGCTGATGGCTGCGGCGCTGCGGCGGGCCGGGGTCCCCTTCGCCGTCGTGGTGCACGACGCGGACCTGCACCCTGGCGACGCATTCCCGTTGCAGATGCGGCTGCAGCGCCGGCTGCTGCGCCATGCAGACGGGGTGTTTGCGCTCAGCACGCACGTCGCCGACCGCCTGCGTCAGCAAGGGGTTGCGGCGGGACGGCTGCTGGCGACGGTATCCCTGCCGCCGTTCGCGTTTGGCGAGCGCCCACCGCCGCCGGGGGCGCACGGCGGACCCTTGCGCCTGCTCTCGTTCGGGCGGCTGTTGCCCTACAAGGGGCTGGATTTGCTGGCGGACAGCCTGGCGCTGTTGGGTCCACGCGCGGGCCTGGAGGTTCGGGTCGTCGGCAGCGGTCCGGAAAACCCGGTGCTGGACGCGTTGCGGACGCTGCCGGGCGTGTCGGTGGAAAACCGCTGGGTGCCGGAGGACGAGGTCGGCGCCCTGCTCGCCTGGGCGGACGGCCTCGTGCTGTCGCACCGTGAGGCCAGCCAGAGCGGCGTCGCCGCCGCCGCCGTGGCAGCGCAGCGCTGGCTCGTGGCGACCCGGGTCGGCGGACTCGAGGAGCAGCTGCGCAACGAGCCGATGGCGCTGATGTGCGATCCGACACCGGCGAGCCTTGCCGGCGCCTTGGCCCGGCTTTTAGCTGGCCCGATCGCGGCTCCGGCCGGCGCGCATGATGGCCAAGTCGCTTGGCACGGCGTGGCACAGGCCATGGTGACCGAGATCCGCGCTTTGGCACGCCGTCCGGAATGCGACCTGTTCCCATTGCCGAAGCCACTCGCCAGCGGTGGCCTGCTGAGATGATGACACCAGCCCGCACAGGAAACAACGCGGCGCTGGAATAGCGTACCCGCCCAGCTTGCCCGGACCGTCCTTGCGTGCAAAGGGCTACCTGCATGGACCACCTCGCCGCCGTCACCATCCTCGCCCAGGACCTCGTGCGTCTCGACAGCCGCAGCGCCGTGCTCAACGGGGATGTCGCGGACCGCATCGTGCGCGAGCTGCGAGGCTTCGAGGTCGAGCGGCTGGAGTTCACCGACCCGGCCGGCGTCCCGAAATGCGTGCTGGTGGCGGCGCGCGGCGCCGGTGGGCTGGCGCTGTCCGGCCATATGGACACGGTGCCCGAGACCGGCTGGCAGGACGACCCGTGGTCCGGGCGCATTGAGGGCGACATCCTGCACGGCCTCGGCAGCACCGACATGAAAGGCCCGCTCGCAGCACTCATCGTCGCTGCCCGGGCGCTGCCGGAGCGCGTGCCGGTGGCCCTGCTGATCACCACGGACGAGGAGAACACGAAGCAGGGCGCGCGGCTGATCGTGGACGCCAGCGCGCTGGCCCGCCGCTTCGGCCCGCGCGGCATCCTGGTCGCCGAGCCGACCGGCATGGTCCCGGTGCGCGGCCATCGCGCCCATATCGCTTTCACCGCGACCGCGACCGGGGTGCAGGCGCATAGCAGCACCGGCCGGGGCCGCAACGCCAACTGGGCCTTGCTGCCCTTCCTGACCGACATGCGCGCCGTGTTCGACCGGCTGCAGACCGACGCGTCGCTCCAAGACCCGGCCTACGATCCGCCTTTCAGCGATTTCAACCTGACCCTCGACAACCACGGCGCCGCTGTGAACGTCACGGTCCCAAAGGCCACGGCGCAGATCAAATTTCGCTATAGCGCCAGCCTCGACCCGACGCCGATCATCGATGCCGTCCGCCGCGCCGCCGACCGTGCCGGCATCGAGCTGTCGGAGGCGAGGGAAGGCTCTCCGCCCGAGCTGCCGTCCGACCACCCGCTCATCCGGCAGGCGGCCGAGCTGACCGGCCAGCCGCCGCGCACCGTGCCGTACGGCACCGACGCATCCGTGCTGCAATCGATGGCGCCCTGCCTGATCCTCGGTCCCGGCGACATACACCAGGCGCACCGGCCGACGGAGCAGGTGAGCCTGTCCGACCTTGCGGCGGCCGTCCGGGCCTTCATGCAGCTTGCGGAGCGGGTGGCGAATGATATGCCTAGCCGCAACTAGGGCCACGCAGAGCGGAGGACAGGGGGAATGACGCAGATCGAAAGTGCGCCGGATGCGGCGGCGGCCTGGCCGGACCAGGTGTTCGACCTGTTGAAGGCCCATTCCATCCGTCAGGTGGCGCTGGTTCCAGATGCCGGGCACGCGCGGCTGATCCGGCGGTGCCTGGCCGACAACACGATGCAGGTCGTGACCCTGACCACCGAGGAGGAGGGCGTCGCCATGCTGTGCGGTGCCTGGCTGGGCGGCCAGAAGGGCGTGCTGCTGATGCAGAGCTCCGGCGTCGGCAACTGCGTCAACATGCTGTCGCTCAGCATCCTCCACCGCACCCCGCTGGCGATGATCGTGACCATGCGGGGCGACTTCGGCGAGTTCAACCCGGCGCAGGTGCCGATGGGCAACGCGACGCAGCCGGTGCTGGAGGCTATGGGCGCGCTGGTGCGACGCGCCGACCACGCGGACGATGTCGCGCCCACGGTGGACGCCACGCTGCGGCTCGCGTTCAACACGTTCCGCCCGGTTGCAGCGCTGATCGGCCAGCGCGTGCTGGGCGCCAAGACGTTTGGAAAGGATTAGGCCGATGGCGATTCTTGCCGAATCAGGCCGATTGGACCGGCGGGAGCTGTGCCGCGCCGTGCTGGCCGGCCGCGGCGACATGCTGGTGGTCGCCGGGCTGGGCGCGCCCGCGTGGGACATCACCGCCGTGGGGGACTGCGCGGAGAACCTGCCGTTATGGGGCGGCATGGGCGGGGCGGCGATGATCGGGCTCGGCCTGGCGCTGGCACAGCCGCAGCGGACGGTGCTGGTCATCACCGGCGACGGCGAGATGCTGATGGGCCTGGGCAGCCTCGCGACCATCGCGGTGCGGCGGCCGCCCAACCTTGCCATACTCGTGCAGGACAACGAGCACTATGGCGAGACCGGGATGCAGGAGACCCATACCAAGCACGGCGTCGACCTGGTCGCCATGGCGCGCGGGGCCGGGTTCGAACGCACGCTGCTGGTGACGGCGCCGGAGCAGGTCGACGGTCTGCGCGCCGCGATCCATGCCGGGCACGGTCCGTTGTTCGCGCTGGCGAAGATCGACGCCTGCACGCTGCCGCTCGTGCTGCCGCCGCGTGAGGGCGCCTTCCTGCAGGCGCGCATGCGCGAGGCCGTGCTGGGTCCGGCGGCGCATCACCAGGTTTGAGATTGGAGAGGCCATTATGAGCGGAGCGGCACCGGACAACACCGACCAGATCGAGTATTGGAATGGCGACGTCGGGCGCAGGTGGGTCGACAGCCAGGCGCGCCTGGACCAAGCCTTCCGGCCGTTTACGGCGGCCTTGATCGAGCGGGCCGCGCCGGGCCTGGGCGAGCGCGTGGTCGATATCGGCTGCGGCTGCGGCGACCTCAGCCTGGCCCTGGCTGGCCGCCTCGGCGCCGAAGGGCGCATCCTTGCGGTCGACGTCTCGCAGCCGATGCTGGACCGCGCTCGGTTGCGCACCGGGACACACGCGGACGGGCAAGCCGCCATCGAGTGGCAAAATGCCGATGCGGCCGCGCTGCCGTTTGCAAGCGGCGGCTTCGACCTTCTCGTCTCCCGGTTCGGCGTCATGTTCTTTGGCGACCCCGTCGAGGCGTTCCGCAACCTGCGCCGGGCGCTGCGGCCGGGCGGGCGGCTGGCGATGGTGTGCTGGCGGGCGATGCCGGACAATCCCTGGGTGGCGGCTCCGCGTGCGGCGATGCTCCAGGTGCTGCCGGCTCCGGCCGCCATGCCGCCAAATGCTCCGGGGCCGTTCGCCTTTGCCGATGCGGCACGCGTGGGCGCTCTCCTCGCCCATGCGGGCTTTGCCGAGATTGCAAGCGTGGCGGTCGACGCGCCATTGGAGGTCGGCGAAGCCGGCGCCGGCGACGCGGCGCTGGAGGCAGCCGTCCGCTTCGCCGTCGAGGTCGGTCCGGCCTCCGCAATGCTGCGCGACGTCGACGAGGACACGCGCCGGCGCGCGGTCGGCGCGGTGCGCGAGGCTCTGCGCGAACGGGCGGGCTCGGGCCGGCCATTGCTCGACGCCGCCTGCTGGATCTACACCGCGACGAACCCGGCCATATTGCCCGCCGCGGCCGTTTAATTCTACGCTCCACCCATGGCTGTAATGGCGGCTGGGGGGAGAAAACCAAATGAGCCAGTCTATGGACCAGGTTTTGGCCGATGCCGTCGACCGTGGCGACGTGCGCGGCGTCGCTGCCACCGCCGGGACGGCGCAGGGCGTCACCTACTCGGGCGCTGCCGGCACGAGCGGCGCGGCAGGCAGCCCGATGCGGCCCGACAGCGTATTCTGGATCGCCTCGATGACCAAGGCCATCACCAGCGCATGCGCGCTGCAACTGGTCGACCAGGGGAAGCTTTCGCTCGACGCGCCGATCGGCGACGTGCTGCCGCGACTCGCAAATCCGCAGGTGCTGACCGGCTTCGACGGCGATGGCGCCCCGCAGCTTCGCCCGGCTGCCCGCGCGATCACCCTCAGGCATTTGCTGACCCACACCAGCGGCCACGCCTACGACATGTGGCGCGAGGATATTATGCGCTACATGGCGCATGAGGGAACGCCGGGCATCCTGACGTGCAAGGAGGCAGCGCTGGAGACCCCTCTCGTCGCCGATCCCGGCGAGATATGGGAATACGGCACCGGTATCGATTGGGCCGGCAAGGCGGTCGAGGCGGCGAGCGGGCAGCGCCTGGCCGACTACATGCACGACCATATCCTGGAGCCGCTCGGGATGTACGACACCGCGTTCCGCATCGGCGCTGCGCAGCGCGCCCGCCTGGTGGAGATGACCGCGCGGGGCGAGGACGGCAGCCTGTCGACGATCGCTATGGAGGTCGAGCAGAAGCCGGAGTTCCATATGGGCGGCGGCGGACTTTATGGCACGGCGCCCGACTACCTGAAGTTTTGCCGCATGATCCTGAACGGCGGGACGCTGGACGGCGCCCGCGTGCTCAGCGCGGCGACCGTCGCGCACATGTCTAAGGACGCGATCCATCCAATTCGGGTCAAGCGCCTGCCGAGCGCCGTCCCGTTCGCGACCAACGATGCCGAGTTCTTCCCCGGTCATGACAAGGGCTGGTCGTTAGGCTTTATGATGAACACGCACGACGTCGATGGTGGACGGAGCGCAAACAGCATGAACTGGGCAGGACTGGCCAACACCTATCATTGGATCGACCCCAAGCGCGGCGTCGCCGGCGTGCTGATGACGCAGAGTCTGCCGTTCGCCGATGCGCGCGTGCTGGCGTTGCTCGACCGGTTTGAGCGGGCCGTCTATGCCGACTCGCCTCTCGTCCGCGCTGCATAGGGCTTCGGTTCCTCATGCGGATAGGCTGATCCAGGATGGGTAGTGGGTCAGTTTGCACCTGACCAAGATCTACAACGAAGCTTTGTCATTGCGAGGAGCCCTTGCGACATGGCAATCCAGGGTGCCACACCCAGTATTGGCCCTTGTGGCCCTGGATTGCCGCGCCGAAGACGGCTCGCAATGACGGCTTCGAGGGTCTCGCCCAAACTGACCCACTATCCCAGGATGGCCTCTGTTGCTCTGGATCGCTGCGCCTGAGCCGAGTCGCAGCAGCGGCATCAAAGGATGAGGTATCTAACCGAGCATAGCGGCGCTGCTTGGGTTAATATGGCCTGAATTTCTGGATCAGCTACCCGACATCATAACACTTAAACAATGTAATTATACTGCAACGAAATATTGCACGTTGCTGAGGTGGCAAATCATTTGGTTGTGGCATTCGTCTTCGAATTCATTCTCAAGTTGAAAATTCGATTCACTTTGCCAATTTTACTCGCATAGATTGCAAAACATGTTAGTTCGCTTAACTGATGGTAATGCAACCGGCGCTGCTGTTTTGGCGTCACTAGACTGACTTGACGCTTTAAAAAAACCGATCGATCTGCAATGCTGCTTTCCCGCAATGCATGCTCGATGATTGAGAAGCGAGGGCACAATGCGCCAAAATGATAGCGGTTTGCGTGGCCAGACGGCCACGTTGCTGCATAGGTTTGGGTGTTTGTCCCTTATGCTTGCCGCAGCAGCGACCGCGGATGCCGTCTACATGCCTGGCGCGGAGGCAGCTGCCGCGACGCGCCATATGGCTACCCCGTTGCATAACACTGCGCACCCTGGGCACAGCATCAAGACAACAACGGTCATCAAGCCTGCGCGCGATGCTGCGCGCGGGCATCGTAAGCGGTCCTATGCGCGCAGGGGCCCAGTGCATAACCCCACCCACTATGCCGGGGCGATGCACCGAGACGCCGTTCCGCTTGCAAATACGACGTGGGACGACCCGCAAATTCCGGCCAAGGTCGCGAACGCAATCCAAGTTGCTGCGCGGGCGTCTGGTGTTGACCCATATCTGCTCACCGCGATCGCCTGGCGCGAGAGCCGGTTCAGATCGAATGCACGTAATAGCCAATCCTCGGCGAAGGGGCTGCTGCAGTTCACTTCGGAGACCTGGCTTCAGGTGGTCCGGGCTTATGGATCGCAACATAACGTGGGAGGCTACGCGGCCGCTATACAAAGGGACGAGTCTGGCGCGCTTGTCGTCTCTGGGAAAGGCATGCGAGCTGCCATCCTCCGACTGCGCAACGATCCTGTGCTGTCGGCCAAATTGGCTGCGCAGAACATGAGTCAGCAAGTTACGGCGATGCAGGGCCAGCTAGGTCGTAGTGTCGCGCCTGCGGACCTCTATCTGCTGCACGTACTCGGTCCGACTGGGGCGGAACGCTTTCTTACCGCCGTCGCCCAGCGTCCCTCTGTGTCGAGCGTTAAGGTCGCGAGTTATGATGTGATACGCAATGCCGGCCTGCTGGCGCGCGATGGCCGGCCGATGACGGTTGCGAACACCTATGCTGCGGCCGGCGCAATGCTCGACGCCCAGCGCGCCCGGTCTGCAGCGCAATCGCCGCCGCCCAAGGCCGGTGAGGACGTTGAGGCTGCGATGCCGATCCAGGTCAGCGCGGCGCCATAACGGCACAGGGCGTCGAAGCGAATCCAGTCGTAGAGGGTATGGCTCTCGCCGGCCTGCGGCTATAGAGTGCGCGAGGCCTGCCGCAGTTTGCTGTTCTTTCAACTCGCTCCGGGTCCGAGTGGTTCACCAGCATGGTCGGCAGCAAGGAGGGATACCGGATTGAGCCTGCTCTCTCGCCTTCTGCATTCGATTCCGGCGGTTCAGCGTCTTGAGGAGGAGCGGGATACGCTTCGCTCGGAGCAGAACTCGATCAAGTTGAAGCTGCGAGCGGCCTCGGCGGAGATGGGAGTGCTGGAGGAACAGCTCCGCGTGCTGAAGACAGAGCGCGACCGACTGACGGAGGCTGCGGCTCGGCATAGGGCGGAGCACGATAGCCAAGCGGTCCGGCTCAAGGAGGCGCTCGCTGTTGGTGAAACATTGACCAAAGAGCGCGACAAGCTGGCGCAGGAGCGCCGTACCCTGATCGCACAGGCTGACGCTGCACGGAAGGATGGCGATCGGACGTCGAAAGCGCTCGATAGCCGGCGTCAGAAGACGGGGCCAGGTTAGGCTACGATCTCGGCGAGGCCTGATAGAATCGCGAAAGTAGCTTATGTTGCATAAGCTGACACGGTATAAAGGGGAAATAAATGCTTCGTTCCGTTCTGATGCTTGGTGCCGCATGCCTCTTCTGTGGGGTAGCCCAGGCCGAGACGGTGTCGTTCAAAGGCACGCTGAACAGTGCAACCGAGGTGCCGGCAAAGACGTCGGAGGGCAAGGGTACCGTCTCGGGCACGCTCGACACGACGACCAAGGTTCTCACCTACGGCGTTGAATATGCCGGGCTGTCCGGTCCGGCGACAGCCGCGCATTTCCATGGCCCGGCCGAGCCCAGCGCGAACGCCGGCGTAGCTCTGGCATTTCCGACACCCGCCAGCCCAATCCAGGGCATGGCCACGCTGACGGACGCGCAGATGGCCGACCTGATGGCAGGCAAGTGGTATGCCAACGTGCATACGGCCGCGAACCCCGGCGGCGAGATCAGGGGGCAGGTGGTGCGCGCGAAGTAGCGTCGCGTCAGACTACCGCGCTGCTGATGGCCTGCGGATAGGGCATGGTCGCCTGGAACGAGGGCCGGGCGACCAGGCCATCCATATACCGGGCAAGGTTGGGGTGCGTAGTGCGCCAGCCAAGCTCCGGAAAGCGGACATCGAGATAGCCGAGCACGCTGCCGGCGGAGATGTCGGCGATACCGAACGCGTCGCGGACGGCATAGGCGCGGTCGCCGACCACGCGGGCAATCTCAGCGAGGCCGCCATGGACCTTGCGCATCTGGCGGTTGGTCCAGGGCTGGCTGCGATGTGCCTCGGGCCGCATCCGCTCGAAGAACACCAGCAGGAAGGCGTCGCATACGCCGGTCGCCAGCGCGTCCATCCGCTTATGCGCGAGGATGCCGTCGTCGTCCGACGGCAGCAGCGGTGGGGCAGGGTATTTCCGCTCGATCCACTCCAGGATCAAGCTGCTCTCCCAAACCGTCGACCCGTCATCGAGGATGAGGACGGGCAACTTCTCCAATGGGTTATGCTGAGGTAGGCTGGTGTCGTCGTTCCAAGGAACCTCGGTCTGCAGCTCGAACGGCACCGACTTCTCGGCAAGCGCGATCCGGATCTTGCGCGCATAGGGGCTTGGCGTGGCGCTGATCAGCTTCATCGGGGGTGTCCTGTCCGGCAGGGGTGATTTGAGAAACATACGTGATCCTCTCGGGAAGCAGTAGCGCGGGCATAGGTGCCATGCCAGGAACCCCCGCAGGCACCGGCGTGTTTCGTGCTGTTCTAAACGCCTCGCAGCACGGCAGGGACGCATGAGCCAGACATCGATCAACCCGGACATGCTGGCCACAGCGCCTGCTGCCCCAAGAACCGGCCCAGTCGCTGGCATCTTGCTGGCCATCAGCGTGTCGCATCTGCTCAACGACCTCATGCAGTCGCTGGTGCCGGCGGTATATCCGATCCTGAAATCAAAGTTCGCGCTCGATTTTGGCCAGGTTGGGCTGATTTCGCTCACCTTCTACCTGACCGCGTCGCTTCTGCAGCCGGTGGTAGGCTTGATCACCGACCGGCGCCCTATGCCATTCTCGCTCTCGGCCGGCATGGGCTCGACGCTTGCGGGCCTGCTTCTGTTGTCGATTGCCGGCAGCTTCCAGACGATCCTATTGGCGGCCGGGCTGATCGGCCTTGGCTCTGCGGTGTTCCATCCGGAGTCCTCCCGCGTCGCCCGCATGGCGTCGGGCGGGCGGCACGGGCTGGCCCAGTCGGTGTTCCAGGTGGGCGGCAACGCCGGCTCGGCGGTCGGGCCGCTGCTCGCCGCCTTCGTGGTCGTGCGGCATGGCCAATCCAGCATCGCCTGGTTCTCGATGGCGGCGCTGCTGGCGATGACGGTGCTGGCGGTGGTCGGATGTTGGTATGGCCGCCGGGTGGCCGAGCGCCGCCGCGCCCCGGCCGCGGCAGCCGTGGCCTCGCCATTGCCAAGGACACGGGTGATTGCCTCAGTCGCGATCCTGTTGACGCTGATCTTTTCCAAGTACTTCTACATGGCCAGCCTCGGCACCTACTACACGTTCTACCTGATCGATAAGTTCGGCGTGGCGATCGACACGGCGCAGTTGCTGCTGTTCGTGTTCCTGGGCTCGGTCGCGGTGGGCACCGTCGTCGGCGGGCCGCTCGGCGACCGGTTCGGGCGCAAGCGGGTCATCTGGATGTCCATCCTCGGTGTGCTGCCCTTCACTCTGGCGTTGCCGCACGCGAACCTGCTGTGGACGACGATCCTGACGGTGCCGATCGGGCTGATCCTGGCCAGCGCGTTCTCGGCCATCCTGGTCTATGCGCAGGATCTGCTGCCGGGGCGCGTCGGGCTGGTCGGCGGCTTGTTCTTCGGCTTCGCGTTCGGCATGGGCGGGCTCGGGGCGGCGGTGCTGGGCAAGCTGGCGGACGCGACGAGTATCGAGCACGTCTATGCGCTATGCGCCTACCTGCCGGCGATTGGTCTGCTCACGGCATTCCTGCCCGACACCCGGCGGCGGGTGGCCTAGCCAAGAACTCCGGCGGGGCTATCGCATTCGCCCCTCTCTGCCGTAGCCTTGCGGCACCGCAGCAACCCCGGAGACCGGCCATGCTCCTTACCCGCCGCACCCTGCTCGCCACTGCCGCCGCCCTGCCTGCGGTCCGTGCCGCTGCCGCTGAGCCGATCACCGCCGGGGTGAGCGGGCCTCTGACCGGTTCGAACGCGCAATATGGCGCGCAGTGGAAGCGCGGCTTCGACCTGGCGCTCGAGGGGATCAACGGCGCAGGCGGCGTCAAGGGGCGGCCGATCGAATACCAGTTCCAGGACAGCCAGTCCGACCCGCGGCAGTCGGTGGCGGTCGCACAGAAGCTGGTCGCCGACCCGCGCGTCATCATCGAACTCGGCGATTTCTCGTCGCCCGCCTCCATGGCCGCATCGCCGATCTATCAGCGGGCCAAGCTGGTGCAGTTCGGCTTCACCAACTCGCACCCGGACTTTACCAAGGGCGGCGACCACATGTGGTCCAACTCAACCAATCAGGCGGAGGAGCAGCCGCATCTGGCGGAGTTCGCCTCCAAGCTCGGGTTCAAGCGCCCGGCGGTGCTGCACCTCAACACCGACTGGGGCCGCACGGCCAAGGACGCCTTCCTCCAGGCCGCGCCCGGCCTCGGCATGGAGGTCGCCGCCGTCGAGGGCTACCTGTCCGCCGAGCAGGATTTCCGCCCCACCTTGGTCCGTGCGCGCGACAGCAAGCCTGACGGGCTGGTGCTGCTGTCCTACTACGCCGACGGCGCGCTGATCAGCCGGCAGGCGCGCGACACCGGGCTGACGCTGACCATACTCGCCGGGACGTCGAACTACTCGCCGAAGTTCATCGAGCTGGGCGGCGCCGGCGTCGAGGGCGATTACGTCATGTCGACCTTTTTCCCCGGCGACCCAAGGCCGGAGGTGCAGGACTTCGTCAAGCGCTACCGGGCCAAGTATGACGCCGAACCGGACAGCTTCAGCGCCGGCGCCTACGACACGATGATGCTGTTCGCGGTGCTGTGCGAGCGGTATGGCACGACCCGCGAAGCCATGCAGACGGGCTTGACCGAGATCCGCGACGTGCCGAGCGTGATCTATGGCAAGGTGTCGTTCGACCCCAAGACACGCCGGGTGCAGGGGGCGAACTACAAGCTGCTGCTGGTGCGGGACGGCAAGTTCGCGGTCTGGGACGGCCAGCGCGCGGCGACGGGCTGACCGCGCCCGGCGCCTGCTGAGTGTCCTCCTGGATCGACTACACGATCAACGGCTTAATCATCGGCAACATCTATGCGCTGCTGGCGGTCGGGCTGGCGCTGATCTTCGGCGTGTCGCAGTTGATCAACTTCGCCCACGGCTCGGTCTATGCGGTGGGCGCTTATGTCGGCTGGGCCTGCTTCACCTACCTGCACGCGCCGCTCGCTCTTACGGCGGCGGTCGTCGTGGTGGCCTGTGGGACGCTTGGCGTCGCGATCGAGCGGCTGGGATTGCGGCCGCTTGCCGGCGCCCCGCGCATCGCGCCGTTGCTCGCGACCATCGGCATCAGCCTCGTGCTGGACCAGCTCCTGCAAATCCTATTCACCCCCGACCCGCGGGCGCTGCCCTCGCCGCTGCCGAACTGGCGCATCCCGGTCGGCGGCGGCACGATCGGGGCGCTGGACCTGCTGATCGCCGCGACCGGGCTGGGCAGCGCCGCCGTGCTGTTCGGCTTCCTGCGGTTCACCAAACTCGGCTGGGCGGTGCGCGCCACGGCGCAGGACCGCGATGCGGCGCGGCAGATGGGCGTCGACACCGACGCGGTGAACCGCACGGTGTTCGCCATCGCCTCCGCGCTGGGCGGCGTGTCCGGCCTGCTGGTCGGCATGTATTTCAACCACATCGACCCGGCCATGAGCTTCCAGGCCACGCTGAAGGGCGTGGTGGCGCAGGTGATCGGCGGCATGGGCAACGTGCCCGGCGCCATTGCCGGATCGCTGCTGCTGGGGTTGACCGAGAGCTACGGCGTCGCGCTGTTCGGGTCGTCGTATCGCAACCTGTTCAGCTTCGCGCTGCTGTTGCTCATTCTGGTGCTGCGTCCGAACGGGCTGTTCGCCAGCGCCCGGTCCGCCCCGCCGGAGCCGATGACCGGCACCTTCATCGCCCCCAGCCGAGCCACGCGCCTGCCGGCTTGGGCCGTCGTTGCCGCCACCGTCGCCGCGGCTGCGCTGCCGCTGTGGCCGGACATCCCCTACGTGCTCCAGGTGCTGACCAATGCCTGGCTCGCCGCCATGCTGGCGATCAGCCTCACGCTCGTGGCGGGAACGCTCGGCCAGGTTTCGCTGAGGCATGCGGCGCTGCTGCTGATCGGCGCCTATGCATCCGCATTGCTGGCGCTGGACGCCGGGTGGCCGATCTGGGCCAGCGTGCCGGCGGCCGGCATCCTCACCGCTCTGATCGGCACGGCGCTGGTGGCGCCCGCCTTCCGCCTCCGCTCGCACTATGTGTCGATCGCGACGCTCGGCATCGGCGAGATCGTCGGCCTGGTCATCCTGAACTGGGAGAGCCTGACGCGCGGCCCGATCGGCGTCTCCAACATCCCGCCCTTGGCCGTGGGCACGGTCGAGCTGGACAGCCCGCAGGCGTCCTATTGGGTATGCCTGGCCGTGCTGGTCGTGCTGGCGCTCATGCAGTCGCGGCTGCTGCGCTCGCACCTCGGCCGAACCTTCCGGGCGATCCGCGACGACGACGTGGCGGCGCGCGCCTACGGGATCAGCCTCGATCGCTACAAGGGCATCGCCTTTGCAGTGGGCGGCTTCTCCGCCGGGATCAGCGGGGCGATCGCCGCGCACCTGTATTCGTACATCAACAACGAGACCTTCACCTCGACCGTGTCGATCTCGGCGCTGACGATGGTCATCCTGGGCGGCATGGGCAACCTGCTGGGCGCCGTCCTCGGCGCGGTGGCGCTAACGGCGTTGCCAGAGGTGTTCCGCGGCACGGCGGAGTATCGCATGCTGATCTATGGTGCGGTGCTGCTGCTGCTGATCCGCTTCCGTCCGCAGGGTGTGCTGGGCACGGTATGATCCTACTGGAGGCGCGCAACGTCACCCGCAGCTTCGGCGGCGTGCACGCGGTGGCCGGGGTGGACCTGGTTTTGCACGAGGGCGAATTCCTCTCCATCATCGGCCCGAACGGTGCGGGCAAGACCACGCTGTTCAACCTGCTGAGCGGGAACGACATCCCGGACGGCGGCAGCATCGTGTTCGGCGGCATCGCGATTGCTGGCTGGGCGCCGGAGCGGATTGCCGCCCTCGGGTTGGCCCGCACCTTCCAGCACGGCCGGGTGTTCGGCAACCTTTCGGTGCGGGACAACGTGCTGGTGGGCGCGCACCACCGCCTGCGCGCCGCCAAGCCCCGGGTGCCCGGCCTGGGCGCGCTTGCGGAGTTGCTGGCCGCGTTGATCCGGCCGCCATCGGTGGTGCGGGAGGAGGCCACGCTGAATGCGGAGGTCGAGAGCATCGTGGCGCTGTTCGGCGACCGGCTGACGCCTCGGCTGGAGCAGCCCGCCTACAGCCTGTCCTATGCCAACCGCCGCCGGGTGGAAATCGCCCGGGCGCTGGCGCTGCAGCCGCGGCTGCTGCTGCTGGACGAGCCCACCGCCGGCATGAACGAGAGCGAGACCGCGGAAATGGCCGCCATCATCGGCCGGCTGAAGGCCGAGGGCCGCACCATCCTGCTGATCGAGCACAAGCTGGACCTCGTCATGCGGCTGTCGGACCGAGTGGTCGCAATGGACGACGGCCTGGTCATCGCCGAGGGGCCGCCCGCCGTCGTGCGCGCAGATCCGGCGGTCATCGAGGCCTATCTGGGCAACCGCGCCATGGGGGAGCGGGTCGCATGACCGCGACGCTGCTCGAGCTTCAGGGCGTGGACACGTTTTACGGCCCCGTGCAGGTTCATTTCGGCCTGGACATCGCCGTGCGTTCCGGCCAGGTGGTCTGCCTGCTGGGCGGCAACGCGAGCGGCAAGTCCACGACCATGAAGGTCATCCTCGGCCTATTGCAGCCGCGCTCCGGGCACGTGCGGTTCGACGGGCAGGACATCACCGGGCTGCCCACGCCGCAGGTGATCCGCCGCGGCATCGGCAGCGTGCCCGAGGCCCGGCGGCTGTTCGGCGCCATGACGGTGCGGGAGAACCTGCTGATGGGCGCCTTCGCCCGCAACGACCGGGCGGAGATCGCGCGCGACCTGGACCATATGCTGGAGCTGTTCCCCCGCGTGCACCAGCGACTGGGCAACCGCGCCGGCACGCTGTCGGGCGGGGAGCAGCAGATGGTCGCCATGGCCCGTGCGCTGATGGGCCGACCGCGGCTGCTCTGCATGGACGAGCCGACCATGGGCCTGTCGCCGCTGTATGTGGACCGGGTGCTGGAGCTGATCGGCATGGTCAACAAGGAAGGGGTGACGGTGTTCATGGTCGAGCAGAATGCGAGCCTCGCGCTGCAGATTGCCCACTATGCCTACGTGCTGCAGACCGGGCGGATCATCCTGCAAGGGCCGGCCGTCGAGCTGGCCCGCAACCCGAAAATTCGCGAGGCGTATCTAGGCGGACCCGACGCGAAGGAGACCGCAGCGTGACGCATATGCCCGGCCTGCTGGCGCCCACGCCGCGCCAAGTGGAGATCATGTCGTTGGCCGAGGGCTTGGCCACCCGGTTCACCCCGCGGGCGAGCGGCGGCGGCTTCCCGCACGAGAACTACCCCGAGCTGCACGAGGCTGGATACGACCGCCTGATGATCCCCGAAGCCTATGGCGGCCGGGGCGCCGACGTGTTCGAGATGGTGCTGGCGCAGGAGGTGCTGGCGCGCGGCGACACCTCGACCGCGCTGGTGACGGGCATGCTCATCAGCGTGCTGGGCCGCGCCTATGAGAGCCGCGCGTGGCCGGAGGACGTGCTGGAGGACATATCGCGCCGGGTGGTCGCCGACGGCGGCATGGTGAACAACTGCGTGACGGAGCCGGAGCTGGGGTCGATCTCGCGCGGCGGCGTGCCGTCCATGCGGGCGGAGCGGGCGCCGGGCGGCTGGCGGCTGTTCGGGCACAAGATCTTCGTCACCGGCGCCCCGGCGCTGCGCTGGCTAGTGACAGCCGCCGTGCTGCCGCCCGAGGACGGCGCGCCACAGGGCACGATGTGCAGCGCGATCGTGGAGGGCGGCTCGCCCGGGCTGCGCATCGTGGACACCTGGGCTGGCAGCCTGAGCCTGCGCGGCTGCGGCAATGGCGACGTCCATTACGACGGCGTGTTCGTGCGCGATGAGCGGATCGTGGAGCGCGTGGTCATTGGCGCCGGCGGCCGCAACCGGCCCGGCACCAACGGCTGGGCGCTGCCGATCGCCGCGGTGTACTTGGGCGTGGGCCAGGCCGCGTTGGATGCAGCATGCGCCTATGCGCGGGAACGTGTGCCGCCGTCCTTGGGCCGGCCCATCGCAGAGCAGCCGCACATCATCCGGTGGATCGGCGAGATGGAGGCAGTGCTGTCCGCCGCCCGCGCCGTGCTGCACGAGACGGCGCGGGCCTGGACGGACCATCCGGCGCTCCGTTCGGCGCTGGGCCCGCGGATCGGCATGGCGAAGTACCTATGCACCAACGCCGCCTGCGAGGTGACGGAGAAAGCGCTCCGCGTTGCCGGCGGGTTCAGCCTGACGAGGGAGCTGTCATTGGAGCGGTACTTCCGGGACGCCCGCGCTGGCTTGTTCCAGCCACCGCAGGACGACTTGGCCCTTGGTCAGATCGGCCGGGCCGCGCTAGCGCGGGTTGATGGTGACTAGGGCAGGATCTTGGAGCAAGGGATCGAGGACCACGTCGCCGGCGCCTACTCGCCCAGTCCCGGCGCGATCTACCTAACCCTCACGCTGCTCAGGGAACTCGGTCACGTGACCATCGCTGGGGCAGGCCGTCACCCGTTACAATGGCTTCACCGCCATCCCAACTGCAGCCACCTAAACATTCGGCCCGTTCTCAGACAATGGCTCCCAGCTCACCATTGGCGGAACGTCCATTGTTAACAACGATGGCCAGCACGGCTTAACCGGCTCATCGACGTCTGTGACCTTCCAGAGCGCTGGACTGTATTCCTTCTACGTTGAACATTTCGAGAATGTAGGCAGTACAGGCGTCACGGTACTGGAGAACAACACATCCATTCCAAAACCCAATCTGTATGCAACCAAACCATTGGCGGTTCCGGAACCGGCCTCGTTGCTCTTGCTCGGCGTCAGTCTGGCCGCGGTCGGCGTGACCCGTCTGCGCAAGTGCGATATGTTGGCCTTCAGGGATCGGCACGACAGTCAATCGCCGTAGCGTCCATTCGCCGTAGCAGCCTGTATGTTGTTCCTGGCGCGTCCGTGATTGCAACCGGCCTGTTCAGGCCGCGTTCGCCGGTGATCGTTCAGGAAGGTATTGAGATGAAGGCACTTCACCTTGGATTGGCCGCGGCGTTGATCAGCGGCACGGCTTCGGCACAGGCCCCGAATTCCAACGGGACCGTCTATATCGCCCCGGGCAGCCCGTCGACCGTGGGACGCTCGGGGTCCGTCGTTGGCGTGGTCCCGGGCGAGGCGACGCCTGCGCCGCGCGGCGCCATGAGCACGTTCGGCGGAAAGCTCGGCACGGAGGGGCCGCGGAGCGAGGTCAACAACGGAAGCCCGAGCCAGCCCGCCGTCACCACGTCCGACGCCAACCGCAAGACCTCGGCCGCTCCGGTCCGCGGCTCGAGCAGCTTCACCATGACCGAGGCGCGTCGGCGCATCGAGGCCGGCGGCTTCGCCCAGGTCACTGGGCTGCAGAAGGACCGGGACGGCGTCTGGCGCGGCAAGGCCATGCGCAACGGCGCCGCCGTGAGCGTGTATTGCGACTTCCAGGGCAACGTCGGCGCGTCGTAGGTCACGCTGGCATCCGGCCTTCGGATCCGGCCTGAAGCGCTCCGGCGCGTGTCGCGGTGGCCGCCTTGCGGTCCACCCGCGACCAGGCTGCATACAGCGCCGGCACGAAGCACAGCGTCAGCACCGTCGCGCTGACGAGCCCGCCCATGATCGCGATCGCCATCGGCCCCCAGAATACCGAGAACGCCAGCGGCACCAGGGCAAAGATTGCCGCCGCTGCCGTGAGCACGATCGGGCGGGAGCGACGGACGGTGGCCTCGACGATCGCCTCGGCGGGCGTGCTGCCGGCGCGGATGTCCTGTTCTATCTGGTCGACCAAGATGACGCTGTTACGCATGATGATCCCAGCCAGCGCGATGAAGCCGAGCGTGGCCACGAAGCCGAACGGCGCGCCCGTGATCAACAACGCCGCTGTCACGCCGATGAGCCCGAGCGGCGCCGTCAGCACCACCATCGCCATGCGGCTGAACGACTGCATTTGAACCATCAGCAGCGCAAGCATCACCGCCAGCATCAGCGGCATCACCTTGTTGATGCTGGCCGAGCCCTTAGCGCTTTCTTCCACGGCGCCCGCCGTCTCGATGCGGTAGCCCTGGGGCAGGCTGGCCTTGATGCCTTCGAGCGCCGGCAGCACCTCGGCCGTCGCGACCGGCGCCTGGATGCCCGGCGTCGTATCGGCGCGTACCAGCAGCATCGGCGTGCGGTTCCGCCGCCAGACCACCGGCTGCTCCAACTTCCAGCCGATCTGCGCGATCTGCGCCAGCGGCACCGTGCGGCCGCCGGGCACGGGGATGGCCATGTCGCCTAGGACGGCGATGTCCTGCCGCTCGGACGGTATAGCGCGGGCGATGACCGGGATGAGGTCGGTGCCCTCGCGGTAATCGGTGACGGCAGCCCCCTGCTGCAACGTCTGCAGCGTGCTCGCGACGTCGGCGCTGGTGACACCCAGCAGCCGCGCTTTATCTTGGTCGACGGATACCGTGACCTGCTTGCCCATCGCTCCCCAATTGTCGCTGATGTTGCGGAGGTGCGGCGACGTCGCCATCGCCGTCCGTACCCGTGCCGCGATGCGGCGCAGCTCCGACAGGTCGGATCCAATGACGCGGAACTGCACGGGATAGCCGACCGGCGGGCCGAGCTCCAAGCGCGACGGGCGCAGCCGGATATCCGGGAACGCGCCCGACGGCCCCTCGTCCACGGCGGCGCTGAGCGTCTTCAGCAGCCGCTCCCGGTCGGCGATGGACTTGGTGTTGATGACGAACTGGGCATAGTTCGGCTGGTCCAGCTCCGGCGAAAAGGCGAGAAAGAAGCGCGGCGTGCCGGTGCCGGTGTAGGCGACATAGGAGGCGATGCCCGGCTGCTGATCCAGCAGCGTCTCGAGCCTGCCGACGGTCGCGGCGGTGTTGGCGAAGCTCGCGCCCTCGGGCAGGCGCACGTCGATCAGGATTTCGAGCCGGTCCGATGCCGGGAAGAACTGGTTGGGCACCCGGGTGAACCCGGCGATTGAGACGACGAACGCCAGCACCGTCAGGCCGATGACCGTCCAGCGCCGCCGCACGCACCAGGCGACGACGCCGCGGAACCGGCGATAGAGCGCGCTATTGTAGGGCTGGCGGTGCTCCGCACCCGGCTTGGCATTTGGCAGCAGCACAGCCCCGAGCAGCGGCACGAACAATACTGCCACAAGCCAGCTCAGCATCAGCGCCAGGCCGACCACGCGGAAGATATCTTGCGTGTATTCACCGGTGCTGGAGTTGGCGAGGCCCACCGGCAGGTAGCCGGCGGCTGTGACCAGGGTGCCGGTCAGCATGGGGAAGGCCGTCGAAGTATAGGCAAAGCTGCCGGCGCGGAACCGGTCCCAGCCCTGTTCGAGCTTCACCGTCATCGTCTCGACAGCGATGATGGCGTCGTCCACCAACAGGCCGAGCGCGATCACCATGGCGCCGAGCGAGATGCGTTGCAGGTCGATTCCCAGCAGTTTCATGCCGACGAACACCCCCGCCAGCACCAGCGGCACGCTGATGGCCACGACGATCCCGGTGCGCCAGCCGAGGCTGATGAAGCTGACCAGCAGTACGATGGCGAGCGCCTCGAGGAAGCTTTCCTGGAAATCATTGATGTCGACGGCCACGACCTCGGACTGGTCGTTCAGGCGGGTGGCATGCACGCCGAGCGGCAGGGTCGGCTCGATGCTCGCCAGCCGCGTGGCGACCTGCTTGCCGAGGTCGAGGATATTGCCGCCCGACGCCATGCTGATGCCCAAGCCGAGCGCCGGATGGCCGCCCACGCGCATGGTGGAGACGGGCGGATCGACGGTGGTGCGGCTGATAGCGGCGAAATCGCCCAGCCGCAGCAGGCGGCCGTGCGCCTGTATCGGCAGGGCCGCCAGCGCCGCGGGGCCGTCGAGCGCGGGCCGAGTGCGGACGCGGATACGATCGTGGGCCGTGTCGACGAAGCCGCTGGCGACGACGCTGTTCTCCTGCCGGACCGCGGCGAACACATCCTGCAACGTAAGGCCGAGCTCGGCCAGCTTGCGGTAAGATGCCTCGATGACAATGCGTTCGTCCTGCTGGCCGAGCAAGATGACCTTGCCGACGCCGGGCACACCGATGAGCTGCTCGCGCACGTCCTCGGCCACGTGCTTCAGCTCGGGCAGGCTGAAGCCGTCAGCAGTCAGCGCATAGACGATGGAGTATGTGTCGCCGAACTCGTCGTTGAAGTACGGACCCTGGACGCCCTGCGGCAGCGTGCCGGCGATGTCGCCGACCTTCTTGCGCACCTGGTAGAACAGGTCCGGCACCTGCCGGGGCTGCGTGTCGTCCCGCAGCGAGACCGTCACCACGGCGTGGCCCGGCTGGGTCTGGCTCTGCGTATAATCCAAGTGCGGCAGGTCTTCGAGCTTGCGCTCGATGCGGTCGGTGACTTCGCGCGCCATTTCGTCCGGGGCGGCGCCGGGCCAATCGACGATGATGACCATCTGCTTGATGGTAAATGCGGGATCTTCGGCGCGGCCCAGTTGCAGATAGGCCCAGGCCCCCGCGGCGGCGAGGGCGAGCATGGCGAACAGGGTCAATGCCCGGTGCTGCAGCGCCCATGCAGAGAGGTTGAGGCTCTTCATCGTGCGGCTCCTGCCCAAGCGGTAAGCGGCATGTCGGGCTCGATCTGCTGCACTCCGGCGGTGACAACCTGCTCGCCGGCTGCAAGCCCGGTCCGGATCAGCAGGCTGCCGTCCCCGCCATAGCCGGCGACCTCCACGCTGCGCAGCGCTGCCCGGTGGGCAGCCGGGTCGAGCACCCAGACGGCGGGTTTGCCGTCCTGGTCGGTGAGGGCGCTGGCCGGCAGGGCCGCGAGCACTGGACCGGCAGCGCCGATGCTGACCGCGGCAGTCATGCCGAGCGCGATCAGGTCCTTTGGCGCATCGAGCACCGTGACCTTCACGGCGAAGGTCCGGCTGGCTGCATCGGCGAGCGCCCCTACCTCACGCACCCGGCCATGCAGCACGGTCCCAGGAAGCGCCCAGAGGCTGATGACCGCGTCGGGAGAGGCCCGCAGCTCAGCCAGGCGGTTTTCCGGTACGTCGGCCACGACCTCGATCTCGGCGGTGTGGGCGACGGTGGCGATGGTCTGGCCGGACGAGACGACCTGGCCGATCTGCACGGGAAGCGCCGTGACGATCCCGTCGGCGTCGGCGGTCAACGCTCCGTAGGCGCGCTGATCCTTCGCCAAAGCCGACTGGCGCGCGGCCTGGACGACCCGCGCATTGGCCATGCGCTTGGCGGCGGTCCGCTTGTCGAACTCCGAAGGCAGATAGGCCGGGGAGCCGCGGCCAAGCTGTTCATAGCGCTTGAGATCGGCCTGTGCATTGGCTGCATCCGCGTCGGCGGCCTCCAGTGCGGCCTCGGCCGCCTCTTTGGAGAACTGCAGGTCGGCCGGGTCGAGCTGCGCCAGTTGCTGCCCGGCGCGCACGTGATCGCCCACCTCGACTGGGCGCGACGTGATCTTGCCGCCAACGCGGAATGCAAGGTCGGCCTGGGTCCGCGCCTGCACCGTGCCGGAGACGGTCAGCACGGGGCGGACCTGGACGAAGGTGACGGTTTGCACCCGGACCGGGCGGGGCGCCTCGCCAGCTGCGGCGAGCAGGACGCCGCTGGCTATGAGAAAGGGGGCTAGGAGGCATAGGCGCTAAAATTGTGCTTGACCCGCTCGGAGCGGCTTGGTTTTGGAGGCAGATGCAAGATGCAGCATCTGTTCTGACGGACCGGTTTTCCGAGGTGCTGGAGCGGCTTCCGGCCGGTCT
>JAABVA010000801.1_pt1 | contig 36979 bp, 30 predicted proteins | sample 5560331 | NCBI WGS metagenome assembly JAABVA01 (sample SAMN12812661, study PRJNA571458) | rock metagenome | isolation source: Antarctica rocks | place: Antarctica: Victoria Land, Mt New Zealand sud | collected 2016-01-07 | reverse complement strand
GCTTGGTATGCAGGTATCTGCGACTGTAGCAGGTATCTGCGACTGTAGCAGGTATCTGCGACTGTAGCAGGTATCTGCGACTGTAGCAGGTATCTGCGACTGTAGCAGGTATCTGCGACTGTAGCAGAGATGATTCCGAGAGGGACTATAATCCGCTTTGACCTGACGGAGATAGCCCACGTTGCGCGGCAAGCGCCGCCGACACAAGACACCAATCAGGATACTCGTGAGCGAACGCCGACGGTAATGGGCGACAAGAACCGCATCGTAGCGCAGGTACGCGCCTATATCTTGCGACATACCCTCTTCGCCTTCGGCGATATAGTCGTCGTGGCCGTCTCAGGCGGCGCCGACTCCCTATGTCTGCTCTATGTCCTGCACGAACTGGCTCCCCTTTTGGGTCTGCGCCTGCACGTGGCGCACCTCGACCACGCCCTGCGCCCCGGCTCGGCCGGCGATGCCCTCTTCGTGACGGAGCAGGCGCGCGCGCTCGACCTGCCGCACACGGTGGGGCGCGTCGACGTCGCCGCCCTGGCCCGCCGCGACCGGCTGTCCGTCGAGACGGCGGCGCGGTCCGCGCGCTATGACTTTCTGCGCGCTGTCGCTGCGACGGAGGGCGCGCGGGTTATCGCGACCGGGCACACACGCGACGACCAGGCCGAGACGGTGCTGATGCACCTCGCGCGCGGCAGCGGGCTCAACGGCCTTGCAGGCATGGCGCCGCGCCGCGCCGACCTCGCCCGGCCGCTCCTGGAGATCGGCCACGCCGAGGCGCAGGCCTACTGCGCGGCGCGCGGCCCGTCTCCGCGCGAGGACGAGAGCAACAGGTCGACGCATCATCGGCGCAACAGGGTGCGCCACGAGGCGCTGCCGGCGCTCGACGCGCTCTACCCGGGGGCGAGCGCGAATATCGCCCGCGCCGCCCGCCTGCTCGCGGCCGATCTCACCCTCGTCGAGCGGCTGGCCGCCCGCGCCCTCGACGACGCCATCGCGGACTTCGACGCGGCGCGCGCCGTCCTGTCGGCGGCGCGCTGGGGCGCGACAGAACCGGAGTTGCGCCCGCACATGCTGCGCCTGCTCCTGGACCGTTTGCTGGGGGACAGCGCGGGCTTCGACGAGCGCGCCTACGCTTCTATGCTGGAGGCATGCGCCCTCCCTGCCTCGGACACCACGATCGCGCTACCCAGGGGGCTAACCCTGGCGCGTCGGGGCGTCGCCATAATCCTGTCTCGAGCGTGGCCCACGCCTGCGCGTCCGTCGATCCACGACGGGGCGCTGTCTATCCCGGGCCACGTCGATACAGGGGTGGGGCTGTTGCGGGCGGACCGGGCCATGGCGCCGCGCGTATGGGTGAACATCCCGGCCGGCGTCGCCTACCTCGACCCCGGCGCGGTGGGGGCGGCGCTCTCCGTGCGGGCGTGGCGGCCGGGCGACCGGGTGCGGCCGCTCGGGATGGCGGGGACGCGCAAGGTGCAGGACCTGTTCGTCGACCGCAAAATACCGCGTGACGCCCGCCGCCGGGTCCCCATCGTGGAAGGGCCGCGCGGCATCGCCTGGGTGGCGGGCCTGTGCAGCGGCGAGGAGTACAGGGTGGAGGGCGGCGCGGAGGCGGTGCGGCTGACCTGGGAGCGCGAAGCGGCGCTGTTAGAAGGGTGAGAAAACCCCTGCTATACTACAACAAGCGATAGTCTATCCTTTGCTGTGCGCGCCCCCCCGCGACGCGCCGCTGCCTACCCACGGATGGAGGTCCGGCATGGACGCCAAATGGCTCCGTAATAGTTTCTTTTACCTTATAGTTCTCATATTTCTAGTCGCCATCGTCGTCGCCCTCGTGAGCGGCGGCAAAAGCGGGAACACAAGCGATCTATCGACCTTACTGACCACGGCAAAGACTGACTTCTCGACATACCACGTTAGAGATCTACTGGTCCAGGACGGGCAAAACCTGTCTTTGAAGAATCGGCCCAGCAACGGATCCAGCGGGGGACAGGAACTCAAGGCGGTACTGGCCTCCAACGATACCCTGCTGCCCTATCTTCAGCAAGCCAAGCTCGACCCTCTGACGCAGGTGACCATCCAGAACAACCCCCCGAGCAGCCTCGGCAACTGGATCGGCCTCTTGAGCGGCTTCATCCCCGTGCTGATCATCGGCGGTTTCCTGATCTTCATGATGCGCCAGGCGCAGGGCAGCAACAACCAGGCGCTCTCGTTCGGCAAGAGCCGCGCGCGCATGTTCACCGGCAACCGCTCCACGGTAAGCTTCCAGGACGTCGCGGGTGTGGAGGAGGCCAAGCAGGAGTTGGCCGAGATCGTGGAGTTCCTCAAGTATCCTGAGAAGTTCGCGGCGCTCGGCGCGCGCATCCCGCGCGGCGTGCTGCTGATCGGCTCGCCCGGCACCGGCAAGACCCTGCTGGCCCGCGCCGTGGCCGGCGAGGCGGGCGTGCCCTTCTTCAGCATCTCCGGCTCCGAGTTCGTCGAGATGTTCGTCGGCGTCGGCGCCAGCCGCGTGCGCGACCTGTTCGACCAGGCCAAGCGCAACGCGCCCTGTATCGTTTTCGTCGACGAGATCGACGCCGTGGGCCGCCAGCGCGGGGCCGGTCTGGGTGGCTCGCACGACGAGCGCGAGCAGACGCTCAACCAGATCCTGGTCGAGATGGACGGCTTCGACACCAATACTAACGTGATCGTGGTCGCGGCCACCAACCGGCCCGACGTGCTCGACCCCGCGCTGCTGCGCCCCGGCCGCTTCGACCGCCAGGTGATCCTGGACCGCCCCGACATCCAGGGCCGCCGCGCCGTGCTGGAGGTCCACGCCAAGGGCAAGCCGCTGGAGAAGAATGTGTCGCTCGACACGCTGGCCAAGCAGACGCCCGGCTTCTCCGGCGCCGACCTGATGAACCTGCTCAACGAGTCCGCCATCCTCGCGGCGCGCCGCAACAAGCGATCCATCGGCATGAGCGAGCTCGAGGAGGCCATCGACCGCGTAACGGCAGGTCCCGAGCGCAAGAGCCGCATCATCAGCCCCAAGGAGAAAGAGGTCACGGCCTACCACGAGGTCGGGCACGCTCTCGTGGCCAAGATGCTGCCCAACCTCGACCCCGTGCATAAGATCACCATCATCGCGCGCGGCATGATGGGCGGCTACACGCAGCTCTTGCCGACCGAGGACCGCTACCTCTACACGCGCTCGCACTTCGAAGACACGTTGGCTTGGAGCTTGGGCGGCCACGCCGCCGAGCAGATCGTCTTCGGTGAGATGACCACGGGCGCGGAGAACGATATCGAGCGGGCCACCAAGTTGGCGCGCAAGATGGTGATGGAGTATGGCATGAGCGACCGGCTCGGCCCGCTGCAGTTCGGGCACAAGGAGGAGATGGTCTTCCTGGGTCGTGACCTGGGTGAGCAGCGCAACTACTCCGAGGCTGTCGCGGTCGAGATCGACCAGGAGGTGCGCCGCCTGATTACGCAGGCCTACGCCAAGGCCAAGGAGATCCTGGAACGCTACCGTCCGCAGCTCGACGCCGTTTCGCAGCGCCTAATCAAGGACGAGACGCTCGACGGCCCGACCTTCGATGCCATGCTCGGCATCACCCCCATCGATCCCGCCGCCGGCATCGCCTCGATGCGCCTGACCGACGCGAACAACCCGGAGGCGTGACGGCGGGTCTACTTTTGTTCCAGTAAGAAGTGAAGGAGGTCGTGGCTAGCTAGCCACGACCCCTCTGTTTTTCTAACTCGGGTGCGCGGTTAGCCTGACCTTGAGCGGTTAGCCTGACCTTGAAAGGTCATGGTAGGGAACGAACTTTGTTTTGACCGGGCGCGCCCCGCGATTGTGGCGGCGGGCGCCACCCCGCGGCCCCGGGCGCCGCGCCCCCGCCGCGCGGCGTGTTCCTTGACAACGCCCCGATCCGTGCTACACTGGCCCTGTCGCTAGGACATAGGTCCCAAGACGGGGCCGTTGTCGGGCGACGCCGGAGGGGTCTGCACGCGGTTTCGAGGAGATGCACGGCGTTGCACGAGCCCTGCACGAGCCCTGCACGAGCCCAGACGAGCCCTGCACGGACGCCCACCGCCGTCCGCACGGACCCGGCACGGGGGGGACGGACAGCCGAACGCATGCTTGGCCCGCGCGGGCGTCGCGCGCTGGCGTACCCCCTGTCGCGGGTCGCGCGTCACAATCGCGGGGCGCGCCCGTTTTGACCGCCGCGCCTTGCATGTGCATGCGGTTTCAGCGCACAATGGTGGGAGTGGGCCACTCGTTGATTAGGCGCTTGGGGAGACAGCGACATGGCTGTACCATCAGTTGATGTAACGGTTCCAGGGCGCGCGGCCGGACTAGCCGCACCTAAGAACATCGCAGAGCTGTGGAAAGAGTCTGTTTGGCAAGCCGTGAAGGCTGTTTGGCAACAGGGATATCTCGAAGAGTCATGCGCTGTGCGCTTCACGTTTAACCTGAAGCGTCCTCGATACGAACAAACTGCTGTATACAACTTGCTGAAGAGTACGATAGACGGCTTGAGTCGAGCCATCTTCGCAAAGTGTTCCGGTGGCGCCGAATGGAACCGGGAAGATTGACGGATTGTGGAGCTTCACGCGCGAAAGCAGGTTGCCAGCGAAGGTCCCTCTGTCCGTATCGAGATCGGCCGTCGCCAAAGCTCCCGAGTTGCCCGGCTGCATGGCTCATGGCACCACGTATGAGGAAGCCTTGACCAACATCGAAGATGCCATGATTCTCTGGCTTGATACAGCTCGCGACGATGGGATCGCCGTCCCTGAGCCGCGCCAATACGCGGCCGTGGGATAAGCGCCGGTCGGGAATAGCTAGCGGGAGGATAGACCGATGGCGACACAACAAGAAGCGCGACCGATGAGCGTGGCGGAGTTCATGGACCTGCCGGACGATGGCAACCTGCACGAGCTGGTGAGAGGAGAACTGCGCGTCATGCCGCCACCGAAAGGCGTACATGGGCTTATCGAGAATGCGATCCTGGAAGCAATCGGCCGCTATCTCTATGACACTGCGCTTACACTGGGTTGGGAGCCACGCGAAGGTATTGCCGCGCGCTATAAGTTTGTTGGCTTCGCTGCGGGAGGCGAGTTCGGAGTGCGCTTCACTGTGCCCGATGATCCCAACCAGGTTCGCGGCGCCGACGGCGCCTACGTTCCCGCCGACCAATTCGTGAGCATTTCCTGGGATCGCAAAGAGTATTTCCCGGCGGTACCGCACCTCGTGATCGAGGTTATCAGTTCGTCGGAGCGCGCCGATGACGTTATAGAGAAGGTACAGGACTACCTCACAGGCGGAGCCCGCCGGGTGTGGTGTCTTTATCCAGCGCGGCGCGCCGTCTACATCCATGACGCCAACGGCCCCATGCGTGTCGTGCGCGGCGCCGATGCTATCCTGACCGACGAGGAACTGCTGCCCGGCCTGGGCATCCCGCTCAACATGGTCTTTAGCGAAGAGTAGGAGGGTGAGGTGGACATAGTGACGGATCTTGACCTCTCGACCGCGCCGCGCTGGCGGCTGCTCGGGCCGCACCGCGGCGGCCGTGTCGTGGCCGTGGCCGGCCACCCGCGCGAGCCCATGACCTTCTACTTCGGCGCCTGCGCCGGCGGCGTCTGGAAAACGGTCGACGGCGGCGCGTACTGGGAGAACATCTCGGACGGCTTCTTCACCACCGCCGCCGTCGGCGCCCTCGCCGTCTCCGAGTCCGACCCCAACGTGATCTACGCCGGCACGGGCGAGTCGACGATCCGCGGCGACGTGTCACACGGCGACGGCGTCTATCGCTCGACCGACGGCGGCGAGACCTGGGCGAACGTGGGCCTCGGCGACACGCGCCACATCGCCAAGATCCGCGTCCACCCCCGGGACCCCGACACCGTCTACGTCGCGGCCCTCGGCCACGCCTGGGGCCCGAACCCCGAACGCGGCCTCTACCGCTCCCGCGACGGCGGCGGGACCTGGGAGCACATTTTATCGCGCGGCGACTGCGCCGGCGCCGTCGACCTCTCGCTGGACCCACACAACCCGCGCATCCTCTACGCCGCCTTCTGGGAGGGGCGCCGCACCCCCTACAGCCTCAGCAGCGGAGGGCCGGGGAGCGGTCTCTTCAAGTCGACCGACGGCGGCGACACCTGGACCGAGCTCACGCGCAAGCCCGGCCTGCCCACGGGGCTCCTGGGCAAGATCGGTGTGGCCGTCTCGCCCGCGCAGAAGGATCGCGTGTGGGCCCTCGTCGAGGCCGAGGACGGCGCCCTGTTCCGCTCCGACGACGGCGGCGAGACCTGGGGGCGCCTGAGCGAGGACGGCGAACTGCGCCGGCGCGCCTGGTACTATACGCACGTCTTCGCCGACCCGACGGACGCGGACACCGTGTGGGCGCTCAACCTGGCCTGCTGGAAATCGACCGACGGCGGACGCGCCTTCACGGCGGTCCCCACGCCGCACGGCGACAACCACGACCTGTGGCTCGACCCGCGCGACCCGCGCCGCATGATCGAGGGCAACGACGGCGGCGCCTGCGTCACCTTCAACAGCGGCGCCTCGTGGTCCACCCTCTACAACCAGCCTACCGCGCAGCTGTACCACGTCGCCGCCGACACCCGTGTCCCCTACCGCGTCTACGGCTCGCAGCAGGACAACACGGCCATCAGCCTGCCCAGCCGCTCCACACTGGGCGCTATCACGCAGGGCGAGTGGGTCGAGCCGGGCGGCGGCGAGAGCGGCTACATCGCGGTGCGGCCCGACGACCCCGACGTCGTCTTCGGCGGCGCCATCGGCAGCGGCGCCGGGAACGGGCGGCTGATCCGCTATGACGGCAAGACGGGCCAGAAACGCAACGTCACGGTCTGGCCCGAGGAGTTCGGCATGGGCGACGGGGCAGTGGACTTCCCGTACCGCTTCCAGTGGACCTTTCCCCTCGTCATCTCGCCGCACGACCCTGCCGTCCTCTACGCCGCCGCCAACAAGGTCTTGCGCTCGACGGATGAGGGCGCGAGCTGGGAGCCAATGAGCCCCGACCTGACGCGTGACGACAAGAGCACGATGGCGCCCTCGGGCGGCCCCATCACGAAGGACAACTCCGGCGCCGAGGTCTACGGCACGGTCTTCGCCTTCGTCGAGTCGCCGCACGAGCGCGGCGTCTTCTGGGCCGGCTCCGACGACGGCCTCGCGCACCTCTCGCGCGACGGCGGCGCGACCTGGCGGGATGTGACGCCGCCGGGCCTGTCGGAGCGGGCCCTCATCACCGTGATCGAGCCCTCCCCGCACGACGCGGCCACCGTCTACCTCTGCGCGACCCGCTACAAGCTCGCCGACCTGCGCCCATACCTCTATAGAACGAGCGACTATGGGCAAACCTGGCAGGAGATCGTCGGGGGTATCCCCGCGCACGAGTTCACGCGCGCCATCCGCACCGACCCCGCGCGGCGCGGCCTCCTCTACGCCGGCACGGAAACGGCGGTCTATGTCTCTCTCGACGACGGCGCGGCGTGGCGCCCCCTGCGCGGCAACCTGCCCGTGGCCCCGATCTACGACCTGCTGGTGAAGGACGACAACCTCGTCGCCGCGACGCACGGGCGCTCTTTCTGGGTGCTCGACGACCTCACGCCGCTCCGGGGATGGGCCAACAACCCCGACCCGACGGCGGTCCATTTGTTCCGTCCGAGCCCGACGACGCGATTCAAGGCCTACGAGGGGTACGGCAACAAACCGGGCACGGGCATCAACTACCGCATGGCCGGCCCCCTGGTGGTGGCCTATCGCCGGGAGAAATCGCCCGAGGGCGCCACGACCGACCTGTTCCTCGACGCCGGGCAGAACCCGCCGGGCGGCGTGATCGTCAGCTACTACCTGCCCGAAGCGCCCGCGGGCGAGACGACGCTGGCCTTCCTCGACGCCGCGGGAGGGGAGATCAGGCGCTTCTCCAGCAAAACGCCCGCGACAGGGCAACCAGAGGGAGCCTCGTCCCTGGACGAGGCGCGCGAGACGGGAGCCGAGGGCCTGGAAGGGGCGTCGGACGCCGACGCCACGGCGGGCGAGGGCGACCTGCGCGTCCCGGCCCACGCCGGGCTGAACACCTTTGTGTGGAACCTGCGCTATCCCGACGCCCACAAGGTGGAGGGAGACAAGAGCACGGAGGAACTCTTGTCCGGCCCCGTCGTCCCGCCGGGGCGGTACGAGGTTCGTCTGACCGTTGATGGCCGGACGTACAGCGCCCCTGTCGAGGCGCGTAAGGACCCGCGCGTCGCGGCGGGCCAGGAAGACCTCGAGGCGCAGTGCGCCCTGCTGCTGCGCATCAGGGACAAGCTGTCCGAGACGCACGACGCCATCAACGGCCTGCGCGCCATGCGGGACCAGGCGGAGGGGTGGGCGCGCCGCACGGGGACAGGGGCGGACGCCGGGACGGCGCGCGAGCGGGCCGGCGCCCTCGCCAGGACGCTGTCGGAGATCGAGGGCGAGCTAATCCAGGTCAAGGCCGACAGCCCGTTGAGCCCGCCCACGCGACTCAACGAGAAGCTGGCCGTGCTGACAGGCTTCGTGGACAGCGCCGACGCCGCGCCGACGCGGCAGGCCTACGAGGTCTACGACAATCTCGCGGGCCGCATCGACGCGCAGCTCGCGCGGCTGTGCGCGGTCATGGCGACGGACGTGGCCGAGTTCAACACGCTGATCCGCGAGGCGGCCCTGCCGGCTATTGGCCCGATAGAGGGCGCCTAAGAGGGCCTGCGCCTGAAAAGGGGGCCTGCGCCTGAAGTTGCAGGCCCCGTTGGTCAAGGAAGGAATAAGATGGAAACTTTACATGAGATCGCGCCGTTCCTGGTCGGGATGTTGGTGCCGCCATTGGTGACAATCGCAGCCCATGGCCGCTGGTCGGGCGGCGTCAAGAGCGTGTCCAGCTTCATCGTGGCGTTGACGCTGGGTCTGTGCGCGAGCGCCGTGACGGGCGAGCTCGCGGCCGGCATGCCGGATGCGCTCATCGCCGTCATGATCGACACGTCGCTGGCCTATACCGGCTCGCAGGTAGCCTACCGCCTCGTCTGGAAGCCTATCATCGAGGCACGCGGCAGCGCCCGCACGAGCAAGGCCCAAGTGTAACAGATCTACGCTCTCACTACAACATCTCGGCTATACTACTGGTAGTAGCTAAAATCCCGCGCAAAGCACAGGCCTTGCAGGGTATGTCCCTGTTTCCCCACGGGCATCTCCCCCACCTACGCCACGTCCTTGGCTAGCTACCCATGGGGCGCTCAAGACACCGGCCGTTGCGTGTGGCGCGCGACCTACCAGCGCGACCTACCAGGAAGGATCGGAACGGGGCTTTGACGACGGCGGAGCGGAGTGCGACGTGGCAGCACAACCTGCGCGCCTACGCGCGCATCACCGGCCTGCTGCGCCCCCACCTGCGCCTCTCGCTCCTCTGCACGCTCTGCCTGCTGCTCTCGACCCTTTTCTCCTTCGTCGTGCCGTTCGCGCTACAGCGGGTCGTCGACACCAGCGCCGTGCCGCGCGGCCGCACGCGTGATCTCGTTCTCGCCGCCCTGATCATCCTGGCCGCCAGCGTCCTGCGCGGGCTTTTCGCCTACGGACAGGGGTACCTCTCGCAATCGGTCTCACAGCTCGTGGCCTACGACCTGCGCACCAGGGTGTACGACCACCTGCAGAGTCTGGACTTCTCGTTCCACGACTCGTCGGAGACGGGCGATCTGATGTCGCGCCTGACGGTCGACATCGAGGCGGTGCGCAACTTCATCGTGCTCGGGCTGCTGCGCGCGATCCTGGCCGTCGCGACCTTCCTGCCCATCTCGATCATCCTCTTGTGGCTCGACCCGCCGTTGGCCCTTGTCACGCTCTCCTGCGTGCCTGTGCTGGCCGTCCTGGCCTCGCGCGTGTCCAGCCGCTTGCGCCGCCTGTGGCTCGCCGTACAGGATCAGACCGGGGCGCTCGGCACGGTGATGCAGGAGAGCCTCGCCGGGGTGCGCGTGGTCAAGGCCTTCGCGCGCGAAGAGTACGAGACGGAGAAGTTCGACCGTAAGAACCAGGAGGTGCGGGGGCTCAGCCTCGACGCCATGCGCCTCTCGGCCTGGAACCAGCCCTTGATGGTGCTCGTGCTCAACGTCGTCACGGCGCTCGTCGTCTGGATCGGCGCGGCCACGGTCGTCGACGGGTCGCTGACGCCCGGCAAGCTCGTGCTGGTCATCACGCTGGTACTCCTGCTGGGCACGCCGGTGCGCACTTTCGGCTTCATGGTCACATGGTTCACGCGTGGGCTCTCCGGCGGGACGCGCCTCTTCGAGGTGCTCGACACGCCGCCGGCCATCGCGGATAGGCCGGGTGCGCGCCAACTCACAGGTGTGCGTGGCCACGTGCGCTTCGAGGACGTTTCGTTCGCCTACGCGGAGGGCCCCGAGGTGCTGCGCGCCATCGCCATCGACGCGCCGCCCGGACAGGTCATCGCCCTGCTGGGGGCGACCGGGAGCGGGAAGAGCACCGTGCTGCAGCTGCTGCCGCGCTTCTACGACCCCACGACGGGCCGCGTCACCGTCGACGGCGTGGACGTGCGCGACGCGACCCTGGTCTCGCTGCGGCGCAACATCGGGCTGGTGCTGCAGGACGTCTTTCTGTTCAACGCCACGCTGCGCGACAACATCGCCTACGGTGTCGCCGGCGCGACCGACGAGCAGGTGGTGGCCGCGGCCCGCGCGGCGCGCCTGCACGATTTCGCCCTCTCCCTGCCCGACGGTTACGACACGTGGGTCGGCGAGCGCGGCGTTTCCCTCTCGGGCGGCCAGAAGCAGCGCGTGGCCATCGCGCGCACCTTGCTGCTCGACCCGCGCATCCTCGTGCTCGACGACGCGACCTCGGCCGTGGACATGGAGACTGAATACTTGATCCAGCAGGCGCTCGACGTGGTGATGCGCGGGCGCACCACCTTCGTGGTGGCCTCGCGCCTGCGCACGGTCAAGAATGCCGACCAGATCATCTTGCTGGAGGAGGGGCGCATCATAGAGCGCGGCACGCACGCCGCGCTGCTGGCGCGGCGCGGCGCCTACGCGCGGCTATACGACCTGCAGCTGCGTGAGCAGGAAGAGTACGAGGCGCGCACGCTCTCATCGCGCCGCCCCCTCGGCGCCGAGAGGGCGGCGCGATGAGAAGCGAGTCGTACGTCGCCTACCGCCGCCGCAGCGCCGTGCGCGAGAGCGACCTCGCGGGGCTCGACGAGGACGAGTCGGCGCGGTTTTCCTGGGCGCTGATCAAGGGCTTCGGCCCCTACATCGCCCCCTACAGGGGCGCGGCCATCGCCAGCGCCCTGCTGATGGTGGTGGCCACGCTGGCGAACCTGGCCACGCCCCTGCTCATCGGCGACGTCATCAACCTCGTGCAGTACGGCCACCTGCGCGGCGCCGGCGCCCTCACCGGCCTCGGTCTGCTGCTGCTACTCGTCAACGTCGTGGCCTGGCAGGCGCAGTACTGGCAGGTCTGGACCATGTCGTGGGCCGGGCAGCAGATGCTCTACAAGCTCTCCTCGGACATGTTCGCGCACCTGCAACGGCTCTCGCTGAGCTTCTACGACCGCACGGAGATCGGGCGGGTCATGTCGCGCCTGCAGAGCGACATCGCGGTGCTGGAGAATATGCTCAGCTCGGGCCTGCTCTCCATCCTGGGCTCCCTTATCGCGCTCGTCGGCATCGTCGGCGTCATGCTGTGGCTGAACGTGGGCCTGGCGCTGCTCTCCTTCACCGTGCTGCCGGTCATGGTGGTCATCGCCGCCTTCTGGCAGCGCTACGCCCAGCGCTCCTTCCGGCGCACGCGCGCCGCCATCTCGCTCGTCAACTCGACCTTGCAGGAGAACATCTCGGGCATGCGCGTGATCCAGAGCCTGGCGCGCGAGGGCCGCAACAGCGAGGAGTTCGACGACCTCAACAAGTACAACCGCGACACCAACCTCGACGCCGGACGGGTCGCCGCCTTGATCCTGCCCCTGGTCGAGGTCGTGGCGGCCGTGGCTACCGCGCTCGTCGTCATCTACGGCGGTATCCTGGTCGCGCAGGGCCATCTGAAGACCGGCGCGCTCGTCGCCTTCATCCTGTACATCAACCGCTTCTTCGACCCGATCCGCGACCTCAGCCAGCAGTACACGCAGCTGCAGCGCGGCGGCGTCGCGGCCGAGCGCATCTTTCAGATCCTGGGCGTGCCGGTCACGATCACGAACAAACGGGGCGCGCGCGACCTACCCCCGATCCGCGGCGAGGTCCTGTTCCGCCACGTCACCTTCGGCTACACACCCGACCATCCAGTGCTGCACGACCTCGACCTGCGCATCGAGGCCGGGCAGACCGTGGCCATCGTGGGACCCACGGGCGCCGGCAAGAGCACTATCTCGGCGCTGCTGGCGCGCTTCTACGACGTGACGGGCGGGGCGGTGCTGATCGACGGGGTCGACGTGCGCGACGTGACGCAGCGGTCGCTGCGCGGCCAGATCGGCATCGTGCTGCAGGACCCCTTCCTGTTCACGGGCACGGTGCGCGAGAACATTCGCTACGGACGCCTGGACGCGAGCGACGCCGAGGTGGAGCGCGCCGCGCGCGCGGTCGGGGCGCACGAACTCATCGCGCGGCTGCCGCAGGGCTACGAGACTGGCATCCGCGAGCGCGGCGGCAACCTGAGCGTGGGCCAGCGCCAGCTCATCTCGTTCGCGCGCGCCCTGCTGGCCGATCCGCGCATCCTGATCCTGGATGAGGCCACGGCCAACATCGACACGGTTACCGAGTCGATCGTGCAGGAGGGCCTGCGCCGGCTGCTGCGCGGGCGCACCGCGCTCGTCATCGCGCACCGGCTCTCCACGATCAAGAACGCCGACGTGATCGTAGTCCTGGAAGCGGGGCGCATCGTCGAAAGCGGCACGCACCAGGGGCTGCTCGACCGCGGCGGGGCCTACGCCTCCCTCTACGCCATGGGCTTCCAGCACTTGGCAAGTTGATGCGAAGGACGTCGGCCTGCGACTAAAATCGCATGGCAAAGTACGAACACTAAAGTGTCTCCTGACGCTTGCCCGGGGACGCTACGCGTCGGACGAACGTCCCTCCCCTCGTCCTGTCGCGACGGGTCCATGAGCGACGCGCGCAGCGCGGCCAGGTCGCCCGCCGCCAGCGCGTGGATGCGTTCCAGCGTGGGCTGGTGACGATCGCTCGACGACATGCTGCGCGTGCATCGGGCACGCATTCTGCTTGTCTGTACGGCTAGCGTTGGGCGCCGCTAGCACAGTGCGCCGCATCTGCCGCGGGGATACGGGAGGATGTCGAGCATGAACGACGAGAGCCGTGCGCAAGGGCTGAACAACATATGCCTCCAGACCGGACGCGGGCGATGACCCCGCGAGACGCGCGCGCGGCCCTCACCATCGGCGGCCTGTGTGGCGTGGTCGCGACCGTGGTCATGAGCGTCGCGATGCTGGGCGCCCGCCGCGCCGGGCTCATCGAGGATCTGCCCCCGGAACTCATCACACTGGCCGCGCTCGACGGCGCCGGAGCGCATAAGCCGGACGAACGGACGCAAGACGCGCTGGCGGCGCTGCTGCACATGGGCTTCGGTAGCGCGGCCGGCGCGCTGTTCGGGTTGTCCTACCGCCTGGCACGCCTACCTATCCCGGCCGTTGCGCAGGGCGTGGTCTATGGTGGCCTCGTATGGCTCGCCAGCTACGCAGGCTGGGTTCCGGCGCTCGGCATCATGCCGCCGCCCGCGCGCGACGAGCCGCGCCGCCCCGTGGTCATGGTACTCGCCCACTGGGTCTACGGCGGCGTCCTGGGGGCCCTCGTCGGCCGCCTGTCGCATTAGACACCTTATGGACCCAGCTTCAGGGCTCTCGCGGGTCCTCACCGTCACCGGTGGGCGCGGCCGGTGTGTCGGGGTGCGCGGCGCGGTAGTGGACGAGGGCCGAGACGAAGAGGACGTTGATGGAGAGACGCGCGTAGAATGCGTGCGTGCGCAGCCACTCGTACAGCTCGTCGTCGACGCGCACGTTGTACTTGATCGTCTCTTCACGCGCGCCGCCATCCTTGCTCGGCGCGGTCGTACCGGCGCCGATGGCGGCGCGATACTCGTCGATGGCCTCGAGCACGATGCTATTCATGCTGCGGCGCAGCAGGAAGCCGCGCAAGCGCAACCACTCATATAGCTCGGTCGGCAGCCGCGATTGGATGAAGCGCATGCGGCCGGACTTCTTGTCGTTCCCGCCCCTGGTCACGTCCACGGTCTCGTCCATGGTAGACAGTATACCTCTCCGTGTGGCAAAAGGGCATACCCTATATAAAGGATTGCGGCTATCTGCCCTTGTCGATATACTTTCTATGAGGGGCCGAGTATCGTAAAAGGAGGCACCGCATGGTGCTTGCGACACGGCCGCGGCAGGACGACATCAAACATCACCTGCCGGACAGTGCCGATGTCTCGGTCGTACGGGGCGATAGACTGCTTTGTTTACGCACAATTTGCGCGACCCGCGAGGACGCGGAGCGCACGTTCTTAGTGTTCACCTTCACGTATGGCCTGGGGGCTGGGCGCGCCGCGCGCGTCGGCGAGGCCCCCGGCGGGGCGGTGTGGGAGGCTCCCGTCACCGCCGTTGGCCGCGACGCGCGCGTCTGTATGTCGTGCGACCGCTACGTGCCCATTTTCGACCGCTGTGTCGATGCCAACAACATCTGCATGGCCTGCATGCTGGCCGGACGCGGCCCCCAGCGTCCGCCGGTCCCTTTCGCGACGCCGCGTCATCTCGTCGCGGTCTCGCCCGCGCCGCCTGTGACCGCGATCACCGCCACCGCGCTGCAACCCGATGCGGGGGCGCACGGAGACCACGGAGACCACGGAGACGGGGACGCGCAGCTACAGCCGGCCTTGCTACAGCCGCGGACGGCGACGCGCCGTCGGCGCGGGGGGCGGCGGCACGGTGGCGGGCGCGGACCGGATCGCGCCGGCGCGGGCGAGGCCGGCGCCTAAAGCAATCGGAGCCGGTCCCCCGATCTCGGGGAAGGCGGCGCCGGGAGAGAGCAGGACGTTTCTTGCGGGGAGCGGGCTCCGGCCCCTCATCGATCATCGCCCCCGCAGGGCGCCTGCCCCACCGGCGAAGCTCTCCTTTTTAGCTTTTAGCCGTTGGCCGTTGGCCGTTAGCGCGTGAGACGAGCTATCGATTTTCGTTTGATAGATCGACATTTGTGCCGATCAAGCGATGCGATTGTCGAAACCGCACTATATCACCAATGGCTAATTACTAGTGACTAACAGTGCGCGTGTGGCGTCGCTGGAAATCGGCCGTGGCCAATTCCTTGATCCACGCGAGCAACGCCCGCTGCGTCTGCGGCGCGAGCGCACGGAAACGCAGGCGCACCTCCGTGGCCGCCTCCGCCACATCGAAGCTGACGATCTCCGCGTTGCAGATCAGCGTGTGGGCATTGGTACGCAGCGTCACGCTAGCCGTGGCGCCTTTATCGAGCGCGAATGGCGCCGCCGAGGCGAGCGCCAGGCAGCACCCCGCGGCTGAGATGTTGAGCAGACGCCCCTGCGCCGTCGTGGCCCCGACGCGGATGGCGGCGTCCAGGTGCAACGCCCCCGTCTCGACGCGGTAGAGCGCGCGACGCGACACGGCTTTGCGCGGTAGCGTGACCGCTTCCAGCGTCTCTTGTTGGACCAGACGCAAGATCCTCTCTCTCGTCGACAAATCCCTCCCCCTCTCGATCGGTGGCCATGATGGCGCCCTCTCCCTTAAGTATCGGCACAATCGCCCTTTCCTCGAGGCCTCGGCCGGTCTCCTCGCGGGTCTCGCGGGTAGTATAGCGACAAAGCGCGTGCGATAATGAGCTATGAGTTGAGTAGGGGTAGGGTGGGTATGGATAGGCGAAATGCGGCGCCACCGGCGAGGGATGGGCAAACGGGGCGGATGGGGCCGCGCGGCGCGCTCGCGGGGGTGCGCGTGCTAGACCTGTCGCGCGTGCTCGCCGGCCCTTATTGCGCCATGACTCTGGGCAACCTGGGCGCCGATGTCGTCAAGGTCGAGCGTCCGGGCGGCGGCGACGACACGCGGAGCTGGGGGCCGCCTTTCGTGGGCGGCGAAGCCACCTACTACCTCTCCTGCAACAGCTCGAAGCGCGGCCTCGCCGTCGATCTGGCCCGCGAGGACGGGCGCGCGCTCGTCCGCGCGCTGGCGGCGCGGGCCGACGTGCTGGTCGAGAACTACAAGGCCGGCGCGGCCGAGGTGTGGGGCCTCGGCTACGACAGTCTGGCGGCCGCGCACCCCGCCCTGGTCTACTGCTCGATCAAGGGCTTCCACCCCGACGGGCCGTACCGCGATCGTCCCGGCTACGATTTCATCGCGCAGGCGCTCGGCGGCATCATGAGCGTGACCGGCGAGCCTGGCGGCGAGCCGGCGCGGCTGGGTGTCGCCATCGTGGACATCACGGCCGGCCTCTACGCCGCGACGGGCATCCTAGCCGCCCTGCACGCGCGCGTCGTTTCGGGCCGCGGCCAACGCGTCGAGATCAACCTGCTCGACGCCGCGGCCGGCTGGCTGGCCAACCTGGGACAGTCGTATCTCGCCACGGGCGTCACGCCGGGCCGCTACGGCAACGCGCACCCCACCATCGTGCCGTACCAGACGTTCGAGGCGGCCGGCGGCCACGTGGCCGTCGCCGTCGGCAACGACGGGCAATGGCGGAAGCTCTGCGCGGCCATCGAGCGGTCCGACCTGGGGGAGGACGCCCGCTACGCGACCAACCCGGGGCGCGTGGGGCTGCGCGACGAGCTCGTCCCCGATCTGGCGGCGACGTTCGCGACGCGGCCGGCCTCCGCCTGGGTGGAGCGCCTCACGGGGGCCGGCGTGCCGTGCGGGGCGGTCAACACGGTCGCGGACGTCTTCGAGACGCCGGGGCTACTCGGCCCGGCGATGCTGGCGACGCTGCCTCACCCGACGGCCGGATCGCTCCGGGTGGTCAACACGCCGATCGGGCTCTCGGATAGCCAGGTCGGGCCGCGCCTGGCCCCGCCGACGCTGGGCCAGCACAGCGGCGAGGTGCTGGCGGAGTGGCTGGGCCTGGACGAATTGGAGATCGCGCGGTTGCGCCAGGATGGGGTGATATAGGGATGCTTGGTACCATCGAAGGTGGGGTGATCTAGATGCCGGAGTTACCGGAAGTGCAGACCGTCGCCTCCGAGTTGGACGCGCGGCTGGTGGGGCGGACCATCGCGGGGGTCGAGGTACTGTGGGACCGCACGGTCGGCCACCCCGCGCCCGCGGAGTTCGCCGCCGCGCTGCCCGGCCACCGGGTCGAGCGGGTGGACCGGCGCGCCAAGTACATCATGATAGAGCTCTCGGGCGACGACGCCCTCGTCGCGCACCTGCGCATGACCGGGCGCATCACGGTCGAGCCGGCCGCGGCGCCGCGCGACCCGCACACGCGGCTCGTGCTGGCGCTGGACGGCGGCGACGAGGTGCGCTTCGCCGACACGCGCAAGTTCGGTCGCTTCTACTACGTCCCGGCCGGCGAGGCGATGCCCCTACCCTCGTTCGCCGAGTTGGGACCCGAGCCGCTGGCCGAGGACTTCACGCCCGTGCTGCTGGCGGCGCGGGTCGCCGCGCGCAAAGGAAACGTCAAGGCGGCCCTGCTCGACCAGCGGCTCGTGGCCGGGCTGGGCAACATCTACGTCGACGAGGCCCTGTGGCGGGCGCGCATCCATCCGCGGCGCACCATGCAGTCGCTCGCGCCCGAGGAGGTCGAAGGGCTCCACGAGGCCATCGTCCACGTGTTGCGCCGGGCCATCGACAGCGGCGGGACCACGTTCAGCGACTACCGCACCACGTGGGGGCGCGAGGGCGGCTACCAGGGGAAGCTCAGCGTCTTCCGCAAGACGGGCGCGCCGTGCCCCCGCTGCGGCGCCCCGGTCGAGCGCGACGTCGTGGCCGGCCGCGGCACGCACTATTGCCCGACCTGCCAGGCATAGCGACGATACGACAGATTCCGCGATTGGAGACGTTGGCGCGCACGATCACGCCGTGCGTCGGGAATCCGGCTCGCGCGAGGACGTCGACGAGGTCATCCGCCGCGCACGCCGCGGTCTGGGCATAAGTGGCGCGCTCACCGTTTGCTCGACGACCTCGGTCCCCCGCTCGTCGTCGATGAACAGCAGCAGTTCGTGGTCGATCGGCAGGAACGGGATGGCCGGGTGCGGCCCGACACTGCCCTCGCTCGCCAGCCCGAGGGGCAGGCGCCCGGCCACCATGCCCAGGCGCGGCTTGCGCCGCGCCACTTCCAGCGGCGTCCCCACGCGCGCGACCTCGCCGGTGAAGGCGCCGAGCGCGTCCGTGTCCAGGTCGGGCGGCACGAGGATCTCCAGGCCGGGCGCGACGCGGAGCGGCCGGGCGAGCAGCCGCTCCTTGCCGTGCGTGGTGGTCAGGGCGACCGCCCGGCCCGCGTCGGGGTGGACCCGGCGACCCTCCTGGGTCGGGAGGGGCATCGGCTACTGTCCCTGGCCCAAGGAGAAACCGCGCTCGCCGTCGAACGTGTAGAGGTTCTCGGTTTTGACGACGTCGAGCCCGGCCGCCGCGAGTCGCTGCAGTAGCCCGATGAGCGCCTCGTACCCCAGCGAGCCGCCCCCGTCCGCCGCCAGGTAGCGACAGCGCCAGTGGTCGGTGCAGAAGGTCTCGGGCAGTCCGTCAGGCCACACCTTAACGCCGCGGTTGCTGACCATCACCAGGTCGAGCCCCGCGGGTACGGCCGCCTGCAGGGCCTGACCCACCTGATCCGGCGTCCCGTCCGCCCAGTCGAGGAACACGTCGACGCCGACCAAGTCCTTACGCGGGGCGGGCCGCGCGGTGAGCGTCAGCGGCGACGCCACCCCCCCGCCGCGCGCGCCATACGCCACGGGCGTCAGGTGCTCCGGCCCCCGCCCCAGACGTGCGACGACGGCCGCGGCGAACTCTCTGGTCCCGACTTTCTCCTTGCTGACGCCCTCTTTATAGATGTCGTAGGTGTGAATGCCGTCCTCGATCGCGCGCAGCCAGGCGTTGTGCACGCGCTCGGCCACGTCGGGCTGGTCGATGTGCGCCAGCATCAGGACAGCGCCGAGCAGCAGGCCGGAGGGATTGGCGAGGTTCTGGCCGGCGCGGCGCGGCGCCGAGCCGTGGATGGCCTCGAACATGGCGGCGTGCTCGCCGATGTTGGCCGAGCCGGCGAGGCCCACCGAGCCGGCGATCTGCGCCGCCACGTCGGAGAGGATGTCGCCGTAGAGGTTGGGCAGCACGATCACGTCGAAGGCCTCGGGGGTGTCGGCAAGCTTGGCCGCGCCGATGTCGACGATCCAGTGCTCGTTCTCGATCTCGGGGTACTCCGCGGCAACCTCGTCGAACACGCGGTGGAAGAGGCCATCGGTCATCTTCATGATGTTGTCTTTGGTGAAGCAGGTCACCTTGCGCCGGTTGTGCGCGCGCGCGTACGCGAAGGCGTAGCGGATGATCTTCTCGGAGCCCGGCACGGTGATGAGCTTGAGGCACTGGTAGACCTGCGCCGTCTGGCGGTGCTCGATCCCGGCGTAGAGGTCTTCCTCGTTCTCGCGGATGATCACCACGTCCATCGAGGGGTGCTTGGTGCGCACGAAGGGATGGTAGGACACGCAGGGGCGCACGTTGGCGTAGAGGCCGAGCATCTTGCGCGTGGTCACGTTGAGGCTCTTGAAGCCTCCCCCCTGCGGCATGGTGATCGGGGCCTTGAGGAAGACGCGTGTTCGGCGCAGGGACGCCCAGGCGGCGGGCTCGATGCCGGCGCTGCTGCCCCGCCGGTAGACCTGCTCCCCGATCTCAATCGTCTCCGGCGCGAGACGGGCGCCAGCCTCGGTCAGGATACGGAGCGTCGCCTCCATGATCTCGGGACCGATGCCGTCCCCGTACGCCACGGTGATCGGAGTGGCTCCCCCCAATGAGGGGGTGTCTCGCCGCGGCGCGCCGGCCAGGTCCGTCCCGCTGCCGGCGCCGGGCCTAGCCGTCGTCCCCGCGCTCCCCGCGCGCGCCTGTCCCCTGTTCGCACCCATCGCTCGCCTCCTTCCCTGCGTCTCACCCTGTGTCCCGCGCTCCGCCGGCGGACTGGGGCCATCGTGCTACCATACGAAGAGTCCTTCGCGTTTCAAGCATATAGGCTATATAATAGGAAGTCAAATTCGTGATTAATTCTTCTGTAGATAGGGGTAGTCCGTGGACCTTCCTCACCAACCACGCGCATGTGCTGCTGTGCATCAGCCAGGACCAGGACATCCTGCTGCGCGAGATGGCCGCGCGCGTCGGCATCACCGAGCGGGCGGCGCAGCAGGTCGTGACCGATCTGGTCCGCGCGGGGTATCTGACCCGCACGCGCGTGGGGCGCCGCAACCGCTACGTGGTCGTGCCGCAGCGACCGCTGCGGCACCCCATCGAGCGCGATCACGTCATCGGCGAGCTGCTCGCCGTCCTCACGCCCACGTCGACGCCTGCGGAGGCGCCGATCGAGCGGGTGGACGTCCCCTCATAGCCACATCACCAGAGCACGCCGGAAACGGAGCGGCGCGTGGCGGCTCCCTGTCAAGGGATGACGAGCGGACCGAGGCTAACCTGGCGCCCCTGTCGATACGTTCGTTATGTCGCGCCGATGTACAGATGTACAGATGTACAGATGTACAGCCAATGTACATCTGTCACACGCCGAGCAGTCGAAGCGTGGGAGACGTGCGCCCTTGTCGAACATCCCTCGTCACCGCCTACATGTGTAGCCGGTCCGCGAGCGCGGGCGCGAGGCTCTCGGGGTCGGCGCGCTCGACCGCGATCGTGTCGGCGCCGAGAAAAAGGGCGAGGCTGCGCAGGGCGCCGGCCACGCCGTCGAGCAGCGCGTTGCCGGCCTCGATCTCCGGCTCGAGGTAGAGCGAGCGCACGATGAGGCGCCGCGCCGCGCGGTCGGTCTTGGGGTCCAGGCGGCCCACTAGCCGCCCCCTGTGCAGGATAGCCAGGCAGTAGTAGCCGTAGCGGCGCCTCGGCGGCGGCACGTAGGCCTCGAAGCAGACCTCGTAGCCGAAAAGGACCTGCGCGCGGGCGCGGTCCCAGATCAGGCTGTCGAACGGCGAGAGCAGCGTCGTGCGCGCCGGGGTAGCGCCTGCGCGCAGGCGCTCCAGGACGGGCAGCGCGGCGCGCGCCACGAAGGCCGGCTCGCGCAGCCCCTCGACCGTGGCCGGCGCGACCTCGCCCTCCTCGCACAGCCTGTTCAGCGTGGCCAGCGCCGCCACTTTCCTGCTCTTCGCCCCGTCGATAGAAGAAGCCAGGCGGAAGTAGTCCCACAGCCACGAGGGCGTCACGACGCCGAGCGCCCGCACAGTGTGGCGGGCGAAGTAGCCCGTCACTTCGTCGGGCGAGGGCAGCTCGTCGTCGCGTGGGACCTCGTCGCCGAAGGCCTCGGTCAGCACGCGCTCGCGCAGGTCGTAGACCTTCTGGCCGGCGCGCCGGCTGTGCACCATGAGGTCGCCCATGGTCCACAACACTTCGAGGGCGCGGCGGCTGTCCTTGGGGCCGAACCAGTCCCACGGCCCCGTGCGCGCCTTGTCGGGCGGGCGCTCAAAGTCGGCCGAGCCGAGCGGCCCGCGCGCGCGGATGGCCTCGAGCGTCTCGCGCAGCACGGTGGGGTTCTCTTCCAGCCACTGCTTGTTGCCGGACCACATGTGCTCGTGGTGACGCAGCATCTTGGGCCGGTAGTAGCGGTAGTCGGCCATGGGCGCTATCGAGGCGGCGTGGCCCCAGTACTCGAAGGTCGCGCGGCCGGGGTAGAGCAGTCGGTCGAGCAGGGCGCGGTCGTAGGGGCCGAGGCGGCTCCACAGCGCGAGGTACTGCGTGCGCTCGACCACGCTAATCGTGTCTATCTGCAGCACGCCCAGCCGCTCCACGGCCGCGCGCACGTCGTCCAAACCCGGCGCGGGCGACGCGGGCGGCGCGTCCAGCAGCCCCTGCGCCGCCAGCATCAGCCCGCGCGCCTCCTCGACGCTCAGCCGCAGCGTTTCGTCCCTCTCGCCATCGCCCATCGCGCCCCTACCCTATCCCCACTACACAGATACAGATATGCACAGGCAGTATAATGCGCTGGCCTTGGTACTGTGCGCTCGACAAGGGGAAAAGCATGGATCGGTTGATCTTCAAACATTGCCGGGACGCGGATCACGCCGCCGTGTAGTCCGTCTTCGCCGCCTGGACCGAGCGATTAGGGTTCCAAGTAGTCCGTCTTCGCCGCCTGGACCGAGCGATTAGGGTTCCAAAACGGTCCTTGGGATGATGACCCTGCGAGCTGCTAGCTGGTACAGTGAGGTGACACTAACTCCTGTAGCACAAGGGATCACGTTGCAATGAAGCGTTTCGCTGCCCTGCTCGCCCTGTTCGCGCTCCTGCCCGCGACGACCGCGCACGCCCGCCCACCTCACTCCCGACCGATCGCCGCCGCGCCGCGCGTCGCGCCCCAGCCCCACCCAGTGGCTTTCCCGGCCGACACGTTCGCGCACGCCGATGTAGGCATCGAGTGGTGGTATTTCGTGGGCCACCTGGCCGACGACAGGGGCCACACCTACGGCTTCGAGACGACCTTCTTCCGCTTCGCGGGCCTGGGGCGCTACGGCGCCCCCATTGGCACACTCTATCGCGCCGACGTCGCGGTCTCGGACGAGGCGCGGCACCGTTTCTACCGCGCCATCACCTACGCGCCGTCGCTGCCCCCGGCCACGGTGGCAAGCATGGCGACGCTGCGCCTGCATGCCGGGACGCTGGACGTGTCGACGCTCGGCCCGCTGCGCTACACCATCCACGGCGCGGCGCCCGGCGCCGGCGTCGACCTCGCGGCGGTCTCGCGGCGACCGCCGATGCTCGTGAACGGTGGCTACATCGGCTGGGGCGCGGGCTACAGCTACTACTACTCGCTCACGCATATGGAGGCGACGGGGACGCTGACCATCGACGGGCGCCACGTGCCCGTCCACGGCGTCGTGTGGAACGACCACCAGTGGGGCGACATGGGCGGCAGCTCGGTCAAGGGCTGGCAGTGGATGGCTCTGCAGCTGAACGACGGAACCGACATGAGCCTGGTCAACGAGCGGCCCGCGGGCGTCCCCTACGCCGCGTGGGCGCAGGCGCTCCTGCCCGACGACACGCAGCGGTTCGCGCGCGAGGCCATCATCACGCCGCTGGCCTTGTGGCGCAGCCCGGCCAGCGGCGTGACCTATCCCATGGGCTGGCGCGTGCGGGCGCCGCGCCAGGGGCTCGACGTGGTCGTCCGCCCCACCTTCTCCGACCAGGAGATGGTCGACAGGGGCTTCCTGGGGTTCAAAAAAAGCTATTGGGAGGGCAGTTGCACCGTCAAGGGCACGCGCGACGGCCGTCCCGTCGCAGGCAAGGCCTACGTCGAGTTGACCGGCTACGACAGCGTGTCCACGGCCCCGTAGCCTCGCCTGACGCCTATTTCGCGCCGCTCCTGGCGTCGAGGCTTAGCGTGAGCCAGGACCATGCCGGGCTCGACGGGGATGTAGGAGGAAAGGTCTTTGCTTCGTGTATAAGGGCGCGCCGTTTCGGCGGGGAGATGATAATCTGTGCTCGTCGTGGTAGTCGAAAGGGCGCTGATTGAGCTCCAGGAACCTCGCCGACAGTACGGGTGCGAGTACGGGTGCGGGTGCGAGTACGGGTGCGAGTGCGCTTGGCGTGGTTAAGCCGCATGTGCGGGTGCGGCTCGTGCAGTTCGGGCCACGTCCGGTCCCCAGGCCGCGCCCCCGATCGCGTCGCCACCCGAGGGGGCTGCGCGTCGCACGACGGGGGCGGCGGAGCGGGATCGCCCCAGCGCACCGCGGCGCCGTCGCCGCGCTGCTGCTGCTGACGCTCCTTGGCGGCGGCATCATCGGGTTGAGTTCCGCCTGCGGGGGCGCAGGCGGCTGCGCAATGGGCGGGGGCGCGAGAGAGGTCGGTGATGTCTGGACCTACGACTATCCCCCGCCGGCGCTCCCCGGTCCGTCACCGACCACGACAGCGCCCGCCCTGCCGCTCGACGCGCGCGGGCTCGCCGTCTTCGCGGATGGGCCTCACACGACCCCGCTCATTACCACGGGGTCCCCGACGAGCGCGGCTCGCCCGACACCCGCCCCCACCGTTTCGGGTCTGGCCCCAGCCTTAAGCCCCGCCCCCGTCCCCGCCCCCGCCCCCCAGTTCTACGTCGTCGGCGCGACGGGCGCGACGGGCGCGACGGGCGCGACGCAGTTAGTTGGTGGTCCGGTGGGACGGCGCGTCGCGGCGTCAACTCGGCCCGCCCTGCCACCCTCGGTGGCCCTGACCTTCGACGATGGCCCGTCCCCTCTATATACCCCTGAGGTGCTGGCCGTGCTGCGGCGCTACCGCGTCCCCGCTACGTTCTTCCTCGTCGGCTACCACGCCCTGCAGTACCCGGACCTGGTGCGCGCCGAGGCGCGCGCGGGCATGGCCGTGGGCGACCACTCCTTCGATCACCCGCTCTACCCGCCGTTCGCCGCGCTGACGGCCGAGCAGATCACGACCGAGATCGCGCGCGGCCGCGATGCGCTGGGCGGGTTGACCCCGCCGGTGCGGCTGTTCCGCCCGCCCGGCGGGAGCTACTCGCCGTACGTCGTCGCCGCGGCGCGCCGGCTGGGCCTGCGGGTGGTCCTGTGGTCGGTCGACCCGGCGGACTGGGTACCTGGCGCGAGCGCAGCGCGGATCGTCGCACGCGTGCTCGGCGCGGTGCGGCCAGGCAGCATCGTGATCCTGCACGACGGCGGAGGCAACCGCGCGGCGACCGTCGCGGCGCTGCCCGCCATCGTCGAGGGCATCCGCGCCCGTGGCCTGCGCCTCGTCGCCCTCGCCTAGCACTCAGTCGCCCTCGATATCGGGGCCGCCATGCTGCCCGAGGCCCGCGATAAACCGGGTAAGCAAGGCATCCACGCCTATCAGGACGTCGTCTCCTACCAGGCCTATGCGTGTCGTGGAGCGCGCCATAGAGAGCGAGCATGCCCTTGCCAGATATATCCTCGTGATATATCATGCTAATATATCTTGTTGATATAAAGAAGCCTGGGAGGGAGGCGCGATGTACGAATTGTTCGTGCTCAGCGAGCTGATGGAGCAGCCGCTGCACGGCTACGTCCTGCAGTCCATTATCGGCAACGCCATCGGACCCACGCGGCATATGAGTTGGGGCGCGCTGTATCCGCTCATGCGGCGGCTGGAGGACGAGGGCTATATCGAGCCGTACGACGGGGCTGGCGACAGCGGAGAAGCGGTGGAAAAGGGGGGGCGACAGCGCAAGGTTTATTCTATCACCGAGGCCGGTCGAGACCGATTCTACGCGTTGATGCTGGAGCCCGGCGCGTACGACGCGGACTATTCCGACCTATTCAGCATCAAGCTGGCTAGCTTCAGTCAGATTACTCCCGCCCAGCGGCGCGCCATCCTGGAGCACTACCGCGGCTACCTGCGGTTCACGTCGGACTACTTGCGGACGGCGCGCCAGGGTATCCCCAGTAATCCGCACATCCCCGAGCGGGAGCGCCCGTACATCGTGCGCACGATCGACCACCGCCTGCATGTGACGGGGGCCGATATGGGGTGGATCGACGGCGAGATCGCCAGATTGGACGGGCTTCCACCAGGGGACGACCTGGCGCTTCACGCGCGGCTCGGCGCGGGCGCCCGGGACATCGCCCTCCGATAGAGGGTGTATAACTGAGCGCGCATCACGTCGGGACCGCTGCGCGTCGTTCGACTATTTAGAACAACGGCGGCATTTTTGTAAAGAAAAGAGACGACGATGACTATCCTTGTAACCGGAGCGAGTGGCCATGTCGGCCACGCCGTCCTCGAACAGCTTCTCGCGGCGGGCGCCGAGGTCCGCGCGTCCAGCCGCGACCCGCGCGCCGCCCATCTGCCCGCAGGCGTGCCCGTCGTGGCCGCCGATCTCACCCGCCCCGAGACGCTCCCCACGGCGCTCGACGGCGTGGCGCGCGTCTTCCTCTATGCCCAGCCTGAGGGCATCGACGGCTTCGTCCAGGCAGCCCGAGCCGCGGGGGTGGAGCAGGTCGTGTTTCTCTCCTCCTCCTCCGTCGTCGAGCCGGGGGCCGCGACCGACCCCATCGCGCAGCGCCATCGGGCGGTCGAGCAGGCGCTGGAGCGGTCGGGGCTTGCGTGGACGTTCGTGCGTCCCGGCGCGTTCGCGACCAACGCGCTGAGTTGGGCGCGCCCGATCCGCGCCGAGGGCGTGGTGCGCCTCCCCTACCCGCGCGCGGAGAGCGCTCCGATCCACGAGGCCGACATCGCCGCCGTGGCCGTCGCCGCCCTGACCGGCGAGACGCTCCGCGACGCGGCGTCCGTCCTTACAGGGCCGGAGTCGCTCACCCGGGAGCGACAGGTCACGCTCATCGGCGCGGCGATCGGGCGCGACGTCCGGTGCGTGGAACTGACGCCCGCCCAGGCCCGCGAGGGGATGGCCGCGTCCATGCCGCCGCCGTTTGTCGACGGGCTGCTGCGCCTGTGGGCCGCGACCGACGGCGTGCCGGCTACCATCAGCGACGCCGTCGCGCAGATTACCGGCCACCCGGGGCGGAGCTTTGACGTGTGGGCGCGCGACCACGCCGCTGATTTCCGCCCATAACCACCCTGCCACTCCAGAGTGGTGGTTTGACGACATGTCGATCACGAGAAAGGAGCGCCGTTAGATGAGCATCGCCGCCGGCCGGAACCTCCAGGGGCCGGGCACGCCCCGCTACGCCAACCCGGACCCGGTCGCGCCGGGCACGCGAATCGGCCACGTCCACCTCCGCACGGCAGATATCGACCGCGTCCGCGCCTTCTACGTCGATGTCCTCGGCTTCGACGTCGTCATGGAGGGGCGCGGCGCCCTCGGCTGGGGGGCGGACGCGGGCCGGCGCGGCGATTTCCTCTTCCTCGCGGCCGGCGGGTATCACCATCAGCTCGGCTTCAACACCTGGCACTCCGCCGGGGGGCCGCCGCAGCCGGAGGGCGTGGCCGGGCTGCAGCACGTCGCCGTCCTGTACCCCACCCGCGCCGATCTCGCGGACGCCCTGCGCCGCCTCCGTGCGGCCGGCTGGCCCCTCCACCATGCCTTCGACCACGGCACGCACGAGGCGCTCTACGTCCGTGACCCGGACGACAACGAGATCGAGCTCTACTGGGATCGCCCCGGTGAGCGCTGGCCACGCGATGCGGCGGGCCATATCCAGATGATGGGCGGCCCGCTCGACCTGGACGATCTGCTCGGGGAGCTGGCGTAGCCGGCGCGCCCCGTGTGGCGCGGCAGCCGGCGCCCGGACGCACGGCGTGAAGGGCGGGCGGGTCGAGTGACCCGCCCGCCTCTCCTTGTGTCCCGCACACAGGCCCGCCGGACACCACGCACGGGCAATCCTGTCATGGGTACCCAACATATCCGTGGAGGATCGGGTGTTGCTCGCGCTGGGCTCGCACTGTCTCCGCCAGCCCTAGTCTGATTTAGGCATCGTGTGAGCGGAGCGCCGCCGCGACGACGGCGAGGGTGTCGTCTAGGGCGGACCACTGGGCGAAGCCCCACATCTCCATACCGCCAAGCGCATCCTCGTCTTGCGCCGCCGTGGTGTTTTCCTCGAGGATGCGCAGCAGCCGCACGGCCATGTCGCCCAGGTAGCGCCGCAGCAAGTAGAACGCGACATGGTCCTGGCGCAGGAGGTGCGCGCCGCCCGCCTCTCGGTAGACCCTCAGGAAACGCGCGAAGCTCTCCCCGGCATCGTCGCCGAGGGCGGCCTGCGAGTCGTGCTCCGGCGGCGCCACGGTCGCGTCGTCCCAGTCGAGCACAGAGAGCTTCCCACCGTCGTCGACGAGCAGGTTGTCGGGGCCGATGTCGGTGTGGCAGAGCACGAAAGGCCCTGGCGACGCGCGGACAGCCTGTTGCAGGCCGCGCAGCCGCGCGAACTGGTCCAAGATCTCGTCGCGGCGCGGCAGCGTCAGATGGCGCAGGGCGCGCAGGCCCGGCCGCGCCCGCGGCCCGATGCGCTCGATCTCTACCAGACCTTCGAGCAGGGCGCCCTCGAAAGTGATGGCGAAGGTCTCGCGCGGGGGCAGCACGCCGTCCAAGGCGGGCGTGGCGTGGTGGATCGCCGCGACGGTCCGGGCGAGCTCATCGCGCAGGGCGGCGGGCCACGCGGGCCAGGGGGGCGGCGCGTGGCCCGGGAGGAAGGGGAAGACGGCGAAGGGGTCCCCGGCGAGAATCGCCCACAGGGCGCCATCGCGCGTCGCGAGCGGATAGGGCACGCGCGGGAGGAGACCACGCTCGTGGAGGGCATGGGTCAGCGGCAAGACGACGTCCGGGCGGGCGGGGCTGGAGCGGCCGGCGCGCGTCCCCGGCCATAGCTTCAGAAAGTACCGCGCCCCGCCCGCGCATAGCACCGTGTAGCAGGCCGCCGCGTAGCCCACGGGCACGAACGCGAGGCCCTCGACGGGGAGCCCATACAGATCGCAGACCGTTTCGATCAGGCGCGCGCGGTCGATCGAGGGCTCGTGCCTCATAGGCGGCGTCGCGGCCCGACGCGCCCAAGGGGACCAACGGGCCCGTTGGCCGTTGGGTCCAACGCCAGGGTCTGTGCATTGTCGGGGGGCCGAGCCCGTGTGCCCGCACGCCTCGTCGTTGGCGGGAGCGCGTCTACAAGCATCAACCACTCCTCTTTCTAGCCGAGCCCGTGTGCCCACACGCCTCGTGGTTGGCGGGGGTCTGGGGGGAGCCATCTCCCCAGGTTCCCCCGAAGGTGCGCCCCAACGTCGGCCGCAGCCGAGGGGCCAGGTAGCCATGGGCGGAGGGGGCGAGTAGGGGCTTGGGCGACTTTTCACAGACCCTGGGTCCAACGCAGCGCGGGTGGCATAGTACAATGATGTGCGAGACACTACGTGTACGACGTGCGTAAGCAGAAGGAGACCTATACGTGAAGGTGACCGAACTAAAGGGACGTGCGGTGGTCACGCTCTCCGACGCGGCGAAGGTGGGGCAAATCGACGACGTGCTCTTCGATGCAGAGTACCGCGAGGTGTTGGGCTTCCGCATCAAGAAGGGCGCGTTCGGCAAGCCCGACGCGGTCTTGCGCCAGAACGTGACCGCGGTGGGCGCCGACGCAGTGACCGTGCCGAGCCCCGACGTCATCAATACCGAGGATCGCTTCGAGGTCCTCATCGGCGCGCCGTCGTACAGCGGGGCCAAAGGCAAGGCCAGGGTCGTCACCGAGGGGGGGACGCTGCTGGGACTCATCGACGAGATGGAACTCGACGATACGGCGCATGTCGTCACGGTCTACATCCTCTCGGCGCCGCTCTGGGACCGCATCCGTCATAACGAGCCGCGCATCCCCGCCGAGCAGGTTCTGCGCATGGGCGAGGGTGGCATCATGATCGTGCCGAACAGCGTGGCGGAAAACCTGAAGCCAGAATAACTACTCCTCGCCGAAGGCGGCGGCGACGACGCCGGCCATGCGCCGGAGGTCGTGCGTAGACTCGACGCGCCGGGCGGTGCCGGTGTAAGAGCGCATCACCAGCGACTGAGTCAGGGCGTGGGGCGGGCGGTTGCGCACGCCGCGCAGTAATTCGCCGTCGGTGATGCCGGTCATGGCCATGTAGATCTGGTCACCACCGCCGCAGAGATCGGTCGCCGCGAAGACGCGCTCGACGTCGAGCCCCTCGCGTTCGGCCTGTGCGCGCTGCTCGTCGTCCGCGCACCATAGGCGCGCCTGCATGTCGCCCCCCAGGCAAAGCACGGCGCAGGCCGTCAGGGCCGCCTCAGGGGCGCCGCCGATACCGAGCAGCGCGTCGACGCCGTTCTCCTCGGCCAGCGCCACGAGCACCGCCGCGGCGAGGTCTCCGTCGGGGATGAGCTTGACCTGCGCGCCGGCCGCGCGCACCTGCGCCACCAGCTCCTCGTGGCGCGGCCGCTCCAGCATCGCCACGGTGACGCCCCCGACCGGCCGGTTCAAACGCGCGGCGACGGCGCGCAGGTTGTCCCCGACGGGCGCAGCCATGTCGATTGCCCCGGCCGCGGCCGCGCCGACGACGATGCGCTCCATGTAGGGCACGTGCGTGCGGAAGAGGGTGTTGCGGGGCGCGAGCGCCACCGCGCAGATGGCGCCGGGGGCGCCGGCCGCGACGAGGCCGCTGCCGTCGATCGGGTCGACGGCCACGTCCATGCGCGGCTCGTCGGCGGCCCCGAGGCGCTCCCCGAGGTAGAGGCGCTCCTTGCCCCGCCGGTCGTCCTCACCGACAACGATCACGCCGTCGATGGGGAGCGAGGAGAGGGTCGCGCGCACCGCGTCGACGGCCATGCGGTCGGCCAGGTCGGCGTCGCCTTTACCGGCCGCGCGCGCGGCGGCGAGGGCGCCGGCCTCGGTCACGCGCATGAGCTCCAGCGCCAGGTTGCGGTCGATCGGCGGTGTCTCGCTGCTCATATATGTCGATCCTTTCTATTCATTGCTCGTCGCCCCGATTGTAGCGCACTCTGGGCCGTTGTGGATAAAGTACACCCCGGCGCGCACAAGGGGTTGACAAAGATAGAACAAATGTCCTATTATCGACAGTGCAATGATCAGCAGTGCCGTCGAGGAGCGAAACATGGCCGTCGCCCGCATCGAACAAGGATATGCCCGCCGCTACAGCCCTCCCGTCGCCCGCCACATCCCCCTGCAGCGTCCAGCCTTCCCCGCCCGTCGCGCCATCGTGGTAGGATTGGTCGCGGCGGGCGCGATCCTGCAGCACGCCATCGTTTCGCTGCCGCTCGAGCCTCAGCCGGTCCGCCCCGTCGTGTCGTCGTTGGTAGGCGCGCCCTTGTCGGCGGCGACGCCCGCGGCCCCGGCCCCGGCCCCGGCCCCGGCCGTGGCGGCGGCCAACACGAGGGACGTGATCGCCCGCCCTGCCACCGGTGGCGCGGCGCGCCACGCCACCGTGGCGGTGGCGACGGGCACCACGGCGGCGCTGGAGAAGCTGGCGCCGCGACCCGCGAGCGGGTCCGCCACGGGCGTGGCGCTGCCGCCGGTCGGAGCGTTCGGCGACGCGCATCGGGTGGCTATGGCCGCGAACCCCGAGGGCGCCATCATGCACGCGCCCAGCGTCTCGGTCGCGGCTATCCGCGCGGCGCTGCGGACGGCGGGCTCGCCCGTCCTGGACGCGACCTACGCCGACCACAAGGACGCGGCCGAGTACATCTGGGACTCCGGCCGTGTGGTCGGGGTCGATCCCGCGGTGGTGATGGGCATGTTCCACCATGAGAGCCTCTTCGGGACGCGCGGCATGGCCCGGCAAACCCTCTCGGTCGGCAACATCCGCCCGCTGGCCGGGCAGCCGCAGATCAACGGCTACCGCCTGTACGCCTCCTGGCAACAAGGCATCGACGATTGCTACCGCCTGCTACGCTCCTACGTCCGCAACGGCGTCGCCACCGTGTCCCAGGCCATCCCGGTGTGGGCTCCTCCCAGCGACAACAACGACGACAGCGCCTATATCGCGTCCGTCCTCGGCGCCATGGGCGCGCTCAACGCGGCCAGCGCGACAAAGTAGCGCATCAGTGTTCCAGTGTCTGCATTGTGGAGCCGAGCGGTCGGAAGAATGACCGAATGACCTGTTGATGAGGCCTGATGCGGCCGGCGCTAGTCGACCTACACGGAAACAAGGAACGCGAAGGGCGGGCGGTCGAACCTCGACCGCCCGCCCTTCGCGTTCCCCGCCCCCTGGCGCCGGGCACCGGGCGCCCTAGCGACCGAGAAACTGCTTGGCCGCGAGCGCGCCGATGCCGGCCACCGCCGCCTTGGCCATCGGGTTGCCCAATACCCCGCCGGGGCTCAGGATCTGGTGGAGCATGTCGGGGTTCTGCTGCTGCATGCGCCCCACCGTCTGCCCCAGATAGTTAGGGTCCTGGTAGCGGTCGTCGACGCCGTCTTGGTTAGCGTCCGGAAACGGCGCCGGGTAGCCCTGCTGCTGCGCTTGCTGCTGCATGTACTGCCCGAACTGCATGCGCTCCTGCGGCGACATGCGCTCGAACGACTGCTGCGCCGCCTGCTGGTATTGTTGAGGCGACAGGTTCGGCGCGACCTGCTGGTAGCGGTTCATGACCTCCTGGTCGGAGTAGCCCTCCGAGGGATGTCCCTGGTCGTAGCGGTTCACGAAGCCCTGGTAGTCTTGCTGCTGCTGGCCCCCGCCGAGGATGTTTTGCAGAATATTCATTGTTTCTTACCTCCCTACCGTATCGTTTTACAGTACCGTGGTGCAACAATCGTGCCTACGCGGCGCGTGGGCGACACCATCCATGCTACAGGCCCTCGATGAGAGGGCGATGAGAGCGATGCCCCTACTCGTCCTCGACGAGCGCCGGCTCGAGTTGGGCCATGTCGCGCTCGATCTTGTCGACGAGCTCGCGCTCCGTGGCGAAAGAAAGCACACCGCGCGCGTGGGCCTGGCGCACGGCCTGGCGCTCCACGTGCAGCAGCCGGCGCATCGCCTCGACCTCGTGCTCGCGCTCCGGCGCCGTCCCCTCGGAGAGGCTTGCCAGCCGTGCGCGCAGGTCGCGCCGCCGCTCTCCGTACTCTCGCGCGAGCCGCTCGCCCAACTCGCGGTCCAGCAGGTCGGACCTGCGCAAGGTCTCGAGTTCCCGCATGGCCGCCTCTGTCGCCTGTAGTTCGCCTAATGCGAACTCGTAGTCGTGCCGCGATGTTTCGGAGCCGAGCAGGCCGAGGCGATCCATGACGGTGCGAATGGTCAGGCCCTGCGCCAGCAGCGTGAAGAGCACGACCCCGAAGGTGAGCGCCAGCAGCAGGTCGCGCCCCGGCAAGCTCCCGGGCAGGCTAAGACCCGCCGCCAGCGCGACGGCCCCGCGCAGGCCCGCCCAGGTCAGCACGGTGCGCCAGCCGCGCGGCAACGGCCGGTCGATGTGCGCGAGCAGCTGGGCCACGCCCCAGGCCACGGCCGCGCGCACCACCGTGACGGCGACGATGGCCACGACGAGCGCCCACAGCACGCCGCCGAGGTCGAGACGCCCCACGGTGGCGCTCCCGACCGTGCGCAAGCCCAGGCCCACGAGCAGGAACAGCAAGGAGTTGGCCAGAAAATCTAAGAATTGCCACGTGGCCTGCGCCTGCAGGCGCGTCGTCGGCGACATAACGTCGCGCCCGCGCGCGCCCAGCGCCAGCCCGGCCGTGACCGTTTCCAGCGCCCCCGACACGTGAAGCCGGTCGGCCAGCAGGAATCCACCGTAGGCCATGATCAGCGTAATGGTCGTCTCCAGCAGCGCGTCGTCGATGCGCCGCAGCACTGTGCCGCCGAGCACGGCCACGGCGGCCCCGAGCGCCAGCGAGCCCGCGACCGCGACCGCGAAGCGCTCGACCGTGTCGGCGGCGTGGAAAGCGCCGGAGGGGCCGATGTCGAGGAGCGTGGCGAAGAGCACGAGGGCGGTGCCGTCGTTGAAGAGGCTCTCGCCGTTGACGATGGTAGCGAGCCGGCGCGGCGCGCCGACCTCGCCGAAGATGGCCAGCACGGCCACGGGGTCGGTGGCCGAAACGATAGCCCCGAAGATCAGCGCGTTGATCCATGACAGACCGGCAAGGTAATGCAGCGCTGCCCCGACGAGGACGGCGGTGGCGATGACGCCGGGCACGGCCAGGAGCGCGACGGGCGCGAGGTTGGCGCGCAGCTCGGCGAGATCGAGGTTGTACGAGGCGTGGAAGAGCAGCACCGGCAGGAAGACGGTCAGCACGATGGCGGGCGTGAGCGCGATGCGCGGCGCGCCCGGGGCCACGGCCAGCGCGAGCCCGGTCAGCACGAGGGCGACCGTGTAAGGGATGCGCACGAAGCGCACCGCCACCGCGACGAGCGCCACCGCGATCACCAACGTCAGAAAGGCCGGGACATCGGGTCCGGGCGCTCCGCCCATCACCACCTCCTAAAATAGCATCAATAGCATCAATAGCATCTACGCAGCCGGTCCCCTCCCCGCGGTCGCGCGCGCGTCGATGCGCGCGGAGGCGCGGCGGGCCGCCGGGGCCAGCACGCGCGCCACGAGCACCTGCATAATGGCGGCGGCCGGGACGGCCAGCAGGGAGCCGACGACCCCCAGCAGGGCGCTGCCGAGCAAGATAGCCACCGTGACCGTGAGCGGGTTCAACTGCACGACCCTGTTCATCACCAGCGGGACGAGCGTGTTGCCCTCGATCTGCTGGATCAGCAGGTAGAGCAGCGCCACCTCCCCGGCCTTGAGCGGGCCCGCCGTCGCCAGCGCGACCAGCACGGCCGGCGCGCCGCCGACGAAGGGCCCGATGATGGGGATAGCCTCGGTCAGGCCGGCCAGCACGGCGAGCAGGAAGGGGTAGGGCAGGCCGAGCAGCAGGACCCCGCCGCCGCTGAGCAGCCCGATCACGACCATGTTGATTGCGACCCCGCGCAAATAGCCGCCGACTTTGCGCCCCATCTCGGCGATGACGTCGGAGGCCATGTCTTGCGCCCCCCGGGGGAAGAGCCCGACCACGAAGCCCTTGAGCCCTCCCGCTGTCGTGAGCCAGAAAAAGGCCAGCAGCAAGACCAGGACGGCGTTGAAGAGTAAGCTTATGAGCGCCAGCGGTCCGCGCAGCAGCAGCGGCGCGAGCCCCTGCGCCACCCCTCCCGCCTGGACCGGCAGGGCGCGCAGGATGCGCTCGGCCTGCGGGTTGCCGCTGACCGCCCGCTGCGCCTGCGCGAGCAGGTCTTGCAGCCGCGACTGATAGCGGGGCAGGTTGTCCACCAGCGCCGCGGCCTGGGCCACCAGCGGGCGCGCTAGCAGCACGTCCAGGGCCGCCAGCGCTGCGAGGATGACAACGTAGATTAGAAGCACGGCGAGGGTGCGCGGGACGCGGCGGCGGCCCAGCCAATCCACGAGCGGGCGGATGCCCTCGGCGAAGACGAGGGCGATGAACAAGAGCGCCAGGACGTCGAGCGCCTTGCTCACGACGACCCACCCGGCGGCAAGCCCCGCCGCGACCGACGCCGCCAGCCAGATCGTGCGCGGCTCGATCACGATGGCGCGGCGTCGATCCTCGACCGGCCCCACCGGCCCCACCGGCCCCACCGGCCCCACCGACGCCGGCGAGACAATGCCCTCGTCCCGCGTCGTCCTCGTCATAGACCTTCGTCCCGCGTCGTCCTCGTCATAGACCCTGTGGCTCTCCCTGCTACCGTGGCAATGTGGCCATAGCGTACCACTCACGGTCCCTAGGCCCCTACATACTGTACCCACTGTACCCGCTCCGGCCACGCCGCCTATGAGCGGCGCCCCCCAGAGTCTGTGCATTGTCGGGGGGCCGAGCCCGTCCGCCGGCGCGCCTCATCGTTGGCGGGGGTCTGGGGGGAGCCATCTCCCGGGGTTCCCCCGGAGGCGCGCCCCACCGTCGGACCCGCGGCTAGGGTCCGGGGGACCAGTCAGCCGTGGGCGGAGGGGGCGAGAAAGGGCAGAGGGGGCGTCAGTGGTAGACGAAGAAAGCGGCCGCCAGCACGGCGTAGACCGCGAGGAGCTGGGCGCCCTCGAGCCACGTACTCTCGCCGTCGTTGACGGTCAGGTTGACCAGCGCGACGGCGATGGCCACCGCGGCCACCTCGAACGGGCCGAACAGTAGATCTATCGGCCGGCCCAGCGCGATGCCCAGCAACACCAGCGCCGGGGCCACGAACAGGGCGATCTGCGCCGCGCTGCCGAGCGCGATGGAGAGCGAGAGATCCATGCGGTCGCGCATGGCCGCGGTGACGGCGCTGGCATGCTCGGCCGCGTTGCCCAGGATCGCCACCAGGATGACACCCACGAACACCGGCGACCAGCGCAGCCCCTCGGTCAACCCCTCGACGCCCCGCACCAGTAGCTCCGAGAGCCCCGCCACGCCGACCGCGGCCAGCAGCAAGACGATGACCGCGCGGCGCGCGCCCCAACGCGGCGCCCCGTGCATGACCTCCTCCTGCTCCTCGTCGTAGAGGTGCGCGTGCGTGCGCAGTGAAAAGAGCAGGCCCGCGCCGTAGACCAGCAGCAGCACGACCGCGACGGCCACGCTGAGCCCGTGCACGGCGGCCGGCGCCACGTGCGACGTGGCGGCCAGCAAGGCCGGGACGAGCAGGGCCCCGGCGGCCACGGCGATCTGTGCGCCGCCGGCGCTGGCCGCGGTGCGGTCGAAGCGCTGGCGCTCGCGCCGCCAGCCGCCGAACAAGAAGGCCATGCCCAGCACGGGGAGCAGGTTGCCCAGCACCGAGCCGATCAGCGAGGCCTTGACCACCTCGTAGAGACCGGCCCGCAGCGCGATGATCGCGATGATGAGCTCGGTGGCGTTGCCGAAGGTGGCGTTCAAGAGGCCGCCCGCGGCCGGGCCGAGTCGCTCGGCCAGTTCCTCGGTCGCCACGCCGATGTAGCGGGCCAGCGGCACGATAGCCAGGCCGCTCAGGAAGAACAAGGCCACGGCGCCCCAGTGGAGGACCCCGGCGACGACAGCCAGCGGCGCCGCCAGCAGCAGCAGGTCGAGCGGATGTATCCGCCGGCCGCGCGCACGGCGCGGCCCCTCGGCATCTATCTCGGACCCCATGCCGGCCGCGGACCGGGGCGGCCGGTCATCGCCGATGGCCGGCCCCTGTATCCCCGTTACACTCACTTACTCGGTCTCCTATAATTCTCAGCGCCGGAGTTATCGGGGGATTATCAGCAAGCGTGGAGCCACCGACGATTAGCCCGCCGCCGGCCCCGTCAAAAGCGCCCCGCGCCCCGCGTCCCGCGCCCCGCGTCCCGCGTATCCATGCCGGCCGGCGTCAACACGCCCAGGCGACCGTTTGTTTCTATCCCTGTTGTCGTGGGGTCCCTGCGCCCCTCCCCCGCACTATCCCAGATCCGGGTGAGAGCGCGATGAGAGCGGGCGCCCGCGGCGGACGGCCGCGAC
>JAABVA010000800.1_pt1 | contig 36982 bp, 45 predicted proteins | sample 5560331 | NCBI WGS metagenome assembly JAABVA01 (sample SAMN12812661, study PRJNA571458) | rock metagenome | isolation source: Antarctica rocks | place: Antarctica: Victoria Land, Mt New Zealand sud | collected 2016-01-07 | reverse complement strand
TCTGTTGGTAAGGAGACATTGCCGGCAGGACGGCAGTGTGCCATCGCAGCCTATCCGTCTTTGTCGGCACGCTTGGCACCCACGGCTTCGTCGAGGCATGTCATTCAGTAGGATGGCGACAGGCGAGGTCACCAAATTCGTAGGTGGGAAGTTTTTCTAGACATCGAAGTAAGAGTTTGTCAGCAGGATTGGTGAATGCGGCGGGGCGGTGAACATTGTACGGTGTATGATACTTTAGGTACTTGACAGGATTGACCTCCAATCGATTGGGTTCTCCAGATTGACCAATCAGAGAAAGACTGCTTCAGCACCACACTTATTGACCGATGAAATATCCATGCTCTCTATCGATATCCACAATACATATCCAAGTTACCTGCGGATGATTTGTCCTGATGCTAATGCAAGGCCCCATATGCTCACTATAACAACCGATGCGCGAGGAATGGTAGTCAGAAAACGCTGCCATACGAATACGTCATCACATGGTCAGCAAATGTTACGCGAGGTCCAACCAGGGCTGCAGGGGTTCTTACATAGATACGGTATCCCCCCAGTTTAGAATAACGTGTACAAGATGTGTCTACCCCGAGTCCTGAAAACATGTTCGTGAGCAACCTTACTCACCCCGGAGTAAAGAGTACGCACGAGAATTGGGCGGTTGATACTTTGTCTTTATAGATGCTTGACCCAACTTCTGCCCTTCCTGATCAGTATTTTTCCCGAAATGCATCACAGCGAAGATATATAAGTTCTTCTGTATCATTCGCCTGCCTTATTAGTGGCACGGTTGAGTCGGAGGACGGGATCAAGCTAGCTTTGCGCGATTTGACTGCCCAAGTGCTCCTTACCTCATCCTCGACATCTGACATTATAAAGATGAAGTGGCTAGATCTTTCACATGCTTCGTTTCGTATCCTCGTACTTTTTCAAACCATGCTCTTGTTTGGAGATATCTATTGCAAAAGATTTTGGGTTTCACGTCAAATAGAGATTCGTCAGCCTAAATCCGATGTTGATATTCATTCAACCTGAATTTTCCACAAAAAGTAATTGCTGACCTTTATGTGAGTCTCATAAATCCCCTTCTTCGAATAATACGTTATCTGGCCACCTTATAAACTAGGAAACCGTTTGCCCCTTCCGCTTCAATGGTCTAGTCCACAACTATTGCGGCACTCGCGCGTGCTTTCTGCATATAGGGACTGCGTGCCTATTACCAATCATCAGCCGCTTTAATCATGAGATCCATGTAGCATTACATTTACTCCCCTGGGGATAATACCAAAAAAGACCATTACAATCAGGAGGTCGGTCAACCGCCACTCGATATACTCAAAACAGCTTAACTGTTAAACCAGCCAAAGAAGGCCAAAAATAGCACCTTATCATCCTTCCCCTGACCCGCTTCCCAAACCGCCTAATACTCCCGCATTGTCCTGCAGAACCGTTCTGAAAAGTTTAAGTCTGTGTTTATATTTTCAACAGCCAAAGGTATACTTCTTAGGAAAATACATCCAACTCGACTGCACACAGGCCTGAGCTTAGGTCAAAACTATGCCCAGATACTTTGTCTCCTATTACCGTAGCCAAACCGAACATTTAGTACAGGGGCAGAGGGAATTGAGTGGTTTATTGCAGTTAACGATACCTTTTAACTGTGCAACGCATGACTAGTCATTTCTGAAACCTTACGTCTTGTGCATCTATATATTAGTACTCGTCATTCTGACTCGGCTTGGTCGATTCAAGTTTTGGTATAGCCAGCTTTCGAGACTCTAGCTCTTCAATTGAACGAAAGCGGATTGGTGTTGGCTGACTTGATATAAGCCTTAGAAACATTCTTGTTCCTAGTCTAAAGAGAATATTCTGAACTGAGAGATTGGATATCTATGATGTAGATGCAGTTGCAGATGAAGAAGTAGAGCCACGAGGAAGATAGGCATTGAGACTTTGATATACCCGTACTTAACATGGAAGACATATAAGAGACTGAACCACACCTTCGTTACTGTTCCATATAGGAAGATGCTGTCCTTCAAAGGTCCGACACGATTTTGACGCTCCAAGTATGCTCAAAAGCTTGTGCGTTCTCCTGGATGCCTTCCCGGTTGTTCTAATTGAATGGCTAGAGATTGAGGTAAGTTACCTAGTCCTTTCCTTTGCCCTCCGTACGAGCCCCGCTGGATGCCCCATCCTGGAACCAGCTGAGAGCGGCGGTAAAGGACGAGAGCTGGCTTGTTGTCGCTCAAGTTTTAATATGGGTACATTCTGATTAACTTTTGTATAGAAGAGATTCAGCACTTCTCGAGCCTGCAAGCAGTATATTGACTAAGGCAGGTCCGACAACAAGACCTTCAACTTATTCAGTAGAACCATGGTGCCGAACTCCGCATCAAACACCTAGATTCGGAACAAAATGTTAAAGATATCCAGTTAGTGAGCTAGTAGCTTTGTCTTTAATTGCGTCAACGCAGATTTCCATGATACTCTCGTATCTCCACTAGCGTGAAATATGCACGAAGGAATGAAGACCGGAGTTAAAGATGGTATCGCCGCAAATGACCTCATGTACTCTCTATGAATTTGAGTAGTTAGTACTACAGCTTTATAAAAGACTGCTCAGTCTTCTATCGTTGTATTTATATAGAGAGCAAGTTAGGTACAGATTGCTTCCAATAAATTTTCCTTGTAACGAAGAAGAACCAATAGATACACGCGCTACTTCATCACAAATGACTCGGACTTTGCTCACAGGTTAAACTCATATGCTTTGGCCACAATTTTCGTTACGACTAACAACGAAAAACAGGTGGATCGGGATTTATAGCAGCGCATGTCCTCGATGTTCTACTAGAGCGTGGCCACTCTGTAGTGACCAGCGTACGATCCCAGAGCAAAGCGAAGGCCATCAAAGACGCACACCCGAGGGTCGGAAAGGAGAAATTAGACTTTGTTATTGTTGAAGACATCGCACAAGAAGGGGCTTTCGACAAGGCGGTCATTTCCAATCCCCCATTCGATACAGTCATCCACACATCTTCGCCATTCCACTTCAACGTCACAGACACTAAGAAAGACCTGCTTGATCCTGCCATTATCGGTACGACGGGGTTACTGAAGGCGGTTAAGAGAAGCGCGCCGAGTGTCAAGCGAGTAGTATGTCGTCTTCTTCGGGAAGGTCGTTTATGAAATCTGATTGCCTTTGCAGGTAATCACGTCAAGTTTCGCAGCCATCCTTGACCCAAAACAGCCCACCAGGCCCGGATACGTATACAGTGAAAAAGACTGGAACCCCATCACCGAAGAAGAGGCCATCCAAAACCCAGCCAATGGATACCGCGCAAGCAAGACATTTGCCGAAAGAGCTTCATGGGAGTTTGTGGAAAAGGAGAAGCCGAATTTCACAATCGCTACCGTAATCCTCCAGCCACCTTGACCAACCACGAAATCTCCAGCTAACTCTTCACACACAGATGAACCCTCCCCTCGTTCTAGGCCCCATCGTCCACAACCTTCAAACCCTCGACGCCCTCAACACCTCCAACCAGCGCATCCGAGACATCATGACCGGCAACGCCAAAGAAACTATCCCCGAAACCGGCACCTTCATCTGGGTTGACGTCCGCGATCTCGCCCTCGCCCACGTCAAAGCCGCTGAGCTAGAGGAAGCGGGCGGAAAGAGATTCTTCATCACGGCAGGGTACTTTAGCAATCGCAAGATCGCCACTATTATCCGGAAGAAATTTCCGGAATTGGCGGAGAATGTGCCTGAGTCGGCGAAAGGGGGAGACTATCCGGAAGGAGGTAGGGGTTATTCTGCTGTGCTCTTGAGGGGTTTGATGCTGATTTTCGCTAGGGATCTATAAGTATGATAATTCCCGGTCGATGGAAGTGCTGGGGATCAAGTACCGATCTTTAGAAGAGAGTATCGAGGATACGGTGAAGAGTTTGAAGGCAATAGGAGCGTGAAAACGGTAAGTGTAGAAATAGAATAACATCGTTGGAGATCAAGAAGCCATCAAATGCACAATAGAGGTAGATTATGTTCTCACGACTCAAAATCCAGATTTATCATCTAAACAACACAACTATCTCTTAACATCCTCGCTTTCGACCTCCCTCCCTTTCTCCCACCACCTATCCCAATCCTCCATAACACCAATACACTAGACCCCCTTTCATCTTCTCCCCTCAAACTTACCCTCATACACCACCCCTTGCAGCAGCCCCCAGCATCCCCCAAATAAGCCCCTCTTCCAAACTCATCCATACATACAACCAACCCCAATATTCCCCAAAACCTCCAAACACAATCACCTTCAGAAGTCTCACTACACGATTGAGTTCTAGTAAACGGATGTTAGCCTCCCCACGACGCGGTTTCCGGGGTTTTTTTTGGAACATTGATCTGTACTCTAGATTGGAGGGTGATTCCAAGCTTCTTTCGTAAGGGAAAAGGGTTATACTATGCGGCTTACTGTACTGCTTTATTTTTGGGGGGGGAAGAGGAGGGGCGCACAAGAAGGGGGAAACTGGGGAGTGTGTATTTAGAGAAGCCCGTTTTCTCTCTGCGGTAGAAATTATTTGGGGGTTATACTATCCTAACACGTGAAGGTCTGGATGTGTGATTCTATTTGGGAGTTTTGGATTAGCTCGGGATGTCAAACATCTCTTTACAGGTTTTTTGTTAACTTGGTATATAGAGATTTGCATGAAAAAGTTGTATTTAAAAAAAATGCAAAAGTAGCAATGTGTTACACCTACCTAAATCAAGCCGTTGCAAGTGTGTTCACTAAAGGGTGAAAATGGCCGAGAGCTATAAAACCAACATGCAAAGCTCAGCAGATGCTCTGACCCTACGCAAGATCTTGTGAAATTCAGAGTTGGTTGAAGATGGATTCTGTTCTATTTATGAACGTGGATATTGGTGAGTTGTGAAATCTTAGGACTCTTCTAAATGCATATGGAAAGCGTGTAGTCAGCCCAACGTACATATGGACTTTGTCGGTGGATGGAACGAAAGGTGTGGCGTCCTGGTCTGCGTGATGCTCTTTGCTGGCTGGAACGAAAGACACAGAATTGTGTCTGTGCTACACTCTACTTTGGCAAGCCTTCTCCATCACGGCCTCGGTAAATCATATCGAGGAGTTTTGCAAACAAGATTTCTCTAGGCTGGATATGATAGTCATGCGACTTGTTTCCTTTGTTGATTTTGGCACTATACTGGTGATTTTGAAGCAAGGTATGTGGACAAGGAGCTACGTCTACCCTGGGTAACCACAATGTCTGGTTGCGACTGCGTGCCTTATTGTACTGAGCTTTGTCACACTGACCGGTTTGCTCGATGAGTCTGAAGTGGGTCGGTAGTGGGCCTTTTTATCTGCGGCCATGAAATTTTAGTCGCCTCATGGGCTTGGTTTAAAGCTATATTTCAGACACTGTTTCACGGACCTGGACATCACGGCCTTAGAGCTGTGGTTTTGGAGCAAGCCATGATGTTTGCCCGAATGTCTGCGATGTACAATCCAAGCAACGTGCCGTGTTGCACTGGTCTTGTCCCAATAGCCAGTTCCGGAACGTTTCCTTGTTTACTGGATACATGCAGAGATCCTTCGGAGCGTAGGTGGATGTACCGTTTTGAGAGAGGACATTGCTAGGCAAGAGGTTACCCATAACCAGTAGACCAGCCAGACAAGAGGGTCAGTAAAATGCTCTAGCTCTTACAGTTAATAAAATCTGTATTAGTAGAATCGTCCTAAAGCAACAAGATGTAGTGAAATCTGACAGAAACACATAGGGAAAGTGAATATTGGATCATCACATAAACTTGGTCTGCTGCCCAAGGCATCGCAAAGGCTAAGCACCACATGTCCTACCTTTTCGTCTCTCATCCTCCTTCATCTCATATCTTTACGTCAGCGGCAGAGAAAAACGACCAGAAACCACTATCAACCCTGGACATACTTAAAGCGTGGGCAAGTAGTAAGCTCTCTGCTAGCAGGAACCCAATCTCTAGGTAAGCTGTAAACGCGCTTAAGCCTTTCAGATCCTTGAGCTGACCAGATGGTCTCGGAGCCAACATGCCCGAGAAATACTGTAAAGATTGCAATCGCTGGTTCAACAGCCACGAAGCTCTGGAACAGCACATGAAGTTCTCGAGTAAGCATCTGTTCCGATGCGAACCATGTGCTAGAGAGTTTTTCAGCAAAGAAGCACGTGTGGCTCATTGGCAGAAAAATATCTCACATCTGTACACCTATTGCCTCCGGTGCCAGGTCAACTATGCCACTCCCGAAGAGCTGAATTTGCATTATATCAATGGAGCGGCTCACCGGAACACTTATGATGCACGATGCAACATCCATTTCGCGAATTCCCAGGACATGCTTAGGCACAAACAGGCGACCCCGGCGACGCACTTCCTCTGTTTGCCTTGCGGTCTCGACTGCGCCACTTCCGCAGAGCTGACAGCTCATTGGCAAGATAGTGAAATCCATGAGGGGCAGTATGACGCAAGATGCGACTGTCTTTTCGATACCTCGGACGCTAGGATTGCTCATGAGAATGCTTCGCCCAAGCATAACGTATGTCAGCAATGCAGACTCGACTTTCAGGCTCTCTATCTGTTGCAGGAGCATTGGAGGACAACAGAGGTTCATAAGTACACCTATGATAATTTTTGTCGAGTCGACTTTGCGACTCCACAGCTACTTCTTTCCCATAAGAAGGCAGGTGAGGGCAAACACCACGTATGCGAACCGTGTGCGCTTGACCATCGAACTATCGAAGAGCTCAAGGACCACTTGAGGACGGCAGAAGTGCACCGAGGCTCCTTTTGCTCAAAGTGTGAAACACACTTTGACACGGCGAGCAAGCTGAAAGTGGTATGTCTCGCTGAGGAATTTCTTTGAAGCCTTGCTAACAATATCTAGCATACCTTAAGCCATCAGCCAAAGCCTCTGGCATGCTATGGTTGTGTAGAGGGAACGGAATACACTTCTACCGCAACCATGTTCGGGCATTTGGAGAGCGGTTCTTGCTCTGCTGGTTGGACAGTCAGACACATCAACGCCTTGATATGCCAAAGCTCAGGATCGAGCTCATACATCATCGATGAGAGAAAGCCATGGCTTCTTGCGGGCCCACCCAGAACCGAAGCACAAGATTCCGATCAGGACCCAAAGCGGAACAGCTGGAGGTGTCCCTTATGCACAAAGTCATACCTGAGCAAACCGGATCTCACCAGGCATCTCCAGACGCCAGACTGCTACCAAAGCTATCCGAACGTGCTTAAGTGTCCCGAATGCGCTACTGGGTTCACCAAGCTTAGCAAGCTACTCCAGCATGTCGAGACAAACATCTGTTCTGCCAGCGTTGAGGACGGCAGTATTGCAAAGTTGTTGGAGCATATGGAGGCCAATCTCAGCAACACTTCTCAGCAGTTGCGTCTCCTGAATTTTGAATATCGACTCGAATGCGACTTAGTTCAACCTAGGAAGCTGATCGTGAAGGTTGCTTCGATGACGGATCTTATATCGCTGTACCATTGACTTTGAGGTGCTGGAGGTGCTCTGAACTAACATCCTGCTGGGAAGTAGCAGCAGTCATGGCCAAGTTAGCGCGACGTCGATTCTAAATTCCCTTTGACAGAACCCGATGTCTTCCAGTGCGCCTACCTCGCTCGTTACATACGGGCAAGCGAGGCTTTTCTCCAAAAGTAAATTTCAGGGGAACCGTAAAATTCAAGGACGAATATTGCGGCAATCAAGCACTGAAACGACCGAGAACTCCTGTCTAGAAGCACCTTCCGTGGACATAAGCCTGAGTCAAGTCCTATTCGGAAAAAAAGAGATTTGGCACGAGGATTTGCATATCTAATTTCCTTACCTTGTCCGTACCCAGCGTTAATTTGTCTCAAAGATTTCTGCTTCTCACACCACGGCTCTCACTGATCGCCCATCACTGAGAAGCAGGTTAGGAATTCGCCCATACAGCAGAGTCTACTTAAAAATCTAGTGTCACATGGAATATGGACTATCCCAGTTTAAGATACAAACTGTGGGGCAAAGTGAGGTTTATCTAAGAGATTCATCTTAACGTGGCGGTACAATGCCATGAGCGCTTGTCGCTTAACGCGCCTGTTTCGCAGCACTCAACCAACCAAATCCAGACTTAGGTGTGCTTTTCTTCTTGTTACTGCCATAATATATCTCCCTGGACGTCTCCGCAAATCCTCTCTGTACATCTGTAGCTTAATAGGAGACTAATGTCTAATATCTAGCTGGATTGAAACTTATACAGCTCCGTACAATTCTAGTAAAACTCAATGGTGGTTTTGGCTAGTCGATTCCATGTCACGATTCTCTTCTTGCTATGATCAAGCTGATTACTTAGGGATCAAGTCAGTCAGACACCATTCACTTCTTACTAGCTGCTCCAGGATTGGAAAGGCAATGGCCTTGCAGTGTGCGAGACTGAGAGCTTCTCTGATTTGCGCCAAAACCAGACGATAAACCGCATCAGAAGAAATCACATAAACCTCAGTAATATCTCGGCATGAAGTTGAAAGCTGTTGGTTGGACTTGGAGACGAACTTGATATACTAGACTGAAAGCTTCACTTGATACCTCAGCAGCATCGTACTAACTCTATATGCTACGTCCCGAGCGTTGCAGATTGATCTATATTCGTTTGCGTTGGCGGTAGGGCTAATGGTAGACTGATCCTACTACATCCTTGTTCTTCATTCGTCGTGCTTGTTCCACCTCTACCCTCTCATCCAAGGATTACTGCTGCACCGATCCTACTTGCTCTTGCGATGGTTAGGATGGCGCTGGGAACGACCGAAGAATAATGGCGAGGGCGACGGATACAGAATCAGAACGTTAGAATACTCGCACAGTGACCTCATTGTCCATGGGGCTATCTCCCTCATTGGCGTTCTGTACAAGTCGAAGGTTGGGGTTGGTATCTGCAGAAAAGGTGGCATTTCAATACCACAACGTCGAGTCGGTGATGAGATGTAGAACTAACGAGAGGCAGAATATGGCTGACTTATGATGGGATCGAAAATAACTTCTCCGGAACAATCAACGGAGCAAGGTCAAAACCCGTTGGTATTGGGCGTACTTCAGGCAAAGCAAGTAGGGGGAGCATTGTACGCTCCTTATATTAATAAGGTGACAGACTTTTAATCTCGCAAATCTTTGATGGGCGACGTTATGACGGATGGAGAAGGAAGTCACGCACAGATGGGTATAATCGTGGGCTTTCCAGGAAAGAACACTGGACACTGTTTAAAAGCGTGCCCATTGTTGTACATGAGCGCTGACAACGCCACTTGAAGTGGTACGTACCTTCAGAACCAGTCTATAAAGATGTACTTTGAATATCAGATAGAGCTTTCGCAGGTTACCAACCTGAGAAAAAGGTTTGTTTATGAACAAAAGGATTTGCCAGTGCTGTGGGTCGAACACCGGACACAAGGGGCAAAAAGCTCGGACCGACTCGATGTCAGTCTTCCGAAAACCTCGACTTGAGAAGTTTTACTTTGTTTGGTGACATTGACCCTAGTGTAATGGCTGGTCGCATTCAAGTAACCGCATACCACTACACCATAGGTTCTGGCCATGGAGTATAAGGAATTCTCATAAAATATAAACCACGCAATGAGCTTATTCGATACCCAGATTATAATCAAACTCACCGCTTTCATAATATTGCATCCCCCAAGGCACACCACCTTGTTGTGTTTCTGTTGCATGGTCAACGCGGTCAGCTTCGCTGCGAACTCGTCTACTTCGATCAACTCGACTATACAATTGTCTGCCCTGCCTCTCTACATCAAAGAGTCAATAACGCACTTCGACCGGTTGGAAAGGGCTTCGACCAGATTACTAGCTATATACCCTATTCCTATGGCTGTTACTCTACGAGGACATTGATCACACCTTCCATTATCATCATCCACTTCGTCAATGTTTTCGAATGCTCATCCTGAATACACGATTCTTGAGTACCAACAGTTATTCGCGTTCGTGGCACTCGGCCAGCACAACGCGTCATGCGACTCTGGCGGACATGGCTTTTTCGCTTCATGGAGCACCAAAAAAGAGGACAGTGGCTTGGGGTATACGAGGCTCATGGGTGGAATAAGGATTGATGGACTGCTTGCAAATTTCACATTAGCCAAAGGCTGTATGCGCGAATAGCGATATAAGCCAACGGTCTCTTGATCGATCGGCAGATGATTGTAAGAAGATAGGGCAAATCTGTTATGGCTAGATTGTGGTCTTTGCTGAGCTAACAGCCCTGCTTAGTGTGGCGCCTATCTATCTTGACCGTCTCTATTTGACTCAGACAACAGGAAAGGAATGATCAAGGGAGAGGGAAGACTGTGCAATTCAGAAGCTCCAGGCGTTATATACACAATCCAGAGGTTTTATCCAACAGCTCCAGGCTATTTATCTCCGAGCTCCAGACATCCTGCGCAATCTTGCTACGGACTTGATAATTTCCACCATATCCACGAGCAACCTATCGACTTTTCCCACCCGCCTTTCCCCCAGCGTCCTTGTTATGGTTTGCATTGACCCTCGCAGAGCTGAAAGGCTGCTCGGAAACACCCTCCGCTTCGAAGCGTTCCATCGGCGTCAAACCTTGCGACGTTGGTGTCGGGCAGACAATATTGTTGACTTGTTCTTCAAAGCCAGCTTGTAGGGTACGGTGGCTTTGATTAGAATCATTGCCTTGATCGAAAGTATCTCTATTTTCGACAGTCCCTAGCGGGGGCAACCACGAACCCATTCCTTGCAAGTAAGTCCTGGCTGGGTATTCATGGGCCTGTCTTGTAATGGTGCGATGAGCATGTTCACATCGAGAAAGCCTGGTGTCTGGAGCGTCGACGGCCGTCATTGACGATGCCGACCTGCTCGGTACACAGGTGGCTGAGTTCGACATGGTTTTTCTGCTAAGATAGATGAATATGAGTTAGCGATACTGATATCCGGTACCACTGAGGTGTAAGGCTGTTTTTTAATTAGACATAGAAATAAATGAGCTCTGACCTGGTGCTGTGGCCTTGGCGCTGTTGACTATCTCTAGGGTCCAATGCCGGGGCTCCAATTCAAAGGAATTGCGGAAAAAGTACTTATAAGTCGACAAGAGATCGAGATAAACATATATGAAAGCAACAGAAACTCAGGAGGTAGGCTCTGCATCTTATATTTCAATTCGAACCGGCGAAACTTGAGTGGCCCGCAAAAAAACTGCTACATCCGGGGGCCCAAGACACGTTGAAGACAGGACGGCCAACGACGCCTTTATCGCTAATGGATGGAAAACAACAACAAGAAGTCCATAACGTATCTTGCCTCTCCTTGTTCTTTTCCATGTGCTTCTATCTGCAACGAGGTCAGGAGGGCATTTCTAGACGCGGGAGCGGAATCGCTGCTGTAGAGCTTGTCCAATAAACTGTTACCCCTAAAGATATCGAAAACGCTTGCCGAAGATTGTACACGAAGCTTTGGAAAGCTCTCGTTTGGTCGTAAGCAGACTCAGGAGAACCACCAGTGATTGCAGAAAGGATTGTCTCGGCAAAGCCGGGTATTGTACCACGACTTCTTGCACCCACTGGTGAACGATTACTGACCTGACACAAACCATTGGCAAGAAGAAGTTGACACTGATGTGTTTGACTGAGGCAGGAGCCAATCACGTCGGCAAATATGACACCGAACTTCTAGATAGGCGGTAAGTGTATGCGTCATGAGGCAGGAGACGCATTACGGCGATTCAATAAGAGGTCCCTGAGGCCAATCGAGTCTTGTATTACCTTGACTGCTGGTGATACTCAGAACGGCATTTCAGTTTTATGAACCCTTTAGCAAGCATCGAAATGTTTTACCACCAGGGGGAAGGCGAAAATCAGCAAAGAAAAACCAGCCTCCTTAAACAGAGCTGTCTACCACGATAAGTGACAGTCCTTTCATTCCGTAGTCAGTAGCCACAGACCCCAGTCTGTTATTGAGTGCACAACTGGTTTCCTAGATTGCCTAATAATATGAGCTTTGATGCAAGTAAGATGACCCTATCTTGCAGTCGTGGTTTATGGCAGGTTCTACCGACTTCCCCTTATGCCTGCTGAACCAATCATTCTATCAACACAGCTTGGATGCCAGGGCAACAAGGCATCAGGCAAACACTCCCTATACCATGTATTTTCAGATTTGTCATGCAATAACATTGGAACATCTCTCTTTTCGCCACAACAGCACACCTTTAGGCTGCGAGGAAAGATCGAACTCCTCATATCATCAAATACTTGGAGCAGACCAATGCAGCAAGCAAGGCGCGGATAACGACAAAGCAGGACCATTGAGCGCGTCCGAAACGCGAGCGTCAGAGTAAACACTGCGGCTCTGGCCACCTCATGAATCTTCCTAGTCGAAGGAGTTTTCCTCAGGTTTTCTGCGTATTCACACAGAACAGGTACTCGAAAGGTGACTGCACACTGAAGTCTACAAATAGCCTATTGCACGCAGCTCCAAGGTCGTAACCTTCAAGACCTCATACAAGATTCTGGTATAAATCAATCTTCTATCACAACCTCGAGCAACGATACGCCCCAAAGTATGCCCTTCCTGAGTCGCCTTTCCCTGTACGATATTACTAGTTCAATTCATAGAGAAGCAATACACGGAAACAAGGCGTATGGACTCGCTCTCTGATCAGAGACGAGTCTGCTCACCAAAAGCCCCTAATAAGCAGCAAATTCCAAATTACCAGTGATCAATTACTCTACTGATTTAGCTACCTAGGATATTAACTGACAGCGGCATTCCATGTAGTTGTACGCTATGGAACAACAGAATTCTTTCGGCGACCGCACGAATCCACTTCAAAACTATTTACGAATCTATCTGGCTTTTCGGCTGCATCACCAAGCAACCGAGCATCAAGCATTGCCACAATGACTTATATTTTCTCCATCAATCGCCTTCGTCCAGACTTGACCATAATGACTTTGATTGACCTAACGCTCGTAGAATGGATCCTATCAACGACAATCGACTCCTTATCTACAACATACTATTGCTTTAGTCATTTCAGCTTTTCGCACAGAGAAAAATTTACTGCAATAAACGCCGCGCAAACTTCAAGAAAATGTTTTGAATATAACGGGAGGTCGGAAAAAAATTCACGGAAAGGCCTACTATCATTGACGGCATGTGGCTTACTTTAAACATGTTTTAGAGAAACAAATATACAGAGGTGCCTGAGGGGGCCGCTGCATCTGCCGAACCTTCATCAAATTAATTAGATGTGTTCAGAAAGACGATCGAGGATGGAGGATCAAAGCTATTACTGTATAGCCCTCTCCTGGTCCGTTGAGGGGTTTTCTTCTTGGAATCTACGAATTTGAAAGATTATGCCAAGGTTATTGGCTGCTCTTCGGCGTGCCGAAAGAGGTACCATACCCCTCATACAGGGAAATATACAACTCTAATCATCTCCAGATACCGGTACAGTTTCTATCTGATATCCTACGCCCCAAGAACTCCCACCATCACGATTCGCCAGAAGGCCACCCACCCATCAGCCCTTCTGCCCCCTCACCCGACACCCCGCTTACCACAACCCATACACAGCTTATTCCTTCGCCATTTACTACCATCTATCGGCCATCCCATCACCCACAAGAACTATCATCCCGTTTCGTATGTTCTACGCTATTGCAATGCTACGATTGCCATGCCATCCTGCTCTTACACACGAGCTCTAGCCTAAGCCTAAGATGAGGATGAGAGCAGAAAATGGGAAATAGGATGAAATGCTAAAACCAAGACATCAGGACCTGATGGACTCATTGGCGGGATCAGAAACTGCGTATAAGGGATTTGCACGTCTCAACAGGAATAAGGAGGTAGGAAGTGACGGTGGGATGGTGAAGGAAGAACGTCATGGCTCGAAATAGCCAAACTGTCAAGGATCTCGATTGATGAATGGATACTTTGCAGCTCTCTGGGGCTTGTCGGTTGGGAGAACTGAGGGCATAGTATGAGTTCCGATTAGGCGCCTCTGTACCAGACGTGATACTCACTTTTATTATGACTTTACAATACAGTCTTAGGCGAAAGCTAGGAAAGTGTACTATAGATGTTCGATGAATGAGTACTCGATTATCCATACCTATTTCAGTTATTGGATGGTTAGATACGGGAGGTACTACTTTAAAACCTGCAGAAGGCATTATCAATCGACGTTCAGAACAACCAGTCCTCTCGTTGATATTCGTTCGTCTCCCCCACTACAGCAATCGCCGATCAGACCACTCCTTCTAGACGTCAAGTTCACCGCGTTGCAAGTTCTCAGAGCGGTTCTATGAAATTCACACCATAGTGATAGCTTCTTTGAAGCTCACTCCTCTACACTTGGATGATGTCGTAGCACCCGTGGCCAAACCCTTCGAATCTAATTCATTGATGCAGATGTTAACCACATTGTTACTGCGTCGGCATGCGGGCTTGGGTTGTTGAAGCAATATGATTAATGGGACCAGGGGAAGCAGGAGGATGAATGGTAGAAGCGGTGGCGGGAAGTTGGCGGAGCGTATATCTACATAGTTACAGCGCACACTTGCCAGCGCACACTTGCCAACGCACACTTACTGCGAGGTATTTTAATTTAGATAGAGAACCTCTTTAAAAGCGAAGTATTTGATAGGTTTGATCTTCACTGTTCACATTACAATTAATCTGATTCCTACTAAAATATCGAAGCAGATTTTTACTTCGTGTTCATACTTTTATCTTTTATCTCAAATATCTGACTCTCGTCTACAAGACGAGAATCTCATTCCCGTCATTCAGAAGATCATAGATTAAACTTCTTCATCTTAAGTTCTTCTTCCGCTTCGTTCTCAATTTTTATCGTTTCAATTGCGACTTCGAATCTCTTTTCAGAAGATCAGAGAAAGAATTAAAGAAAGCAAAGAGCACTGTTCATGATCTTTCATCTGAAGGCTCGGGCCCTCGGCTCGTCGTCGTTAGCTTCGATGACAATACAAGAGAAAACTGAATGAGAATCGACTTCGTCAATATGTCGGTCTCTGTTGAAAATAGGGAAGATGGTAATCTCCGCCTTCATAGGGCTGGTAGGGCTGGGGCCCGCTAGTAGAGTTTCTAACAACAACCAAAATATCAATATGCCCCCACATGACCTCGTCTTCTAACAAGCTCATAATCTCACATTGAATGCTGCTTCGCAGTCTACTACAAAGGAAACAAAGTCACAACAGCAAAGGATTATAAATGCGACGTTTATAGCCGATTAGATTGATAGCAGCGAAATGCAACTATCAAATACCCAACTTCTGCTGAGGTTCTCTATTCAAATCAACCACCTCGCAGTAAGTGTGCGCCTCTGCGTATAATGCAATAATGTCAGATGCACTTCCACCTGGGTTTCTACCGTACTTACTGTAGTGCTAGGAAATGGCGGATACGTCAAGTTCTCAACGTGGCATGATTTGGATGAAGATGATACAGTATACAGAGCTGCGCCTTTGTAAAGCGTTTGTATATCGGCGTTCGCAGTCTCTTTTGTCTACTCTTGTAACGGTTTCAGCGAGTCTTATCATCGAGTTTCTCATCTTGCCAACATTTGCAATATTACTACTACAGACGTTCTTGTACCATGGTCTTCAGTGTTTACATCTTTTACATTCCCATTAATCCCACCACAACACTGCTAGTGGCCCGATCCCTTGAATTTGTAGTTACCTTTTTATCTTTTGCTAAATCGCACGTTGGAATTTACTGCTGGTTTGATAATTATCATTCGAATTCATCCTAATACTTTTCGTTTACCTAAAGGACTTATATGTATCGTATGCTTTCACCCACAATCAGTCACTTGTTTCTCCTCTCTAAGACTGCTACTCCTCCACCTCTTTCGTTGATCACTATCTAGGTACCTGGAGTCAGATTGACGTTGTCAATCTTGGCCACTACATTGCTCGACCCAAACAGGAATTCAAACTCGAGGATGTATTGACCGGTCGTGGCCGTGAACGTGATGGTGTTGGAGTTCCACACACCAGGACCTAAATGGTCCCGCGCGTCGACCGTGGATTGGGGCTGGCCGTTGAACTTGACCCCGATAAAGCCGGCGTTCCCGGAGTTGAAGAAGGTGTCAAAGGTCAAGACGTACTGAGTTCCTTGAGTAATATAGATAAGCTGCGACAGAGTGGCCTGACCGAGTCCTACACCGTCAATGGGGCCAGTTTGGTCAACCTCGAAAGCAAATGATCCGCTCTTTCCGGGAGAAGTCAGAGCATATGTCGTGCCGTGCGCCACGAGCGCTCGCCACGGGGAGATTCCACACTCGAAACCTCCGTTCTGGAACGTTTGACTTGGGGTGGGCGCACATGGGGCCGCTGAAGTGGTGGTAGGGCCGCAAGAGCAGGCCGAGCTATACTTTGAAGGGTCGGAACCGCAAGCCGACGTGAAACGAGGGTTGAATCCGGTCGTGGCCGTCACCACCGCTTGTGTGTACGTCTGGCAAAAGGACTGCGCGGAAGCCTGGCGAGTTGGATCGGCGGACGGGAACATGGCGCGGTAACAGCTGACATGGGTGAGTACTAACAGAACTCGGAAGAACATGATGGAGAGTGGTATCGCTCACTTGTCAGCGTTACATGCGGCATAGGCTCCGCTAATCAAGTAGCACACCACAAGGAGGACCTCGCCCTTGAGATAGCCGGATAGTTTCATGGTGCCGATAAATATTCTTTGGAGTTGATAGAGATGAGGTGAGTATCATACACCGAGATGAAAGCAACAGCACGTCTCCAGCCCGGGAGAAGCTGTCCTTTTAAGTATCTCATCGCAAGTAATCCTGAGGGGAACAGACAATGGAATACTGCATCTGCCATCTCGGGAAGTTCCGGCCCCAACGGATCATAGCATTCCTCATGTGGAAGAAATACGAGCCCGCAAGAGCCTGGCCATGTCAACATGCACGACATCTCTTGGAACCTGGGGGCGGTCCTACCCGGACTGGTCCAAATTAGGCGAGTCCAGTTTGGCCAAGCCCAGTGGTACAGCAAACCCGGCCTTGACTAATCGCTCAGCGGCAGCCACTAGATGTTTCTAGCCTGTCACAGGTTCACGCGACTTTAGCCTTGTATATGTTCAATAATTGCTGCATTTGATTGCTCTTGGCACGGTGCCAATCGAGGTGCGCTATCTTTCTTTTGGCTGTGTATCTCCATGAATACGAACCATGCTGTCCTGGCTTCTTGTCACACGACCTATGGATCGAGATTCCCCGCTCTTGGTGAATGGTTTAAGACGATCCACGGACTACAATTGTGAACTTGAGCAATTGCTCTACCGTGATTATTTTCGAGATAATTCCAATCCAGGCCTCTTGCTCCATACAAACATGAAGTCTGAACTACTACTTTCAAGTCTTACACTGGCGGCTCTTCAGACCCATGCTTTGACAACTTCAGGACCAGCGCCAAATCCAAGCACAACAGTCTGCACTGTCGGCCTTGGATACGGCTGCCCGACCGGATCAACGTGTACGCCTACCATGACATGCTCAACCAGCGGGTACTGCGGAGGGGCTTGTATCTCCACGCCCGCGTCAAATCCAAGCACAACAGTCTGCACTGTCGGCCTTGGATACGGCTGCCCGACCGGATCAACGTGTACGCCTACCATGACATGCCCAACCAGCGGGTACTGCGGAGGGGCTTGTATCTCCACGCCCGCGTCAAATCCAAGCACAACAGTCTGCACTGTCGGCCTTGGATACGGCTGTCCGACCGGATCAACATGTACACCTACCATGACATGCCCAACCAGCGGGTACTGCGGCGGCGCTTGTATCTCCACCGCTCAATCACCTACGCCCACTTCGTGCGGGTCAGGACAACATAATGCGATGCACTGCCCACAGGGCTACAAGTGCGAAAACCGACACGGTAAAAAGTGCGATGATGATGATGCTGATTGCCACGGCACCTGCGTTCAGAAAACCGAATCGTGCAGTTCTTGAGCCTGCATTTGAGAGTTCTTGGCTGGTGGAATGAAGCACCAATTTGGGGGGTTTTTTAAACGTACTACGGAGTACTCATGGGCAGACCGACGTTGTGAGAACCGCAAACTGTTCCTTGGGCGCAGGGGTCCAAAGGGTTAGCATTACCACAGAGCTGCACCTTGGCCACCATTAGGGCCGAGACCTTCATTTTAGCAATTGGACTCTTTTACCAACCACCATCATCCAAGGGAGCCAATAGACGTACTGAAGTACACACCTCTTGTCTATAGCCACACCCTCAGCAGATTTAGTAGGCATAGTTCGACAGTGCAGTCACTGAAACAACAGCGACAATGCTGAGACTCGCAAGGGGTGTTGGTTTACAAATCGGCCAAAATGTGAACACACTTTGAACAATCATATTCAGGTATCTATAGCATACTTCAATAAGGGGCAGTGAGGTTAGAGAAATCGAGAGATGGAGCGGGCGAGAAAGAAGCCCTGGAATGCTCGTTAGCGAAAGGGTACTACTCCTTCACCTTTGTAAACAAATGAAGAACTCTTTTTGAAACATTCTGTATAATTTAAGAGAAGCACATTAACGAAGTTAAAAAGTTGTGTTTTTTTAGATTTTGTCTCTTAACGACGGGAAGATTAAATCGACAATCTTGAAAGTATAAGTTGCTCTCACTTGTTTTTGATGTGAGTAACGATTTGAGTGTCTATGCCTGATATGAGATGTGTGGCTATTTGTTTAAACTATACCATTAGCTCATGTCGCAGGCCTCTGAGGCGCTTGCTGTCGCGCCTTCCGGCTCTCTTTACGCTGTGCATCCCTTTACGCTGTGCATCAATTGGCGCTGCCATTCATCAAAACTCTTGTAGACGCTTGGTGAACGCTAAAACAGATCCTGTATAAGGCAAAGGTTTGGCGTCGATGATTTTGTCTCGTCTAACCTCAATACCTGAATTAGACAGTTGGAAACGAATGTGCGCACCAGTCCACTGGATGCTTGAACTAAATCCATAAATGAGCAAGCTAGATCGAGTGTTGTCAGCAAGAGAACTTCCTTTGCGGCATATCAGGAATTCAGAAGCCAGTCGGTCGATACCATGCATCTTCAAAAGGTTAAGATTCTGAATCAAGAGGCAGATCCTGACGACAGTGGGCCTAGCCATCATAGAATCCTTGTGGACAGAACCCACTTCAAGTACGTTACTATCGATCCTGGAATTTACGATATTGATGATCTATGCTTCCCTCCAATCCTCTTAGAAATACTGCCGCCGTTTCCCACAGGCAGTTGGAACTGTGGCCGCATCGGACGAACAGTGGATAATCGTTCCCGCCACTTCATATAGAAGTCCAAGGAAATCCTTCCTTCAACCAATCCCTTGTGGCACCCAAACTCGTTTGATTACCTCTCCTTGAGTATCGGAGAGAGGCTGAATATAAGTCTACGTGGTATCTTCCCTAGAGTTTGAGAAACCAATAATCGCCAAATTCGCAAGATCCCCCTAAGAGATTGGCTACTACACTGCCGAGACTCAGGCATATTCATGGATTGATGGCCACCACATCGGCCCAAAGTTCTTAGGTCGTTTGAAAAAAGAGAGCCGGGTCATTGAATTCGTCATCGAACATATAACATATGGACGGTCGACACGCTACCATCTCTGACCTTCCTGCGTGCGAGGCCATTGTGGGAAAATTTCATGGTTTGGTCATTGTTCATGGCGACTTGAACAAGCATAATTTCTTGACCTCGGACAAGCAAGCTGAAGAATTAAGGAGTCCTCATACAAATTGGCAATGAAACCGAAGTTCCTCAAAATTACATTCTTTTGAGCGAGCACCTCCTGTCTGGAGCTCCAAAAGGGTCGATACCCAACAAAGTGAGTCCCGGTCGAACGCAGCGCCGTGAATCAGTCCTCGCCGCATCTCATAGATGGCGCAAATGCATTGTCTCATCCGTCTCATCCAAGACGCATAGTAAAATTTTCAGCGTATGGCTCTAGCAACGGTGCGTCTAACCTCACCGCTGGAAATCTTGAGCACGCGCCTGCACTCCGACTTCTACAATTCCCAGCTTGGCCCTCACCGTCCTCTACACCGCCACCTTCTCCTAGTCATCTCGCTTCCTTCGAACCTCCCTTCTCCAAGGTCCACGAAGTGTTACAGATCCTCTTCTTCACTCATCGCTTCGATGGCTGACATGGTCGTCTCAGCGGACTTGGCCATAACCTCATGAGTATTGTTTCCGTAACCTCGATCAAATCCTACAACACATATCGGAATTGGAAACGTATCACCCCGCAGACATCGCACTGCGGAAACGATGTGGCGTTGCTCCATATCTAAACCGCTGCAAACGCCGGGGCAATTACTGGCGGAGCCATATGTTCGATAGACGCGAGTGCAGCTTGACAGGTCGCGTGGAGAAGCTTCGTCGTAAGAAAGACTGGTGGTGCAAGAATGACCTTGACTGTATCATTCCAAAAGTTTTCTGGCAAGAACGTTTCAACGGAACATATCGATGACTCGGCCTAACTTGATTATTGCATAAAGTACGCTCCATCTGACTCTCTACCAACCAATGAAAATCTTTGATATCCAAGGTAGGAAACGACTATATGCCCCGGCTGGTGTTGGGAACGAGATACATAGCTTAGTGTCATCGCAACGAAAAACACTTCCCTAATTCCCCCTTTTTCAAAAAAAATCTATCCAGTCAACAACCCACGCTCTTGCATTTCGCAATGCACCTCCCCCTACAACCCTTTTCCCCCCTACCCAACCAAAACCAAACAACACCCTCCAAGAGAACTCACAAACCTGCATTGCACGAGCGGACGTCCCCAAATCTACAGCCAGCCCCACACCAGTACGAGCTTATACCAGAAACACATTTAAGCTATGTAAAGCCTGTCCCTTACTACATATCCAGAGCGTCAGTCTCCTTAAGCATGGGATCCAAAAAGGCCATCTTTCTCTACAGTAGTATGATGATAAAATCGCAACGGGTATCCCAATCCTACGCTGTTTGACAGCGAAGAGCAAGCAGCGCTTCTGCATCAAGGGGTAATAGTTAGTCTGGTCGCATCTTCGTGTCTCAGTTGAGTGCTGACAGGTCCGCTGCCTGTTGATGGGGTTTCTTGCGCTATTTGGGCATGCTCCGCTTGTCGGTGGGCAGGATAGTGCTCGGGTCGTTTGCGTTCGGGTCATTTGCGTAAAGAGAAGAATTGTTGTCTTGACAGGTTGACTGCTGATGATCTAGAAGCTCTGTCTTGCGATACGGGTTCATCCGGGTGTATCTTACGCGCAAGCCCCTATTCGCAGCTCTCATTGTCTATGCCGACGCCCGCCCCACGCCTCACCAAAGTCTCTCACCCAAGCAACCCTCCTGCAATCCTGAGCCACCGCCTAAAGTACCTCCCGTTCCCCCTCCCCACCTCCACGCAGCCCCCTAATAACCCTACTGTCTCCCCCCCACCGATACCCGCCTGGAGCACACCAATCGCACTATTCCAGAATCAGAAACCTCAAGGACGACTTTAGATGAAATTTTTCAACTCACATGAGTGTTGGTGCATCCGGAATGGTGAATGAGGCAGTATGTGCTTTTGCAGGAGAAGCATGTTCTTTGGGTGATGTGGCGGCATGTGGCGCATTGCTTTTTGCATTCGAAACAGGTTCTGGTGACGCCCATCTGTGCGGTTGGATGGTGGTTAGCTTTGAGTTCTTGGGGGGGGGACTGCAACAACTCTAAGATGTGAGGGGATGAGTTGGCGGGTTGACCAATTGGCGGACCGACTGCTCAGACATAATCATTACGAATGATGTAAAGTAGGTGAGAATCCATATTCCAAGCGTACATTATCAACCTTGGAGATGTGGTAGGTTAACCCCACATCCCTCCTTCGCCGGATCCATGATACATTTCCTCCATAAGGCAGCCTTGAACACAAAGACCAAGGTGTACCTTTATGTTGACATTACCATTCCCCTCAACATCTGCCTTGCCTTCCCCCTTGCCTATATTTTGCGTCTGTGCCTTTGATACACTGTAGCAATCCTCGCACCACCAGACGTTACATCCTTCGCACCAGCGAGATTCTAGACAATCTCGGCACCGTGCAAAGAATGGTGGAGTGAATGATTCGCCCAAGGCAGGTCTCTGTGCTGCGCGTACGGAGGAAGAGTGCAAAGGCGGTGGGTTGAGAAGAGGCAGTTGGTCAATAGGCGATTTTCCAGCAAAAGCAGGGCCTTCTGGCGAGCTGTGACAGATTTGGCAGCCTTGTGCTCCTAGATCAATCGTCGCTATATTACACCTTGAATAGATTTCTTTGTTATGTCTGCAGAGAACAGCATCGAAAGATATGACCCCTGAGCAAGCTTGCAGGATTGGCACCCACTCCGAATCGATCTGTCGAGATATTATTTCCCCAGGGGTTGTGTACCAGTCGTAGCGATGAATTTCAATCCCAGTCTCATCTTCATCGTTAGGTTTTGTTATGCAGTTATTCGAAGCTTCAGACAAAGATCTGCGATGTAGCTGCATCCCAAGCTGCGCTCCAGGAGACGAAGTCACTCCGACCATTACCGTAGCCTGGGTAATCCTATCGTGGTTTATTGCAGTACCATTACTAATCCGATCTGGGTATCCAAAGTAGTAGAGTCCTTTCAACTTGGGACTTCCTTCTGGACGGGAAGGCCTCATAATGTATTTCAAAACTTGCCTTAAACCTTGATCGCTTATATTAACGCATCTGCGGATGGATAACATGCGAACATTGAAGGACGCGTCGCAGAGGATGTCACTGAGAAGAGCGTTTGGAACCGATAGGCCGTCCAAAACAAGAGTAGTCACGTCTGCGAGGACGTTTCTCCTCTTGAGAGAGCCGAAAACCCATCTCAAAGCTACGGAATAATAGTCGTCCACCGTCCGATATGTGCCTGTGTAACCTTGACGCCATCTCTCCTGAACGGCAACGTTTGTAGGAGATAGGCGATGTTTCAATGCGGATAAATTGAGATATCGAAAGCTATAAGGTGAGCCGTACATCAGGGACGTAAAATGTTTTGATGTAGCAGCTAGAGCAAGAAGAGTCGGTGTTCCCAAGTGTGGACATATTTGAGCGAGTATAAGGGAGTTGGATAATAGATCAAGCAGAGACATAGGCAGAACTTGGTCCCTTTCCTCAAGCGACATCTTCGGATGGGAGATCTGAGCAAAGTGGTTCTATGAAAATCGTATAACAAGATTTCGATTGAGAGGATTTGAGACGCAGTAGATTGGGTTGGATGAAACGTTAAAGACTTGCAGGCTTCTGTCCTTCTATTTGTGAGATTGAAGTGCAATTTGATAGACTGGGAAGGCGCCGCGATAGAAGAATCGTGTCCTGTCCATATCAAGTGTGCACCTGTAGGACACGTCGCCCTCACAAGCACCAGAAACCCAAGCTTCACAAATATATCACCCTCCTACAACAGCTATATCTAACCCTCGAAGCTCATATCTGAAGACTCAAAAAATCCGAACAAAACTCGCCAATCTACCGCGGCGACCCCCAATTCCCCTCCTTCACCCAGCTCTCCCTCTCCCACCGCCGATGGCACAATACTACTCCCAACCCCCTCCACAACCCCCCTACAACCCTTCCAACCTTCAATTCTACCCCTCTCAATACTCCGGCGCCCCCGTCTCCGGCCACAGCACCCCAGCCCAAGCCCAGTATTCCTACCCGTCCACCTATGGAGCCCCAGCACCCCAAAGCAGCGCCTACGGAGGCTTCGGCGGAGCAGCGCCCGCGGGCGTGAGCGGGCGGATGGGGGAACAGGGGGGCTTGAGAACGGGGTGGCTGGCAGCCTTTGGGACGGAGGGGTATGAGGGGGAACCGCCGCTGTTGGAGGAGTTGGGGGTGAATTTTGGGCATATTAAGGTCAAGGTAGGCATCAGCTTTCATATCTCCACTTCGAGGGGGCCCCATGTGGAGAATCTGGGAGACGCAAACGCTGCCTCGCCCAAAAAACCCCAATGCTAACCAATCTAACAACACGCCCAGACCCTCACAGTTCTCAACCCCCTCGCCCGCGTCGACCAACACATCATGGACGACTCCGACCTCGCCGGCCCCATCCTCTTCTTCCTCCTCTTCGGCACCTTCCTCCTCTTCAGCGGCAAAGTCCACTTCGGCTATATCTATGGCCTCGCCCTCGTCGGCTCCCTCTCCCTTCACACAATCTTCAGCCTCATGTCCCCCCCGCCCGATCAGGGCAACTCCCCGGACATGCCGCACCACCCCCCCTCCTCCGCTTCCTCGAGCAGCGCGCTGAGTAGCACACTGACGTTCCCGCGCAGCGCGAGCGTGCTGGGGTATTGCTTGCTGCCGCTGGTGGGGACGAGCTTGGTTGGGGTGCTGCTGCCGATGGATACGGCGGTGGGGTATGTGATCAGTTCGTTGGCGATTGTGTGGTGCACGTACAGCAGCAGTGGGATGTTTTGCGCTGTGGGGAGGATGAGGGGGATGAGGGGACTGGTGGCGTATCCGCTGGGCTTGTTCTATGTCGGGTTTGGGATTATGGGGATATTTTCGAGTAAGGGGAGTGTTGGGTTGGGTGGGACAGGAGGGGGGTAAAGGGGGCTAGGCAAGTGGGCGGTGAAGAGAGGGAGGGGAATATAGGGGAAGGAGATCTCTTGAGGATCGTTGTAGAAAATGCTGCATGGGATCTTAAGACGTATAGTATACCCAGGTCTGAACTGTGGCAAAGGAATGCATCACCGTTGATCTTCTATCAACAGCTGTATCTGTTGAGATCTATCGGTATCTAAGCTGATATGAATTTCATCGACCTCCCTCCCCCCTCATAGGTGCCCAATTCCTCAACCACCCCCTCGCCCTATCCAGATCCCCTCCCTCCGCCTCCAGTGCTGCAACACACCACTCAACATCATACTCACTCCTCTTTCCCTCCTTTTTCTTCCCCTTTCCCTCCCCCTTCGCATCCCCCAACCCCTCGGCAGCAATCATCTCCGCCAACTGCCTCCTCCTCTGAGTTACCTCTTCCGTGCAAAAATGCACCGGATTCCTTGCATCCTTCAACCCTTCCAAGAATGGCTTGATCATACCTAGGGCCTCTTTACTCGTAACAGCCTCGTCCGCTCTCACCATCCCTAGATCTCGGCGGCCAGTCTTACAATACTCATTCCGGCACCATGACTGCCCGCATCCTGTTAGGAGCTGCGTGAGATATTTGCGCTCGACGCGTCGTTTGAGCGCTTTGCCCTCGGGGTCGTACATCGAGACGTAGAGCGGGCCGAAGCACGTATCGCAAACGCCTAGCTCGTTGCGGTTCGATTGTTCGCGCTTGATCTCTCTGTTTCCGCTTACGCCGTCTAGAGTGCGGCCGCAGTTGACGTTGCGGCATATACGAGGTTTAGTTCGGGAAAGACGTTGTAAGTCGTGGTGTTTTAAGTGTGTGGACATGTCACGGAGGCGAACGATCTTGGCGCAGAGATGACACTCGGTTGTTCGAGCGCCGTCGACGAGTTCGTGTGGTGTGAGGCCAGAGAGAATGACTTCTGGATCGGAGAGCGGGGGGTCATCGAGACCTTGCTGCGGAACTTGCAAGTGACAGAAGGTGCAGAGGATTGGTTTCTCCGGGCAAGTGGTGGTGCGGTGGTGAGCTAGATCTGGTGTATTTGCTGCGTGGTAATCGCAGTTTGGGCAGAGCCGAGGGGTATGCAGAAGCGTGTCATGTTTTTCGTGAGAGACAAGGCTGTTGCCATAAGAAGAGTCGTGAGTGCAATGCCAGTGGTTTCGCCATTCCGACGAGGATTTTTGGAAGACATTATTGCATTTGGAACAGAGGATGTTATTGCGGAAGCAGAAGTTTTCGTGGAGAATCATAGTCTGACGCGGGACCAATTGGTGGCAATTTTTGCAACGTCCTTCGTCAGGACTTAGTGGAGCATTGCCGTTCATGGCAACGTCTTGGTAATCAGCATCTAGCGAGCCGTCGAAAGAAGTTATTCGAAGATGGTATTTGATCGGCCGTTCTTGTGTAGTATGGACCTCTTTACTAGGATCCTGGTATCCACAAACAGACATCCAAAGGGCTTCCGCATTGTCAAGTTCAGCATTCGTACGCTTTATCCTGATCCTTTTGGCGGGCCTTAACGAGAAATCCCCAAAGACATGTTCATCCTCTCGAGGCCTTGTCCGCTGCTTCGGTCCGGCAGGAGTGATAAACAAATCGACATCGTCGTCATTATCGATAGGAGATAGCTCCACCTCGATACCTTGTGAATGTTCCCAATCTCCCACAGTATAATCCACATATTCGCCTGGTCTTACTTGGCCTAATTCTGTTCCATCGAACTCAATACTTCCACCCGCAGAACTACCTTCGGCAGTTCCAGGAGCACGCTGTGCTTTGCTCACACGCCGTTGAAGAGTTTCTCTGGCTTGCTCCTCGTTTAGTGCCTCGATGTCTACTTCCAAGTCGGTATCAACAAGGGAGATAGCGTCATTGTTGGGCTTGAGCTGATCTATCAAAAACCGAAATTCGCCCTTGCCGGCAGGAACTACAAGAATCTCTCCGTTCGTTAGGGTCGTAAAGTTATCGCGCAAGAATTTTTCTAGAAGCGCCTTCCAGTCTTCGGGGTCATAGCCAGCCTCCAGCGGTCGAAGTCTGACATACGTGCCCTTTGGCAGAAGTTGGAAATGAACGGCAATCCTCGCAGTACCTTCATCTCCAATTCTCCCATCTCCTCCATCTTTCTTATTAACCTGCTGTGATCGAAGGTTCCTGTCCAAATACTCGTCGTTGACGCCCAGTGAATCCCTCAGAAAGGGGCTCAATCCAACCTCGCTATCTGGAGCTGAGAATTCTCGTATCCCAGCAAATACAACTCTACCATTTTCAGGATTGACCAGTCGAAACGTAAGGGGATGTGGGAGCTCTTGCTGCCTCTCGACAATGTCGGCTCGGGCTTGACGCTCAGCTGCAAAGCCGTAAGGATCGAAGGTCGATGAAGGTGGAGCTGCGCTGGTCACAGTGACGGTTGCAGAGGATAGAAGCTGTTCTAAAGCTGATGGTGGCAGAGTTATCTTGTCTCCTTTCAGAAATGGTGTTTTGGATGATGAAGATAGGGTAAATTGTGATGTCCACTTCAATGTGGAATGTGCAGGTACACTCATGGTGGGTCAGTGAGAAGAGACTCGAGCAATCGATTGGAACAATGGTTCGATTGAATGGGTAGCATCATGACATATCTGATAGTATTGATGAATATGGGGATTGTACTTCAGGGTTTCTGGAAGGATCGATGGCGATTGGTGAGTGATCTTTGTCAGCAACGCGCTTATCGATAAGAATAGGTAGCGCGCTTGTTAACCAAAGCCGACCATGAAGTACAGTAAGGTAGCAGCTCAATACCCTCGGGTGTAAAGAGACATCTAACAAGATTCCTCTTCGTAACGTACAATATACGACCTGTCTCGACATACCAGTTCTCAACAATCGGCCATATTCCAGAAGCACGAGCCGGCGTAATGACGACGTGGACATGCACCGCCCCGTTTCATAGATTGCGGCACAGTCCTAGTGCGTCGAGCCTACTTCAGTCTTCAGAAGTATGAGAATGCCTTGTCCGCAATTACAACCCTATCGTCCCTTCGACTATTCGCACACAGGATGGCACGAAAGTTTGGCATTCGATTTGGTGGTGAGGAAGCATACGAGCTTGTACAACATACAAAGAGTGGTAGCCATGCCTTTTCACGGATTGAGTCAACGGCCAGCACTTTGGCCCAGAGCGCAAGATCACTGCCGGCCAAGAGTTTGACTAGACGTCGGATCAAACGCTCGATTACGGTCGTAGTCATCATCATTCTTTGCTTGATTTGCTGCTTTGCCTTCTCATTCTTTATTGTGGATAATGGAGTACCCTCGGACCTGGGGGTGACAATAGGCAATGGTGACACCTGTGACCTCGAAACTTTAACCGGCAGTAGTGTGCAATCGGCATTCACCATCAACCTTAGATGTCCCTCTCGCCTGACATTCGCCGAGGCCAAGGCTATCGATGTGATTTGGGACCTCTTCGTCGGCCAGGGTGGTCGGTTTTTCTTGGGTTGGATATCTTACAAGGTCTTCATGGACGGTCTGGTCCGCGTCATGGAGAAATCTGCTGTCCCGCACGAGCTTTACGCGTCAATGGCCTTCGAACCTATGTGCGTAATGTCGATATGGAACTCTCTGAAGGCACTATTTATGACGAAGGGCTGGCGGAGCAAGGTCTTTTTAGCTTGGTTCTCCATCTCGACCCTCTACGTACTCGCCTTTTCCACTCTAATCAGCGCGGGGTCTGGATATGTCACGCCATCGACGGCTGGTTTCACGATGACGGATGGTTCATTCGTCACAGCGTCGTCGGAAAGCCTAATTCGATGTTTCAACCTTACTGACGGGGCTCTAATTGGGCTCTCAAATGGAACCGTTGTACCTGGCCCTCCAAGTCATGTGGTCGAAGAAGCAACAATATCCACTACCTACCCACCCAATTTTGACAAATTGAAAACTTTATCGTCCGAGCTTTTCTACACTCTTTACACCTGTAAGCCTATATAAATAAGGACCAAATACGGTATCACTGACCGTGGTTGTAGATTCATCGACTGGTGCGGGCAGGCGTATCTACACAAAAACCAATTCTTCGACAACGGATCAACCTTTTGTTTATTCTGAACCAGCTATGGGGCGAGGTTACACAACGAATATCACAATAGATGGTCACATGCAAATATTTGAGAATTATACATACAACCCTATACCAATTTATTGCTACAACAACCAGAGCCTACCTGCAGATCTTACGCCCATAGCAAAATGCCTCCCAGAACCGTATTTCGTGTGGGGCTGGTCCTCTCTCCTTCTCTTCATCACTCTCAGCCTTCAGCTTGCCTGGATACTCGGGATGTTCGGTGTCTGGCTCGATGCCAACATCAACAGCCAACTTTGCCGGAAGGGGCGCAAGGTTCGGGGTTACTTTCGAGCCGCTGCCGATATTTCAGAAGCAATGAGCGAGAACCTAGGAGATGAGTACTGCGCTTACTCTAACTCGGAAATCGCGCAGGAGCTGAGAAAGGAGCGGAATGGGCTCCGTTACTATACCAGTAACGAGAAGGATAGTGACGTCTCGCACATCGGCATCAGCTCAAACAGATTGGAAGGCTTGGATTTGAGAGATGATGCGATTTACGGGGCATACACTACCAGCCGAGGCTGAAGCTTCCAACTGCTTCGAGACCCTTTGATCTATACAAGCAACTCTCTCCCATCATCTTACTCGCTTCATCGAAAGGATGAAGAGCTCTCAGTGCATTTTATCTGGGATATCCGGATGATCAGGAATCACTCACTGTACATAGCTGCCATGGAATTGATCCAGATCAGCGGCCATCACTAAACTATGAGAAGGCTCGTAGTGCGAAAGACCACCACGACGACACTTCGATACTCTCACTTCAGTGTACGAGTATATGTAAGGTCCTAAAGAGCTATGCGATATATATACAGTACATGCGCATTTGAATATGTCTATATAATATAACTCTATACAAACATATAAAGGTAAATTTGCAGCTGCTGATAGGTCGATCCCTTATCTCGATTATAGCTGTATATAAAGTTATCTTAGTTGATGCCAAAATCCTACGTCAAAGCTCGCAAATATCTGATCTGCACTTCCTCCAATAATAGTCCGATAGTACTGCATTTCCATAATTCACCAAAGTAAGTGGAGAAGCTTTGCTTCGCCACCAGTTGACCAGCGAACACAAACTAAATATGCATGCTAAGAGGCCTTCCATAGCCATCTAATATTCCGCTTTCGAAACTCTACCCTAGGCCCCGGGCCTAACCCCTCAAAAACAATACACACTGGGCACACCCTAGCCCTAGCTTCCTCAACCCTAGAAACCCTCATCTCACCCCGTCGCACCTTCCCCCATCAACCTCGCCAAAAGCACATATCCCACCACCACCATCACCCCCACCATAAACTTGTGCCGCCCCAACCAACTCCTCCCCGCCTCCCTCGCCGCCTGCCCCCCTCCCACCACCGCTCCCACGACCCCGCTGCCCCCAGGGCCCCTCCTCAATGCCGCTGCTTCGGGCGAACATGGACTCGAAGTTGAGGCGTCGGGGTCTGGTATTAAAATTCCGGTTGCCGGATCGATTCTGGTCTCGCGCATCCAATTCCAGTTCTCGGCGTCCAGCTCCGGCCACTCGGCGCGGAACTTGACGCCCCCGTCGCCGGCTTTGACGGCGCCAACACCGCGGGTGCTGGAGCTGACGCCGGCGACAGGTTTTGATGCGGAGCCGCCGCCTGTGCTATTCCACCAGCGTGTTCGCGCGGCGCACCAGCGGCGTTCGGCGTCGGTGGCGTGCACGCTTCCGGTGGTCATTTCGTCAGAGGTCATGAAGGACATGAGGCCGATCAGGATGGTGGAGACCTCCCAGGCCGGGTTGAAAGACTTGGGGTGGAAGTCGGAGATGCTGAGGCAGAGGCGGGTTGAGGGTTGGAAGCGGCCGGAGGGGGTGTGCATGCGGATGGAGGGTGGGGCGAAGGGGTAGTTGGGGGGAAAGAGGAGGGTTCCCCAGTATTGGCCGTGTTCGTAGGGGGTGTTGGGTGGGCCGGTGAGGATGTAGTGCCATTCTAGGATGTTGGTTTCCGAGGGGTGGGCGATTATGTAGGGGGGTGGGTTGGCTTGGATGGTTTGGTATTCGCGGGTAAGCTGTGGGATGGGGTGTTAGTAATAGAGTACATAGGATGAGGAGGGCCAAGGGGAAGGGTCTTACTCGTTTGTTCGCTGCTCGAGTGGCCATGGCGAAGGTGTCGCCGGCGGTGCCGGGGTTTGAGTTATTGCGTTGTATTAGGGACTTGACTAGGCTTGTCGCTTGTCAGATCTGATAGGGTCTATTCGAAACTCGTTTGCGGATTGGGTGGTGATGAGGTGTTATTGTATTGCTGCTTTGTTAGAGTCGGTCGGGCTGCTCTTCTGCTGCTTTGTCGAAGAGGGTCAGTTGTTCTTGTGGTGATGTCGGTCGGTGGTTGTTCTCTTTAATTCCGGCGCTAGTCGCATTGAAGCTTCTTGCACTCGTACTTGCAGTTCAGCTTCAATGGCCACACCATTGGATCCCGAAGATGATGTAAGTGAAATTCGGTGGGTGCTTGATTTGAGCAGGGAGTTTGAAGCTGATAGCTTTCTGTAAAGCAAATCTTCGAGAAGCTTCAGAAACGCGTGGATCCAAAGATCCAAGAGGAAAAGGCCAGAGCCGTAAATGAGCGAGAGCACGCGCAGTATGAGAAGGCGCAGAGAAGGCTGGGCGAGCTGGTCAGTAATCCTGCAAAAAATCTTTCAATGTCCCCAGCGGCATGTCTGTCCTTCATAGCGGGCTTATGGGACCACTAGATCGAGAACAATTCTACATTACCCTGTACGATTTCTTCTGTACGAATACTCAATGCCAATCACACGCGGAAAGGTTTCCTCGAGCGCATATTTAATCCTATTCTCAGCGCCAATCAAGACCGCCCTTACACTCTCGCGGAGGCTATAAGAGAAGCCTCAATTGGGGCGGACAAGCTACATAAATTTGGTATACCAGCTTAGGCCCTAAAGTCCTGCGGAGGGCAACTAATCGAAATGCAGATATCTTTCACCAGCCTATATCGTTGTTTATAGACCGTCCCTCACCTACAGACCCCTCTTCTACGCCAACCGACATCGATATCTACCTCTCCGTACGAGAAAAGTCGCGCATTCTCCTCAAGACCGGTACCGATGTTGGAAATGCAGAAGGCTCAGCATATGCAAACCTCCTTGCACGCAATCTGTTTGGCGGCGCAGAAACCCTAAACCTCAATGCATCCCTTGGAACACGTACGAGATCAGCCTATCAAGCCAGCTTCGAGACACCATTTCTTAGCAACCCCGATTTTCGAGGCGAAACCGGCGGGCTAGTAAGCTCGACACAGAAGAGCTGGTCAAGCCATGAAGAGGTTCTCAAAGGTGGTTGGGCTAAGTTACGATGGATTGCTAGAGGCGGGAGCCGGCACGAGCTCGGATACAACGGAGTTTGGCGCCAGATCACTGGTCTTGCCGGCAATGCATCGCCTACAGTCAGAGGGGATGCAGGGGATAGTGTCAAGAGCAGTATATCACACACGTGGATGAGCGACCAGCGGGACAACCCCATCCTTGCCACTCGAGGTCATTACATGAAGACAAACCTGGAACTAGCTGGCTGGGGCCCTCTTCAGGGCGATGTAGCCTTCGGAAAAGCCGAAGCCGAAACCCAAGCCGCCGTCCCCATACCAATCCCCGGAATCGAAGGAGACAGCGGAGTATCGTTTACCGCCGGCCTCCGAGGAGGCTTTCTATACCCTCTTCCCCTCGGTTTCGACACCAAGCCCACGCCCTCACGCATCAACGACCGCTTTCAGCTCGGTGGCCCAACCGACATCCGAGGATTCCGCCTCTCCGGTCTCGGCCCGCGTGATGGCGCCGACGCTGTTGGTGGAGACGTTTACGCAGCAGGAAGCGCAAACCTCCTTGTCCCACTTCCGCGTGTTGGCGCCGACAAACCGTTTCGTATGCAAGCCTTCGTCAACGGAGGCCGCCTTCTTGCGCTAAAGCAAGCCCCCGCTGATGGCAACGATGACGCGCGAACGGTCCAGAAGAGCTTAGGGTCCACTATTTCAGAACTGGGCAATGGACTGCCTAGCATGGCTGCGGGCGTGGGGCTGGTGTACGCGCATCCGGTGGCGAGGTTCGAGTTGAATTTTTCGCTGCCGTTGGTGTTGAGGAAGGGGGAGGAGGGGCGGAAGGGGTTGCAGTTTGGGGTGGGGATTAATTTGCTGTAGTGGGTGGGGGGTGTGGAGGGTTTGCTGAAGTGTGGGTTGGAGTGAGATGGTGAGATGGATGAGATGGAAGAGATGGAAGAGATGGGAGAGTTGTGCTGGTTATAGTTGGACGCAGCCTTCCTGCTCCTTGCACGTTTAGCAATATATCTTAACCCTCGATTACTTTTATATGACCCTGTTCGAGATCCCCCCTTGCCCGTTCAAGTCCAACCTCCCACCCGACCACCTCACTACCATAACATCCTCCACCATCTTTCATCTCCACCCAGCTTGCCCCGCCTTTCCACCATTTGCCAGTTCTTCCATGTGGACTATTCCCTCTACTCATTTTGGTCCGTTTTTCTTTGAATCCGTCCCGTTCTCATCTGCTACACTTCATTGAAGATTTTTTTTATCTTCACTCTTTGAATAGATGAACTTTCGATTTATTTAAATTTCATATTTTGTTTCTTTTCAGGAAAAGATTTCCGTTTCCATCAACATTCCGTCTCTACGATTTTTGAAATCCTCGTCTCCTACCTCACTTGCCCTTCGCCTGCCCGTCTCCTTCTTTCTCCTATCCTTCCTCTCTGACGGAATAATCTCCTTTGCTGTCTCCCGTCTCCCATCCCTGCCCCTCCTTCCTTCTTTCTTTCCCCCTCTCCGCTCTGTCCCTCTCACCGCCCCGAATCTAGTCTCCTTAGTCAATTTTTTTCTAGGAGAAGGAAAAACAAGATGGGAAGGGCTTTCTGCCTTGTTGCCATTATTCGTCAGAAAACCCAGCTAACCCACATCCACTCCCCCACTCCTCCGCGTTGCGTTCCTCGGAGTGGTGGAATGGGTGGATGTGTGTGTTTAGCCAAAGTAAGTGCCTTATGTCACCGAGGGAGTGGGTGTTGTTTCTTGGATTTGTAGTTATTCACAGAAACGTGTGAAATCTGTTCAAGGATCTTTCTGTGAATCTTCTAAAACTCATCAGCGAGATAGTCACTGTTCGTCACTCTGCGACTATCCTGATAATTCTTGGCTCCTCCGGCGCTCCGCATTGTAAAATGCAGGACCCGGACCTTGGACCCCGGAATGGCGAATGGGTGGAAATTATCTAGAGCTGAGATTGGGTGCCTATTTCGTAAATAGGGAAGGTAATATTCTTGCAATTGTAGTCTTTTTGGACGTACACATTCCTTCCTATAGGCGTACACCCCTCTATTATAGGAATACAGAAACGCCCTATGGAGAATATAGTCCTGCATTTATGAACAGTCGCGTTAACGTTTTTGTCTAAGAGATCGAAGGACTTGTGTATAGATTACTCCTTCCATGGCTGATGGTTTGATTCTTTGGGTCCAGATTAGTTAGCAATAATGTACGTCGTGCTTCAGCGTATGTAACGAGACAAGGCCTTCGTTGCGTTAACTCAGCAGAAATAAATCGTCGTAGGTACGGTGACTAGTCAGGTAAAATTACCAGGCAACCAAAGACATAGAAGATTGTTTTCGCCAATTCAGCTATGACGTACAATGCAGTGTACTTTAGGTTCGGGAACGGCTCTACCTGCGTCTGTACATGCTGTGTTGGGATTCAGGTAAATCCATTGCGACTTGGTGGAAGCAAGTCACTCTCCTCGAGGTCTTGATCCATTCAGAGGAGCTTGAAGATTTAGTAGATCGAAAGAGTGCTTGTATCAAGAAGTCGCTCTGGGCTCATTATTTGATTTACTCCGCTATAACTTAAAAGGAATCGATTATATTGAACCCTTGGTAAAGCCATTCATGTCATCCGCCAACCTTTGTTTATTTGGTGAGGTGGGAGGCTGTTATGATTCGCGGCATGTTGCAGAACCAAGAGAGGATTTCAGCCATTGAAGTTTTTACCTGCTTTAAACCAGAATCAACCTCAGCCCCAACTGCAGGGAGGCTCAGCGACAGTCATGCATCACATTATGGTGAAGTTATCAGCGTATGGCGCAGCACATCTCAGCAGGGCAGGGATCCAGATCCAAGATCGCCTAGTGTCTCACTTGGCACTTCAACGGTGGACGACAATGTGAGACCGCAGAGGTTCATCCAGGTCGCAATCTAGCAATTGCAGGTTTTCGATGATCCAGTGTTGCCTTCACACACGTAAAAATAGTGAATTACCCTTTCAGGCGATCATGGAGCCGATTAGTGCATTGGTCTAGGTTTGTATATGGCTGATGGACTCTGTCTATAAGACTGGAAGCCAGTCTCCGTGAAAGGCATTCGCGATCGATGAACTCGTTCTTTGCAACAACATGTGTCCACACTCTATTGTTCATATGATTTGGCTCTTCGCTCTTGTTGGCCTGTATCTAAGAAGAGAAGACACATAGGCACATGAAGAAATATCGAAAGTCATGATCTTTCCCTGGTCCTGACCAGTCTATAAACGCAAAGAAGAGAATATCACTTGGCTGAGATGGGAAAGAGTCGTCGCACCAGAATTAAAACGCCCTTGGGAAAACCTGCTTCAAGCCCTCACGAAGCTGCCCGCAAGCAAAGCGGATTGTTATCCGTCGTGAGGCCGCCATATTGATTTCCATCGCCCTTTTTTCGCCCTCACATGCTCCTTCTGCTCTGCCCTAATCTTCTTTCGAGCGTTAACACTATATCTACTACTTCTTATCTCGGCCCATAGCTCGCTCATATTCAAGGTTCCCTCACCACCAAACAGAGCGAGGTCAGTGTGATCATGCCGCAGTGAAGGTCGCAGTGCAAATACTATACTCTGCCTACCGGCGGGGTTGCCCACCACTCTATGCAGTCCCGCACGTAGTCGATTTCCGGTCATTGTTCGCAGAACCTGGCCCACGAATAAAGTTGGTCCCTCTACGTCGATCCATTGAGCAGACTTGGGGAAACGGCTGTCTTGATTGAGTACCTGTAGTCCCTTACCAAAGCCGACACAAAGAGTAAGGAGCCCAAGATCTGTATGCGCCTCTGCGGTGCCTGAATTAGGGGAATAATTAAAGGTCCTCAATTGAGTTGGTGTAGCTTCATCCCTACTGGGCGGCATGGACAAACAGCCATCAAGGACCGAATCCCACGACCCATAGGCAAGGCCCATCGCACGCGCCAAATCTGCGAGCACGCGATATAGCAGGGTAGAGGTTTGTTGCCATACTTGCCCGGTAAGTTGTTCTAACGGGTGATGGTCTGGTCTTGTAGCCTGATGAAAAGTAATGTATTCTTTCTCTCCTCCTATATTTGTGTAGCCTGTTTCACTGGGGTTGGCGGCGGGATATTCTTGGATTTTCACGTGAGTTGGTTGTCCAAAGAACGACGCACTAGCGGCTGATAATTGTTCATACAGGACACGCAGTGAAGGTGATAATTGAAGGTGGAGGTGACCCTGCCTAGTCAAAAGAAATAGCTGCTTATCTGTAAGCAACGGGGGTGGATGTAAGGGTGGTGGTGCAAAGTCTGGTGCCTCCATTGTGTTGGGACGTTGAAGGAAGAATATGGGCATCGGGTCGCCAAGACATTTTATATATTACAATCTATATAGTACTGAAGCAAGAGTCCATTCTGATCGTTGGTTGCCAAGAGTTGCATCAGGTGACCCAACATCAAAACTTTTCGACCCCGCACTATGTTTTTGGCTGCGTTGACCCGTGCAAGTCGTTTTCTTCCGTTTAAACTATCATCATTCCTTTTTCTTTCGCTTAAACTACCATCCTGATTTTTACAGTTCATTGAAGTCATTGTACGTACATCAGGTGACCGAAAATCACCTGATCGACGATTGAAATTTTCTTACCTGTTTACTCGTACATATCTGTATACTTTCATTATCTACCTGCATCTGTCGTTATCTTCATTGTACGCGTATATATCAATCTTTATCTCTTTTTTCATGTCTCAACGCATCTTGTCACGGTTTTAGCATGTGTTACTCGGAAAGTGTTGGGAAAAGAGGTGTTAGGTCACTTAGGTGGTGTTGGACAATATTATAGGTGATGATAGGCGTGAGGTTATCAGTGGTGTTATGGG
>JAABVA010000799.1_pt1 | contig 37070 bp, 38 predicted proteins | sample 5560331 | NCBI WGS metagenome assembly JAABVA01 (sample SAMN12812661, study PRJNA571458) | rock metagenome | isolation source: Antarctica rocks | place: Antarctica: Victoria Land, Mt New Zealand sud | collected 2016-01-07 | reverse complement strand
GTCGGCGTGGCCGCGCCGCGGTTCGCCTCGGAGGCACTTGAGCCCGTGCTCGCCCTGCTCGCGGCGTTGTCGGCGCGGCGCCGCGGCCAGGACGCGGTGCTGCGTGCCCTGAGCCGGCACGAGCGCTCGGTAGGTTCCGTCTCGGCGTTCTGACGACGAGTATGAGGTACGTGGCGCAGCCGTCGTTGAGGTCCTTACCTGGGCTGAGACTCAACGGACCGAACGGACATTGTGCTCAACGCTTACGTGCCCCACGAGGGCTTGGGGCTGGTGCGCTTGGCCGGCACCGACCCCAAACGATGCCCCCGCAACGGGATCGGCTACCGGAACAGTGACGAACAGTTGATGCGGTGCAATTTGATACCATTTCGGTATGGCAATGACACTGCGATTTTCACCCGACTTAGACGAAGCTCTGCGCGCCGCCGCCGCGGAAGATCACCGCAGCGTGCAGCAGGAGGTCACCCATGCCGTTGAGGCGTACCTCGCCCGCCGTGAGACCGAAGAGATCAAATCCGACCCCGAAACGCTGCGCGGCCTTGCCGAGGCGCGCGAGTCCGTCCGGGCCGGCGATGTCGTCCTCGGTGCCGAAGCAGCCCGTGCTCTTGTTCGGGACCGCCACGCTTCGTGAGGGGACCCTACGAGCTCGGGACCGCCGCACCCGCACGTCGAGCCCTCGCCGACCGGCTCCCGCCTGATGTCGCAGCGGCGGCCGCGGAGTTCATCACAGGTCCGCTGCTGGAGAATCCACAGCGAGTCGGCAAGGCGCTCACTGATGAGCTCGCGGGAGTCCACAGCGCCCGACTCGGCCGAAACTGGCGTGTGTTGTACGAGATCAACGACGCCGAGCACGTGGTCATCGTGCTCGACATTCGTCCCCGCGCAAACGCCTATCGCCCCCGCTGATGCCAGGTGCTCATCTCCGCAGAGGGATCCTCCTGCGGGACGCGTGATTAAGGCGGAAGGGGAGGGTGGTTGTCGAACCCGTCAGCTGTTTCGTGGTTCGCCGCGGTAGGTCCCGAAGGACCAGCGGTTGCCTTCTGGATCGCGGATCGCGAAGTCGCGGGAGCCGTAATCGGTGTCGTGCAGTTCGTCGGTGATCTCGGCGCCGCAGGCACGCACCCGATCGAACAGCGCCTCCGGGTCGTCGACCACGACGTAGGAGCCGCAGGTCCCCGGCTGGACCGGCCACTGGTCGTCGGGGTCGTTTCGGGCTGAGCCCAGCATGATCCCGCCACCGAGCGGCCAGGACAGCTCGGCGTGGTGGACGACGTCGCCGTCTGCGTGGACGATGGTCTCTTCGAACCCCACCACGTCGACGAGGAACCTGATCAGGGCGCGGGCATCGTTCGCGCGCAGGGTGGGCCAGACCTGGGGCACCGGGGGCGTATTGCTCATGCCAGTGATCATGTCGGTTCGTTGCTGGCGGTGACTTGGAAATTTTGGAATTCGTGCGCGATCCAGTTGGTCGGGGACAGTCCGGTGAACTGCTGCCAGTCGCGGATCAGATGCGCCTGGTCGAAGTAGCCACACTCGGCCGCGACGCCGGCGATGTTCGGGCGGCCGCCGCCGACATTGCGTTGCAGCACGCGTCGGGCGCGGTGGAAACGAATCACCCGCGCCGCCATCTTGGGACGCAAACCGATTTCGCGGGTGAACTGGTTGCTCAGGTGCCGCTGGCTCCAGCCGACATCGCGGGCCACATCGCAAATCGGCACAGTCCCGTTGCTGAGCAGTAGCAATGACCACGCGCGGGCAACCTCGTCCGGCACCGTTCGCTCGACGTGCAGTGCGTCGCCCAGCAGTTGATCCAGGACTGCGAACCGCGCGGACCAGGTCCCAGCGGCTTGGATCCGCTCGGACACCTGCGTTGCGAGCGGGCCGAGGATCTCCTGGGCCGCGACATCCATCGAGGCCAACTCGCCGGCCGGTAGGCCGGCCAGCGGTCGGGCCGCCAGAGGACTCAGCTGCAGCTGGATGCCCGACTGCGCGCCGTTGTGGACGATGAGCGCCGGTGAGGTGTGCAGCCCGCCGACCATCGACGAATACACCCCAGGACTCTGCCGGGGATCGACGTACCGGGCAATCTCCATCGGTTCATCCAGCGTGAAAATCAAGGTCAGGTACGGCGATGGCACCCCCAGATGTTGGCCAGGCTCCACCTCTCGCTGACGGTAACCATGGTGCTCGCGCGAACGTACTGCCCCAGCACGCCACGCGGCCGCGCCACCGCTGCCTCGCTCACCGCCATGAGCGGAACCTACGCCAGGCTCCGAGTCAGCGCATCGTTCTCAGCCAGGCCACGATCGCGCCCGTCAACCGCCCCGGAAGCCGATCCTCATGCGGGCACCACTTGTACGGTCGAGATACTGAGTTGTACGATTCGAGTATGGCCACCATGAACATCAGCGACGCGAGAGACCATCTGCCCGACGCCATGGAGACCGCCCGTACCGAGGCGGTGTTCCTACAGCGCCGCGGTCGCCTTGCCGGGGTACTGGTCAGTCCCGAGCGTTACGAGCAACTGATGACGGCTCTAGAAGACACCGAGGACGTCGCGGGCTTCGACGTGGCAATGGCGGAGGAAGGGCCGAACATCCCATGGGAGCAGGTCAAAGCTGACCTCGGCTGGGAGTGAGCACTTATCGCATCGAGCTTCGACCGGCGGCCGTCCGTGCCTTGCGCAAACTCGACCCTCAAGCTCGCCGGCGGGTCCAGGGCGCAATCGCTTTGCTCGCGCAGGATCCGCGCCCGCCTGGTGCACGTGCTCTGCAAGGCCGGCCGGGTCTTCGAGTCCGGGTCGGTGACTATCGAATTATCTACACCATCGCTGACGACGTGCTGTTGGTCGTCGTCGTGAGGCTTGGGCATCGACGCGACGTCTACGACCAGTAGCCCCGGTTGCGTCTGGCTGGCCGATCCGCGCCCGGTCACGGATCCTCCTGCGGGACGCCGACATTGCACCCGTCGGGGCCCTCGCCATTGCTTAGCCTGAATCCGTCGACCCGCTGGGGTGCTGACCGGCGTGGGACATGAAGAAAGTGCCCTTGAGCTGCGGTAATCGGTTTGTTGAGGACCGGATTGACGCGGATCGGAAGGACACTTTCAGTGAGATTGTCGCACAGCTGGCGGACCGATGGCGCGGTGTTCGACGACGAAAATTTGGTGTCCTGCGCCGGGCTGATCCCGGTCATGGCGCTGGCCGAACAGGCCGGCCTGTCGGAGCTACTCGATGATCACGTCCGGTTCACCGACGAACGGGTCCGCTCCGGCGGGGCGAACCCGGCCGGGAAGCTGACGTCGATCATCGCCGGACTGGCCGCCGGCGCCGACAGCATCGACGACCTGCAGGTGGTGCGGTCCGGCGGAATGAAAAAGGTGTTCAACTTCGTCTATGCGCCGTCGACGTTGGGGATCCATCTGCGGGAATTCACCCACGGCCACGTCCGGCAACTCGACGCGGTGTTGACCCGGGCATTTGTTGGCTTTGGTCCAGGGGACAGACCTGCTCAAAGGAATCGAGGTCCAGGCCCGGGTGGATGTCGACTCGCTGTTGCGGCCGGTGTACGGACACCAGAAGCAGGGCGCCTCCTTCGGTCACACCAAAATCGCGAACCGGCAGGTCCTGCGCAAAGGGTTGTCCCCGTTGGCGGTGACCATCTCCACCCCGGATGCAGCGCCGGTGCTGGCCGCCGTCCGGCTCCGCGCCGGGAAGGCCGGATCCGGCCGCGGCGCCGCCGGGATCGTCGTGCAAGCGATCAACACCGCCAAGAAAGCCGGCGCCACCAACATCCTGGTCCGCGGCGATTCCGCCTACGGCAACGGCGATGTCATCAACGCGGTGATCAAGACCGGCGCCAAATTCTCCTTCGTGCTTCCGAAGAACCAATCTGTGAACCAGGCCATCGCGACGATCCCGGACGACGCATGGACCCCTGTCCATTACCCCGGCGCGGTGCAAGATCCCGACACCGGCGAGTTGATCTGCAAACGCCGAAGTCGCCGAAATCTCTTACACCGCGTTCGCCAGCACCAAACACCATGTCACCGCCCGGCTCATCCTCCGGCGCGTGAAAGACCGCAACCACCTCGATGCGTTGTTCCCGGTCTGGCGGTACCACCCCTTTTTCACCGACAACACCGAGCAGGTCACCGACGCCGACATCACCCACCGGCAACACGCCATCGTCGAATCGGTGTTCGCCGATCTCATCGACGGACCCTGGGCCCACCAGCCGTCGGGACGGTTTTCCTCGAACGCGGCCTGGCCGGTACTCGCGGCGATCACCCACAACCTGCTCCGCGCCGCCGGCACCCTCGCTGCGCCGCACCTGGGCAAGGCCCGCGGCGCCACCCTGCGCCGACAAATCATCAACGTCCCCGCCCGATCAATCCGCGCCGGAGCGGGTGGAAGTGATCAGCGCCGGGTGGAATGGATGGACGGATGGGCAGATGGATGGGCGGATGGGCGGAAGGGCAGATGGACGGACGGATGGGCAGATGGGCAGATGGATGGGCGGATGGGCGGATGGACGGACGGAGTAGTTGGTGGGCTGTGCGGAATTCGAGCGGTCGGAGCGCGGTGCAGTCCGGAATTCAGGCCGCCATGAAAGGCTGAGCGACATGAGCGCAGCCCAGACCTCACCACCAACGCGCTGGGAGCAGCAGGTCGTCGGAGACAAGTGGGACTTCTACGCCGGCCGTTTCGACAAGATGGTCGCGGATGGCACGGATCTGGAAGGTGAGGCTCGCCTGGTCGACGCTCTGGCACCGCGCGGGGCTGCGGTGCTCGACGGCGGGTGCGGTACCGGCCGAATCACCGCAGCGCTGCAACGAATGGGACACCGGGCGATCGGCGTGGACAAGGACGCCGGACTGATCGACATCGCGAAGCGGCGCTACCCGGGCGTGCCGTACCTCAACCACGATCTGCTGCTGTTGGACAGCGACGTCCTGAAGGCTGTCGGCGCCCCGGCAGAGTTCGACATCATCGTTCTGCCTGGCAACGTCATGGTCTATCTGGCGCCCGCCACCGAGCGGGAGGCGCTGCGAGTGCTGACCGGACTGCTGAAGCCCGCCGGCCGCCTCATCGCGGGCTTCGCCACCGACCGGGACTACTCACCGGCCTCGTTCCTGGCCGACGCTGACGCGCTGGATCTCCAGGTGGAGCACCAGTTCGGGACCTGGGATCTTCGTCCATTCGAGAACTCATCGGACTGGACAGTTGCCGTACTGCGGCGTTCCGACCCCGATGGCCAGGAGCAAGCCCCGCAGACGACGCGATGGACCCCGGCCTCCCAGTGGCATCCGGACCGGGAGCAACACCTCTGACCAGCGAAGATACGTCAGGTCCGGCTCGGCGCCCCTAGACTGATTCCTCGTGAGTCTGACCCTCGGCATCGTCGGCCTGCCCAACGTCGGCAAGTCCACCCTGTTCAACGCGCTGACACGCTCCGACGTGCTCGCAGCGAACTATCCGTTCGCGACGATCGAGCCCAACGTCGGCGTCGTTCCGCTGCCCGATCCGCGACTCGATGTGTTGGCGAAGGTGTTCTCGTCGGTGAGAACGGTTCACGCAACGGTGTCGTTCGTCGACATCGCCGGCATCGTCAAGGGCGCCAGCGAGGGCGCCGGTCTGGGGAACAAATTCCTGGCCACCATTCGCGAGGCGGATGCGATCTGCCAGGTGGTGCGGGTTTTCGATGACAACGACGTGATCCATGTCGACGGCAAGGTCGATCCGCTGGCCGACGTCGAGACGGTCAACACGGAGTTGATCCTGGCCGATATGCAGACCATCGATAAGGCGCTGCCCAGGCTCGAGAAGGAGGCGCGCACGGCAAAGGATCGCAAGCCGATCCTGGACGCAGCCAGAGAGGCAGCCGCCATCCTCGACTCGGGCAAGACCTTGTTCTCCGCTCGGGCGAAGCTGGATCTGTCAGCCCTGCGCGAGCTCACCTTGCTCACCGCGAAGCCTTTCCTGTACGTCTTCAACGCGGACGAGGGCGTGTTGACCGACCCGGACAAGCGCGCCGAACTGTCGGCTGCCGTAGCCCCAGCAGATTCGGTGTTCCTCGACGCCAAGGTCGAGTTCGAATTGCTCGAACTCGACGAGGAGTCGGCGGTGGAGTTGCTCGAGTCGGTTGGTCAGCACGAGCCCGGACTGCACGCACTGGCTCGGACCGGCTTCCACACCCTGGGATTGCAGACGTACCTGACTGCCGGCCCCAAAGAATCACGCGCCTGGACGATCAAGCAGGGCGCCACCGCTCCACAGGCCGCCGGCGTCATCCATTCCGACTTCGAACGCGGCTTCATCAAGGCCGAAGTCGTCTCGTACGCCGATCTGACGACAGCCGGATCGATGGCGGCGGCCAAGGCAGCCGGCAAGGTCCGCATCGAGGGCAAGGACTACGTCATGCACGATGGCGACGTGGTGGAATTTCGATTCAACGTGTAGAGCTGATCAGTTGACCCATGGGCGGCCGCCCTGATGTCGGGACAGGATTTCCAGACAGCCGCAGTCGGCTCTCTGGTGAGCAGTGCCCGATGCCACGGGTGCACTCCCGGTTCGGGATGGTCCTCGAGCTAGAGGGCACTCAACTGGGCTTCATGGTCAACGGTCATGGTGGTGACCACGTCTCGGAGCAGCCGGCCGATCCGCTGGTTGGGGGTCTCACCGTCGCGGTAGGGAACCGCAAGCTGGTCGGTGATGGACCGGGCAACCTCACGCAGCTTGATGTTGGTCTGGGAGGAGTGCGCGGCGAGTACCTCGAACGCGTCGTCCGCGCTCAGCCCTTCTGCCAGCATCAGCGCACCCTTGGCCTGTTCGATGGCGGCCCGGGTCGCCGCGGAGGCTTCTACCGCGGCGGTGATCTCTTCGCGTCTGGCGCGCGCCGAGGCGTCGGTGATATCGACGAAGTATCCGTGCACGACCGTGACCTGGCCATCCGGACCCACATCGCCCACGCCGATGGCCACCACTACCCGGACGTTCTGGTGCGCGTCGACGATGCGGTGCCGGCAACAGAACGGTTGGCCGGCGGCCACCACCTCGTCGAGCACCCGGCCGGTATGGGCTCGATCCTCCGGGTGTTTGTGGGCCAGGAACACTTCGGTCGTTGGCACGATCTCGCCCGGCTCGAATCCGTGCATCGCGTACAGACTGTTCGACCAGGTCCATTCGTCGGTCGCGACGACGTACTTGAACCAGCCCATCGGTTGCCGAATGCCGGTGGCCAAGGCCGCTGCGGCTCTCGCCAGGTTGTCCATGTACGGCCTCCTCCGCGAGGTTGTCCTGCACTGACCGGCCGCCTGATGGTGGGACCGAAAGTCTCGCGAACCGCATCTTATGCTGCATACCGGACCGGAAAGTCAACACCGGCGCCGACTCGGCTCACCTGTTGGGCCTACCCGGCTCGGGCAAGCCCAGCTTTCCGGAGTAAAGCTGGGCATGGGCGGGCATTGCCTCGAAGGCGAGGCGCAATTCTGTGCAGCACCCTCGCTGGGCGCCGCCGGTTCAACAGCGCAGCCGGCGGTGTCCTTCACGGCACGCAGTAGTTCGGCGCCCAAGCGGGTCACCACAACGCGGAAAGCCCCTCGAGACTGTGGTGGACGATGCGCGGTGCTTTGGGGCCACACGCGGTGCGACAGGTTCCACGCACGGTGCTTTGGGCCACGCTTGGCGCTACGGGGATATGCAAGCTGCTATGGGGATACGCACGGTGCTTCTGGGCCACGCACCGCGTCAAGGGGCGGTCGACACTCGACTCAGGCGAACAGCAGCCACGCCGCGGTGACCCAGAAGGTCACACAGAACGCGAGGCAGGCGAGCCATACCAGGATCTTCTGGCGATCGAAGTGGGTCGGTCCGGAGACTGTCGATACAGCCGCCCGTCTGGCCCCAGTCATGGTCAACGTCGTCATCGCGGAGCACCTCCCAGGGGCTTGTTCCGACGTCCTGTCGGTGTTCTTCAATACTGTGACCTGCGGAGATCAATTACCAGTCCCTGGTTGGCTGAACTAATTCCCGCGCTCGTAGCGGTGAGTGAACGCTGGAGGCCCGAATCGGGATCGTTCACCCTGGTGATCGCAGCGGTGCCCATTGGGGTGACGAAACGACTACCGGGCGCCGTGGGCGAAAGGCGTGGCCAGGGTGATGATGTACCGGCCGACGAGCAGCCGCCCGACCCGTACCATCAGCGAGCACCCCATCCAGCCGAAGGGTTGACCGCCGCTTGATCGCCTCCGCCTGCCGACGGTTCGTCACGTCCTCCTGGGCACCCTGGGCGCTGTGCGCCCTCAGCCTGGCTCTGCACGTCGTGGTCACCGTGTTAGGCGCCGATCCGTTCAAGATGGTCGATCTGCATGTCTATGTCGGTGGTGCCGAGCATCTGACGGATGGAACGCTGTACGACTCCGTGTCCGGAACGTTGCAGCTGCCGTTCACCTATCCGCCGTTCTCGGCGCTCGTGTTCGCCGGGCTGTCGTGGCTCCCCTGGACGGTGACCAGGATGGTCTGGGAACTGGGCATGTTGGCTGCACTTCCGGCTCTGACCTATCTGTCCTTGCGGCTGCTGGGCAGGGCCGGCCCGGGTGCTGCTCGTCCGGTGGTCGGAGTGCGGGGACTGGTGCTCACTTGGTCCGCGGCCGCGCTGTGGCTCGAACCGGTGCGTACCAACTTCAACTACGGCCAGATCAACCTCTTCCTGGCGGTGCTCATCCTCGGCGGCGCTGTGACCGCCAAGAGCTGGCTGGCCGGAACGGGCGTGGGCGTTGCCGCGGGGATCAAACTGATTCCGGCCATCACCGGTCTGTACTACCTGCTGCAACGCAGAATCGCTGTGGTGGCCTGGTCGGTGGCCGGGTTCGGCGCGACCATCGCCGTCATGCTTGCCATCATTCCGCGCGAGACGACCCGCTACTTCACGAAGTTGATGCTGGACCCCGGGCGGACCGGTCCGGTGTTCTCGGCGATCAATCAATCCTGGCGCGGCGCCCTGGCCAGGCTCGCCGGGCATGACGTGAGCACCTCGTGGCTCATCGCCTGCGTCATCTCCGCGGCTTTGGGCATCTGGGCGGCCTGGGCCTCGATCCAAGCCGGGGATCGAATGGCCGGCCTGCTCTGTGTGCAGTTCGTCGGGTTGCTCGTCTCGCCGATCTCCTGGTCGCACCACTGGGTCTGGGTGTTGCCGTTGCTGGTCTGGGGATTGCTCGGCCCGCGCAGCTCGGACCGGTCGGTGCGACTGCTGACCGGAGCCTGGTGCGTCGCCTGTTTCAGCTATCTGGTGCCGATTCTGATCGTGATCCAAGGTGCGGTGCCGGTGAATTCCCGGCCTGGCTGGCAGTCGTGGCTGGGCACCATCTATTCGGTGCTCGGCGTGGTCACCCTGTTGGTGCTGGCATCGGTCGCTCGGCGGTCCGTGCGCATTTCGGCCGCTGCGAACCAGGTCCGGGCGTGACCTCCCGGCCGTGGGGCACGGTTGGATACGGGGTGTCGATCGACGCGACGCCGGCCGCTGTGCGCGGAGCGCTGTCTGCATCGGCGGTCTGGGTCAGAGCAGCAAGGGCTACGGGAGGACGCCTCGAAGTCGCCGGCGGCGGCCACCGGTTGGCGCCGAGCGGGCTTGTCCGGTTCAGTGCCGGCGGTCCGTTCCGGCCATTGCTACTCAGAGTGCGAGAGGTCGACAGATTCCCGGGCCGGACGTTGATCGAGCCGTTTGTCGCCAGCGGGATCGACGTGCGTCTGTCGGTGGAGCCGGCTGCGGTCGGAACCCTCACGACTGTCGAGTTCCACTACAGGGGAGCACCGAGCTTGACACGGCCGGGCCTACGGCGCCGGTTGTTGCGTTTCGCTCGGATGCTGCTCGGAATCGCCACCCTGGCTGCGAGGGAGCCGGTCCGGGTGGTGGCCGGCGCGGTGATAGCGGACGGCAGGGTGCTGCTGGCCCGGCGAAAGGCAGGCGCGCCGGACGGTGGTCGTTGGGAGTTGCCCGGCGGGAAGGTCGAAATCGGCGAGACCGACCGCGAGGCGCTACGGCGAGAGCTGTGGGAGGAACTCGGTGTCCAGGCGACCGTGGGAGCGCGGATCGGGCCGGTGGTCGACCTGACTTCCGGCGCATTGTTGTGTTATCGGGTAGCTATTGCGACCGGAACGGCCGTCAGCTTGACCGATCATGATCAGTACACGTGGGCCTCGGCGGATGAGTTCGGCGCCGCTGACCTGCTCGATACCGACCGCCAGTTCGTCACCGCGTTGCGTCAGGCGCTTCGGTAGGCACCTCAAGGTCGCGATTCGGCAGTCAATTCGAGGTGTGTACCTGCTGGTCATTCAACGGACATCTCCCTCGTGGCAGGATGCCACGAACGCGCAACCTCCGTTCCCCGCTCCGGGGCACGGAGTTCCTCTGCATTCTCCTGGGAGAAAACGTGGCATCCAACCAACGTCGTTCCACCCGAGCAGCCCTGCTGGCTGTCGTTGCGGCCGGCGCTCTTGTCGTGAGCGCCTGCGGTGGCACGACCACCAATCCAAACGCTGCAGTCAGCTCGGCTCCCGCGTCGCCGGGAGTTGCCGCGACCGGAGGCAGTTCGTCGGGTCCCGCCGGTACCTCCGTCCCCGCCTCCGGAAAAGGGAGCGCTTCTGCGGCCAGTTCGGCGGCGCTCACCAGTGGGTCGGCTGCATCGACGACTGCAGCAGCAGGCGGTAATGGCCAGCCGGCGCCGCTGGATTTGAAGCTTCCCGCTGACCCGACTCTGGCTGCTTCGGTGCCCGCGAAAATCAAGGCTGCCGGACAACTGATCATCGCGACCGACGCAACGTACGCACCCAACGAGTTCTTGGTGAACGGCGCCGGATCCCCGGTGGGCATGGATGTCGACCTCGGAACCGCTATCGCGCAGGTGCTCGGTCTGAAAGTCGAGTTCAAGAAGGCAGGGTTCGACGGGATCCTGGCCGGTATCAACGCTGGGCGATTCGACCTCTCGCTCTCGTCGTTCACCGATAATGTCGACCGCGAAAAGGTCGTCAACTTCGTCAACTACTTCAATGCCGGCACGTCGACCATGGTGCTGGCCGGCAACCCGCTGAAGATAAACTCCGACCTGGATTTGTGCGGCAAGAAGGTCGGCGCCGAGAACGGCACCACTCAGCTCAGCATGCTGCAGAAGGCCGACTCGGACGACTCGGTGGTGAAGGTCTGCACTTCCGCAGGTAAGCCCGCCCCTACTGCGCAGGGATATCCAACACAGACCGACGTCAATGGTGCATTGCTGGCCGGTCGCATCGACGCCTACCTGGCTGATTCCCCGGTGGTCGCCTATGCGGTGAAACAGACCGGTGCCAAGTTCCAGACCGTGGGCAAGGACATTGGCGTCGCCCCTTATGGCATTGCGGTTCCAAAAGAGCCGGCGGCACTGACTCCTGCAATCCAGAAGGCATTGCAGAAGCTGATTGACAATGGCTCGTACACCAAAATTCTCACCAACTGGGGGGTGGCCTCGGGAGGTGTGAAGACGGCGACCATCAACGCCGCCGGCTCCAAGAAATAGTCGGTCGACCCGATATGAGCGCACCGTCCGATGCGGCTGTGGTGGGCGACCAGCCGTTGCCGGTCAAGGCCATCCCGGTCCGTCATCCCTGGCGCTGGGTGACGGCGGCTGTCCTGGTGGTGTTGGCAGCGATGGTTGCCCATTCGTTGATCGCAAACCCTGCCTGGCACTGGGCCACCGTTCGCCAGTATGTGTTCTCGGACCCCATTCTGAAGGGTCTGCTGTTGACCCTGGAGTTTACTGTCGGCGCCATGGTCATGGGCGTGGTGCTCGGAATGGTCCTGGCCGTCATGCGACTTTCCAGTAATCCCATCGTCAAAGGCGTTGCGTGGATCTACATCTGGTTCTTCCGGGGAACTCCGGTCCTTGTACAGATCATTTTCTGGAGTTTCCTGGCGCAACTCTATCGCTTTCTGAGCATCGGAATTCCGTTCGGCAAGGAGTTCGTTTTCTTCGACACCAATCTACTGATTCCCACTTGGCTGGGTGGCCTGTTGGCGCTGGGGTTGAATGAGGGCGCGTACATGGCCGAGATCGTCCGGGCCGGAATTGCCTCGGTCGATCCTGGGCAGACAGAGGCGGGAGAAGCACTGGGCATGACTCGCCTAAAAGTCATGCGCCGCATCGTGCTGCCCCAATCAATCCGGATCATCCTGCCGCCCACCGGTAACGAAACCATCTCCATGCTGAAAACTACTTCGCTGTTGGCCATTGCTTCGATCTACGAACTTTTTGGAACTGCCCAGAATATCTACGGCAGCAACTACGAGCAGATACCTTTGCTAGTGGTGGCCAGCCTCTGGTACCTGCTGCTGACCTCATTGATGTCGATCGGTCAATATTTCTTGGAGAAGCGATTCGGCAGAGGAGTGGTGAAGATCAAACGGAGAACGAAGCCCCGGCCGATCACGTCGGCGGTAGGAGCGTGATTGCACCGGTCGAAAGTGCGTCGGCGATGCCGATGATGCTCGCAGAGGGTGTGCACAAGCATTTCGGCGATCTCGAGGTGCTCAAAGGAATCGATATGGCGGTGGAGCCAGGGCAGGTAGCGTGCCTGCTCGGTCCTTCTGGGTCGGGGAAGACGACATTTCTACGCTGCATCAATCACCTGGAGAAGATCACCGGGGGCCGGCTTTCGGTCGATGGGCAGATGGTCGGCTTCCGGCAGAAGGGGGACAAGCTCTATGAGCTGAGAGATTCCGAGGTCGCCTCACATCGCCGCGACATCGGCATGGTCTTCCAGCGCTTCAATTTGTTCCCGCACATGACCGCAGCGGGCAACATCATGGAGGCGCCGATGCAGGTGCTGGGTGTGTCGAAGGCCGAAGCCCGAGCGGAAGCCGAGCAACTCTTGGCCCGGGTCGGCCTGGCAGATCGCTCCGCCTACTACCCTTCGCAGCTTTCAGGTGGCCAACAGCAGCGGGTCGCCATTGCCCGGGCGTTGGCCATGCACCCCAAGCTGATGTTGTTCGACGAACCGACCTCTGCCCTGGATCCGGAGTTGGTGGGCGAGGTGCTCGACGTCATGCGCGACCTCGCCGAGGGCGGAATGACGATGATCGTGGTCACCCACGAGATCGGCTTCGCGCGTGAGGTCGCCGATACGCTGGTGTTCATGGACGCCGGAGTGGTGCTCGAGGCCGGCAATCCCCGAGACGTGCTGAACAACCCGCAACATTCACGCACACAAGATTTCCTGTCCAAGGTGCTCTGAGAGGGGAGACCGACGTCGGCGCCCGCGACGGACCTCACCCCCCGCGAGCGCTGCTGGCCCTCACCGCGGATCGGGCTCGGCCCGCTCCAGGTCGGCGAGTTCCTCCTCAGAGCGTGGTGGCACATTTTCGTCCGCCTCGAGTACTTCGAGCGGAAAAGGGTCGTTGCCCGAGGGCAGGTGCTCGTCCATGGTTGTACCTCCGGTCAGGCGAATCGAGGATTCACTGACCCTACGTCCGGCGCTGGGTCCGTGGTCCGGCGCGGGGCTCGTGGTCCGGCACTGGGCCCGTGGCGGCAGGTCGGCTGCTGTGGGCAAGCAGACGCCGAGAAATCTCGTGATCGATGCAGTGTCCCGGTAGACTGAAGTAGCTGCACTGCGTCGGACCACGTCCGAGTGGGCCGCTGCCGCGGCCTGGCGTCGCGGCTTTTGTCATGCTCTCGGCGTTGTGACGCAACCCGGGCGCCCTGCCGCCGTCAGCGGTGGCACCGTCGAACGAGGAGTACTCCAGCTGTGGTTGTTCGGTCAGATTTGCGAAATGTCGCCATCGTCGCGCACGTCGATCATGGCAAGACGACCCTGGTCGACGCCATGCTGTGGCAGTCTGGCGCCTTTCGCGCCGGGTCGGCCCACACCGACCGAGTAATGGACTCGAACGATCTGGAGCGAGAAAAGGGCATCACCATTCTCGCAAAAAATACGGCCGTACACAGAAACACCGCCCAGGGCAACATGATCATCAATATTGTCGACACCCCGGGTCACGCCGACTTCGGTGGCGAGGTCGAGCGAGCGCTGATGATGGTCGACGGCGTGGTGCTACTGGTCGACGCCTCCGAAGGCCCGTTGCCGCAGACCCGCTTCGTGCTCCGCAAGGCACTCGAGGCGCGCCTGCCGGTGGTGCTGGTGGTGAACAAGACCGACCGTCCGGACGCCCGGATCGACGAGGTCGTCGACGAGACCTACGCGCTGTTCATCGACCTGGACGCAGACGACGAGCAGATCGAGTTCCCGATCGTGTACTGCGCCTCCCGCGCAGGCAGAGCCAGCCTCAACAAGCCCGGCAACGGCGAAATGCCGGACCACGAGAACCTCGACCCGTTGTTCGACGTGCTCCTGGAGGCCATTCCGGCACCGTCCTACACCGAGGGCGCCCCGTTGCAGGCTCAGGTCACCAACATCGACGCCTCGCCGTTCCTGGGCCGCATCGCGATGTGCCGGGTCATCGAGGGCACCGTCAAGAAGGGCCAGCAGGTGGCCTGGATGAAGCTGGATGGCACGGTCGTCCGCACCAAGGTCTCCGAGCTGCTGATCACCGAGGCGCTGGACCGGGTTCCGGTGGATTCCGCCTACGCCGGCGATCTGATCGCAGTCGCCGGCATGTCCGACATCACCATCGGCGAGACCCTGGCCGACGCCGAGAATCCGGTCGCGCTGCCGCCGATCACCGTCGACGAGCCGGCCATCTCGATGACGGTCGGGATCAACACCTCGCCGCTCGCCGGCAAGGACGGCGGCACCAAGCTGACCGCCCGGCAGGTGAAGAACCGGCTGGACGCCGAACTGATCGGCAACGTCTCGATCCGCGTGCTGACCACCGAACGCCCGGACACCTGGGAGGTGCAGGGCCGCGGCGAGCTCGCGCTGGCCATCCTGGTCGAGACCATGCGCCGCGAGGGCTTCGAGCTGACCATCGGCAAGCCTCAGGTGGTGTTGAAGGAGATCGACGGCCGCAAGCACGAGCCGTTCGAGCGCCTGACCATCGACGTTCCGGAGGAATATCTCGGCGCCGTCACCCAGCTTCTTGCGGTCCGCAAGGGCCGGATGGAGATGATGAGCAACCACGGCACCGGGTGGGTGCGGCTGGAGTTCCACGTTCCGTCCCGCGGCCTCATCGGCTTCCGTACTGACTTCCTCACCGACACCCGCGGCACCGGCATCGCCAGTGCCATCTTCGACGGCTACGGCCCATGGGCCGGTGCGCTCAGAGCCCGCGCCAGCGGTTCACTGGTCGCCGATCGGGCCGGCAAAGCAACGCCGTTCGCCATGCTCAGCCTGCAGGAGCGCGGCGCGATGTTCGTGCCGCCGACAACGGAGGTGTACGAGGGCATGATCATCGGCGAGAACTCCCGCGCCGACGACATGGACGTCAACATCACCAAGGAGAAGCAGCTCACCAACATGCGCAAGTCCTCCAGCGAGGAATTGGTGCACCTGGTGCCCAATCGCGTGCTGAGCCTGGAACAGGCTCTGGAGTTCTGCTCCGACGACGAATGTGTGGAGATCACCCCCGTGTCGGCTCGCATTCGCAAGGTGGTGCTGAACGCGGGGGAGCGGGCGCGGACCAGATCGCGCAGCAAGGTTTCTTCCTAAAAAGTGCGCACCGCCTCCCGGGCCTGCGCCGACCAGGTGAACCGGGCGCCAAGGCCGGAGGGTTGCCTAGGGTGTGAGGGGTGACGGATCTTCGACGTCGAACGGTGCGAGCTCCGGGGCCGTGCATGCGATCCTGCGCTGCGGCGGTCGCTGTACTCCTGCTGGCCGGCTGCACGCCGCCGGGCCTTCCGGCGCCGATCGCCCCGATTGCCACCTCCGTCCGCGGCAGCGTTGGCCCGGTCGAGCCGCGGATAACGATTGGGATCGACGGCGCGGTGCAGGGTTTCAATCCGCACGCGATAGCCGACTACTCGCTGGCGGATGCGGCGGTCGCGCAACTCGTCCTGCCGTCGGTGTCGTCGGTGGCCGCCGACGGAACAGTACTGTTGAACGCCGACGTGGTGCGCAAGGCCGAAGTGACGTCCAACGAGCCGTTCACGATCACGTACACCTTGGACCGCAACGCGTCGTGGTCGGACGGCACCCCGATCACGGCCGAGGATTTCAGCTACCTGTACCAATCGATGCTGGTGCAGCCGGGAACGGTGGACCCGGCCGGCTACCAGGCCATCACCTCGATCACCTCCAAGGACGCCGGCAAGACGGTCGTGGTGGTGTTCGGACGGCGCATCGCGGACTGGAAGACGCTCTTCTCGCCGTTGTTGCCCTCGCACATCCTCAAGGATTCGCCAGGCGGCTGGACCGAGGGTCTGGCCGCCGGGATACCAGTGTCGGGCAACCGCTACAAGATGCAGGGCTACGACGCGGCGACCGGCGAGATCACCCTGGTCCGGAACGACAAATACTGGCAGGGCCAACCCGGACCCAGCATCGCGGTGCTTCGGATCGGTAGCCCCACGGCCCTGATCCAGGCGCTGGGCCGTGGCGACCTCCAGGCGGTCTACCTCCAACCCGACGCAGCCGAGCAGCGCACCCTGCAGACGGTCGTCCCAATTGATCATCGGGTTGCAGTGCCGCTGCCGGGCACCGTGCAGCTGGTGTTCAACACGGTCACCGGCGCAGCAGCGGACGTGCGGGTCCGCCGAGCCGTCGCCGCCGGCCTGGATCTGGCTGCGATTCGGGCGGTGCTCAGCGGCGGCAACCTCGACGGAGCAGCGCCGTCGCCGTCGCTGCTGCGCCTGCCCGCGACTTCTGTCGGGCCGAACGCCGGTAGCCCTTCCATGTCCAACCCGTCGTCCGACGCTGCTCCCGGGCCTACCACGACAACCGCGAGCGCTCCGATCGGCGGCGCCACCTCGCCTCCTCCTGCCGGCGGGTCCATGGCCGTTGCCGAACTTGCGGCGGCCGGCTACACCCGGAAGTCGCTCTACCTGCGCAAGGACGGGCACATCCTGCGGCTTCGGCTGGCCTATTCCGGCGGCGATGCGCGGATGGCAGCTGCCGCGCGATTGATCCAGCAACAGTTGGCGCAGGCCGGCATCGAGGTCGACCTCGTGCAAGCCGACCTGCGGACCGTTCTCGGTGTTCCGGCGGCTGTCGACCCGGTGGCCCTCACCCTGGCGATGGTGACCCGCGGGCCGTCCGACGGACTCGCCGCGGCCTCTGCGTTCGGCTGCCCGGCATCGGCGTCGACCGCCGAGCCGGGGCAAAAGGATCTGGGACCGCGTGCCGGAAACCTCTCGGGGTTCTGTTCGGCGGCCGTTCAGCAGTCAGTGGACCAGGCCACCGACGGATCGATGCCCGGCGACCTCGACGGACTGCTCCAGGCATCGCTGCCGGTGCTTACGATCAGCCGGCCGTCGGCAATTTTCGCCGCTTCGGCCGGAATCGCGCCGATTCTGTCGGGTGCGGGGCGCGGTTGGGTTTTCTCCGGCCCGCTGAGCGGACTACCCGGGTGGCCGCCCGGCTGAGCCGTAGGGCACTGACCACGGCATACTTGCCGGCCCGGACGCAAGGCGATAAATTATCCGGGCCGCTGGACAAGTGCCCGGAAGTCCTTCGGAAGCTGCGGATCGTTCCTCCAAATGTCCGGATTGCGTTTCGCAGCGGCTAACCATCGGTCACCCTTTGGTCACGATCGTCGCCGTTGCCTGGCCCATATGATGGGAAAGTTCGTAAGGTCTGGCGGTCAGACACGAAATAGTTGCTGCATGAATCCGCACCAGGCGTCGGTCGATGGGGGCCGGCGTTGACGGATCGGGCAGCGCTCCGAGGAGGATCCTTCATGACAAGAACACGGGCAGTGACACTCACTGCTCTCGTAGCGGCGTCATCGTTGTTGTTCGCCGCCTGCTCCAGCTCCCCCGGGCAGCAGGCAAGCTCGGCCACGAGTGCGCCGACCGGAGGCTCGAGTGCGTCCAGCGCACCGCCGGCCAGTGGCCCTGCCACGAGCGGCGCTGCCACGAGTGGCCCTGCTACGAGTGGCCCTGCTACGAGTGGCCCTGCCGCAAGCAGTGGAGCCAAGAGCAGCACCGGAACGTCGGCGGCCGGCGGGGCGGACGGTTGTGGCAAGCCGCACGGCCCGTACACCGACCCCGGCGCGGCGGCAGGCACCGTCACGACGGGCAGCGCCGAGCTGCTGACCTCCTGGAACAACCTGTCCTCGCACGGCAACTCGGTGTACAACACGAACCCGCAGTACCTGACCCAGGCTCAGGAGTTCTACTACGACAAGCAGCTCACCGTGGTGAACAACGATTCGTTCATCAAGTGCACCGTTACCTCCAAGAGCCCGCTGACCGTCAAGTACGAGATCAACAAGGATGCCAAGTGGTCGGACGGCGTTCCGGTCACCGCGTCGGACATGGTGCTGGCCTGGGGAGCGCAGAGCGGCTCGTTCAACACCGGTGACCTGAAGACCGACAAGGCCGGCAACCCGATTCCGCAGGCCAACGTTGTCGCGTTCGACACCTCCAGCCAGGGGCTGGCGCTGATCAGCAAGTTCCCGACCATCGCCGACAACGACAAGACGATCACGGTCGTCTACGACCAGCCGTTCGTCGATTACCAGCTGAACCTGTACCCCGGAATGGCCTCGCACGTCATCGGCCAGAAGGCCCTCGGGATCGCCGATCCGGCGAAGGCCAGCGCTGCCGTCGATGCGGCATTCAAGAACAAGGACAAGGCTGCGCTGTCTAAGGTCGCCAACTTCTGGAATACCGGATTCGACTTCACCGCACTGCCCAGTGACAAGTCGTTGTACCTGTCGGACGGTGCCTACATGCTGACCGCCTTCAAGGCGAACCAGTACATGACCTTCGAAGCCAATCCGGCCTACACCTGGGGCCCGAAGCCCACGATCAAGACGATAACGTACCAATTCCTGCCCGATGCCACCGCCGCCGTTCAGGCCATCGCCAACGGTGAGGTGCAGATCTACTACCCGGAGCACCCGACGGCCAACACCACCAAGGGCCTGGCTGCGCTGGCCAACCAGGGCGTCAAGTACGACGTCGGTGTCGGCGGCTCCTACGAGCACGTCGACCTCGTCTTCGACAACGGCGGCCCGTTCGACCCGAAGACCTACGGCGGCGACAAGGCGAAGGCACTCGCGGCCCGGCAGGCGTTCCTCAAGGTCATCCCGCGTCAGGGCATCCTCGATCGCCTGGTCAAGCCGATCAACTCCAGCGCCGTGCTGCGAGATTCCTTCACCCAGGTTCCCGGCTCGCCGCTGTACGACCAGGTGACCAAGGCCAACGGCATGTCCGCCTACGACAAGGTCGACATCCAGGGCGCGAAGGATCTACTGACCAAGGCCGGCATTTCAAACCTCAAGGTCCGTTTCCTGTACTCGGCCACGAACCCGGTGCGTGGCCAGGAGTTCGCGCTGATCGCGGCGTCGGCCAAGCTGGCCGGTATCACCGTGGTCGACGGCAAGGACGCCGACTGGAGTACTCACCTGGACAACCGACCGAACTACGACGCGTCGCTCTTCGCCTGGCAGAACACCAACCTGGGCGTTGCGCAGATTCCGCCGAACTTCCTCGGCAAGGATGCGGTCTCCAAGGCTTGGGGTCCCAACAACCACGGCCACTTCAACGATTCTCAGGTGAACAAGGACATGACGGCCCTCAACGTCACCTCGGACATCCCCAAGCAGACGCCGCTGATCACTGCCACCGAGAAGTCGTTGGTGGACAACGCGTTCGGCACGATTCTGTACCAGTACCCGGACATCGTCGGTTATGACGCGAACAAGGTCACCAACGTCAGCTCCATCCCGGTGTCCCCGTCCGTGTTCTGGAACTTCTGGGAGTGGAAGCTCAGCTGATTCCAGTACGGTGATCGGCCTGAATCGGTCACCACGTAATAGCTTCCGGCGGGAGGCACCACTTCGCAGTCGCGAATGTGGTGCCTCCCGCCAAGTTTTCGCTCGGTAGAGGCGGTCCCGGCGGTATGTTCGCGGTGTCGCGCCGGATGACGGGCACAACACTCCCTCAACGGGCACGGAAGAATCGAGCCACCATTGTTGACTTTCATCCTGAGGCGGATCGTGGCCTCGTTCTTCATCCTGCTCGGCGCGACCTTCATCGCCTACGTCTTGGTGGCGAATGCCGGCAATCCGCTGGAGAATGCTCTTTCGCTGCCGAATCCGACGCAGAAGGCCCAAACGGTGGCCACGGTGACCCAGACGTTGCATCTGGATGTCAACCCGGTCTTCCGCTATTTCGTCTGGCTCAAAGGCGTCGGCGGTTGCGTGGTCGGGAAATGCGACTTCGGCGTCAACATCGCCCAGGTTCCGGTCAACGGCCAGCTCTCGCTGGCCCTGGCCAGTTCGTTGAAGCTCATCACCGCGTCCACCGTGCTGGCGATCATCCTGGGAATTTCCATCGGCATCATCACTGCACTCCGCCAGTACTCCGGGCTGGACTACACGGTCACGCTGATCACCTTCCTCTTCTTCTCGCTCCCGGTGATCTGGATCGGCGTGATCCTGAAGGATCTGCTGGCGATTCGGTTCAACACGTTTCTGCAAGACGGGGCCCGTCTTAGCTGGGCGGCGATCATTCTTGCGGCGGTACTCATCGGAATTGTGGCCTACGCGCTGTTCGGGGGAGAGCGCAGACGGCGCCTGACCACCGGCGCGATCTCGGCTGCGGTCGCGTTCGCCGCGCTGTACTTCATCACCGTCGACCAATGGTTGCTCGACCCGGGTCTCGGACCGGTGGTGGTCGCCATCCTCGGCGTCGGGGCAGCCCTTGGCTGCACTGTGTTGACCTCCGGCTTGGGCAACAGGAAGTCGCTCTACACGGCACTGACCACAGTGGCTGTCGGGGTCGCCCTGTGGTACCCACTCCAATACTTCTTCTATAGCGGCATGAGCGGGCTCAAGCTCGTCGGACTGCTGATCGTCGCACTGATCGTCGGCTCGGTCATCGGCTATCTCTTCGGCGGCGATGACCGGGGATTGTCCGTCCGCAACGGTGCCCTGGTGGCTTTCACCACCGCATTCATCATCTTCGTCGACCGGATGTTCCGGACCTGGCACACCTACATCAAGACGCCCGGTATCAACGGCCGTCCGATCAAGACGCTCGGACCTGCGACGCCGAACCTCAAGGGTGATTTCTGGATCCAGTCCACCGACACCCTGACCCACCTCGTCCTGCCGACCGTCACGCTGATGTTGATCTCGCTGGCCACGCACTCGCGGTTCGCCCGGGCCAGCATGCTGGAGGTGATGAACATGGACTACATCCGGACGGCGCGGTCCAAGGGGCTCACCGAACGGACCGTGGTCATGCGGCACGCGCTTCGCAATGCGCTGATTCCGATGGCAACCGTGGTGGCGTTCGACATCGCCGCGCTGATCGGTGGTGCCGTACTGACCGAGACCGTGTTCGGCTGGAGAGCAATGGGGGCGCTGTTCCAGCAGGGTCTGGTCAATCACGACCCCAATCCCGTGATGGCTTTCTTTCTGGTCAGTGCCGCCATCGCGGTGCTCGTCAATCTCCTGGCCGACCTCGCCTATGCAGCCCTCGACCCTCGAATCCGGGTAGGTTCCTGATGTCGCAGCCCCACCAGCCGATGCCGGAGCCAGGCGCAACGGCGACCAGCGAGAACGAGACATCCTTCGAGCAGAAGGAGGTCGCCGGGCTTTCGCAGGGGCAGATCGTGCGGCGCAGGTTCCTGCGCCATCGCGCCGCGATGATCTCGTTGGTCGTGCTCGCGCTGGTGCTGTTGCTGGCGACCACCAGCATCGGGTGGGGTCCGATTCCGGGGTGGTGGCGCTGGGATCCGTACTCGGTGGTCGGTGACCCGGCCGGCGAACGTCCGACCCTTGCCTTCCTCGGTGTCGGCGGCCACTTCTTCCAATGGGGTGCGTTCCCGTTCGGGGCCAGCGGCCAGTACGGAATCGACAATTTCGCCCAGGTGATGCGCGGCACGCAGCAGACCGTCGTCGTCGTGCTGATTCTCGGGATCCTGACCGTTCTGATCGGGGTGGTACTCGGCGCCATGGCAGGATTCTTCCTGGGCTGGGTCGACTCGGTCGTGATGCGGTTCACCGATCTGATCATCACCATGCCGATCATCCTGATCACCGCTGTGGTCGCCTTCCAATTCGGTACCAGAGGAGTCCTCGCAGTCGCGCTGGCGCTGGGTCTGCTGTCCTGGACCTCGCTGGCCAGATTGGTCCGGGCCGAATTTCTCACCTTGCGCGAGCGGGAATTCGTTGACGCCGCCAGGGTTGCCGGCGCCTCGAACTTCCGGATCATGTTCAAACACATCCTGCCGAACTCCATCGGCGTGATCGTGGTCAACGTGACCCTCACCATGAGCGGCGGCATCCTCGCCGAGGCCGCGCTGTCGTTCCTGAGTTTCGGCATCACCTATCCCGACGTGTCCCTCGGATCCCTGATCTCGCAGTACCAGGGCGCGATCGAGACCGGTGAGCCGTATCTGTTCATCTGGCCCGGCATCATCATCGTCATCATCGTGCTGTGCTTGAACTTCATCGGGGACGGCCTCCGGGATGCCTTCGACCCGCGCCAGAAGCGCATCCCCAAGGCCCGTGACCTGCGCAAGTCACGACAGCTGGAAGCCCTGTCCACTGCTGCAGGCCCGACGAGTTGAGCGTCCGCATGCCTTTCCGAGGCGCTGGACCGTCGATGCCGGGGCTCAGCGTCAGGCCGTCGATCCACTCAGACGAACACGACGGCCAGCAGGCCGAGCAGCACCAGCACGGCGCCGATCAGGATGGTCCGGTAGTGCCACCTCGACGGTGGTTCGGAAAACTCCAACTTCGGATCGTCCAGGTGGCCCGCATCGCGCAGCTGTTCCCAGTGGCGGCGCACCACCAGAGCTGCAGCTCCGGACGGGCTGCCGGGCAGATCGCCGGGGCGGATCGAACGATCGCCGACGAAGGTCGATTCAGGCAGCCCATGGAAATCGTGCCTCGCGGCCACTCTGGTGGCGAACCCGCCGGGCGCCGGTGCCGCCCAAGCGGTGACCTTGCCGTAGGCGGTGAAGAATGTCAGCGCCCACTTCGTGTCGATTCGCTGGATAGCAGGCCAGGGCAGATCGACCGTCTTGAGGACGTTGACCACATGAACTCCACCGTCGTCGACTGCGACCTCCGGGCGCCAATACAGTGCCCACACGGTGCCGACGACCAGCGCCAGCCAAGGCGCGGCCAGCACCACCGCTCGGGTGCCGTCGGTCACCGCGATCGCTACCAGGGCCGCCGCTCCGAGGACCCCGAAGGCGATAGACAGGCCGCGGCCGAAACCCGGCCGAAAAACGTATCTCATCCGTTGATCGTCCCATCCAGGACCAGCACACCGACGGCTTCGCCTTCGTTGCCGTATTCGGGAAGGACACTGTCCACGTGAGCACTCCAATCGCCCCACCTTCGCTGACCAAATCAGGGCGACGACCGGCCGGAGCGCCGATCTTGACCGTGACCGATCTCGACATCGACTTCTGGGTCGACGGCACGTGGTACCCGGCAGTCAGTGACATGAGATTCGAGCTCAGTCCCGGTGAGGTGCTGTCCATCGTCGGCGAGTCCGGATCCGGAAAATCGACCACCGCGATGTCGATCCTCGGCCTGTTGCCGAAGAACTCCCATGTGGAGGGATCGATCCTGCTGGGCGACCGCCAGCTGGTGGAGGCCTCGGAACGAACCATGCGGGCGATTCGCGGCAAGGAGATCGCGATGATCTTCCAGGAGCCGATGACAGCTCTCAACCCCGTGTACACCATCGGCTTCCAGATCGCTGAGATGCTCAGGGCGCACAAGGCGATGGCTCCGAGCGCGGCCAGGGCCAGGGCGATCGAGTTGCTGACCCTGGTCGAAATTCCCGATCCCGAGCGCCGGGTGGACTCGTATCCGCATCAGCTCTCCGGCGGGCAGCGGCAGCGTGCGATGATCGCGCAGTCGCTGGCTCTCGACCCGGTGCTGCTGGTGGCGGACGAGCCGACCACCGCCCTCGATGTCACCGTGCAGGCCGAAATTCTCAAGCTGATGCGGGACCTCAAGAACCGGGTGGACGCCGCCATCATCCTGATCACCCACGACATGGGCGTGGTCGCGGACATGGCCGACCGGATCATCGTGATGAAGGACGGCAAGATCGTCGAAACCGGCGATGCGGAGAAGATCTTCCATCACCCGGATCAGCCTTATACCGTTCAGCTGCTGAACGCCGTTCCTCATCTCGGCTCGATCGTCGCCGATGACGGGGTACAGGTCGTCGACGATCTGGCCATCGACCTCGGGAGTGGGAGCGCGCAGTCCACGCCCCGGCTGGAGAACGGGGCAGTGGACACGAGGGGGGCGGCGGACCCGACCAGGCGCTCCGGCGTCGAACCCGGCGTGCCGGTGGTGGTCGACCTCAAGGAAGTCGCGATCGAGTACCCCAAGCGCGGACGTACGCCCGCCTTCCGGGCCGTCGACAAGTTCACCCTGGCCATCGGTCAGGGTGAGGTGGTCGGCCTGGTGGGGGAGTCCGGATCCGGGAAGACGACCATCGGCCGCGCTCTGGTGGGTCTGCTGCCGTTCGTCGAGGGCACTGCGCAGGTCATCGGCACGAGTATCGTCGGCGCCGGAAAGAAAGATCTTCGGCAGATCCGCCGGGACGTGAGTTTCGTCTTCCAGGACCCCGGTTCGTCGTTGAACCCACGGCTTCCGGTCGGCGAGTCGATCGGCGAGCCGATGCTCCTGCAAAAGGTCGCCAAGGGCAAGGACCTGTCCAATCGGGTCGAGAAACTGCTGGATCAGGTGCAACTGCCCCGGGCGATGCGTAACCGATATCCGCACGAGCTCTCCGGCGGCCAGCGCCAGCGGGTCGGAATCGCGCGGGCGCTCGCGCTGAACCCGAAACTGCTGATCGCCGACGAACCGACCTCCGCCCTCGACGTCTCGGTCCAGGCGAAGGTACTCGACCTTTTCCAGGAGTTGCAGCGAGAGCAGGGATTCGCCTGCCTGTTCATCTCCCACGACCTCGCGGTCATCGAGATCCTGTCCCGCCGGATCGCCGTGCTGCATCACGGGAAGTTGGTCGAGATGGGAAGTCGGGAGCAGATCCTGGCCAATCCGATCGACGACTACACCAAGCGTCTGCTGGCTGCTGTGCCGGTGCCCGACCCGGCCGAGCAGGCTGTCCGCCGCGAACAGCGGGACCGACTGCTGGCCGCCGGGATCGGCGTCGAGCCCGACGAGTTCGAGGTCTTTGCCTGACCGGCACCGTGCGGCCGGGCCAGGGCGCCGGTTCGTCACTCTGGCGACTGCCCGGCATGCGAAGCCTTTTCCTGCTCGGCACCCTCGCCTTCGCCAGCTTCTTTCTCACGTTGTCGTCGCTGCCGCTGTACTCGATCGCCATCGGCGCCGACCGGGGTAAGGCGGGTGTGGTCACCACGGTGATGCTGGGCGTCACGGTGCTGACGCAGACCTTGGTGCCGGCGTTGGTGAACAGATTCGGCCTGGTCTCGGTGCTGACGGCCGGCCTGGTGCTGCTGGGCGGTCCCGGCCCGCTGTACCTGGCCGGACACTCGTTCGGCTGGGTGCTGGTGGTGTCCGGCGTGCGCGGAATGGGCTTCGCCGTGCTGACGGTGTTGATGCCACTGCTGGCCAGCCGGCTCGTCCCGGCGGCCCGCCGGGGTGCGGCGATCGGGCTCTACGGGTTGGCGATCGCGGTGGCGAATCTGGGTGGGGTCCCGGCCGGTGTGGCGTTGACCGCGGCGAATCACTTCGGTGTGGTCGCCGTCCTCGCTGCGTCGCCGCTGCTCGCCTTGCCATTGCTGGCCGGGATCGGGCGGTCGCTGCGCCACATCGAGCGTGTTCCGGCGGTTGGCGCTGCAGCGTCGGGAAGTGCGGTCAGCCGGACCCTACGGTCCATCGCCGGGATCACGGCGGTGCTGCTGGTCGTCACGCTCGCCGGCGGCGGCGTGCTCACCTTCCTGCCGGTCGCAGGCGGATCCGCGGTGTCGGCGACGGTCGGCCTGCTGGTGTTCGGCGCTACCGGTGCCCTCGCCCGCTGGCGGGTCGGAACGATAGCGGACCGGTTCGGCAGCCGGCTCCTGCTTCCGGGCGGCGTGTTGCTGGCCGCGGGGGGAATGGGCCTGCTCGCCGTCGGGCTGTCGTTCTCGAGTTCTGCGCTGGTGCTGATCGGTGCGGCCCTGCTGGGCATCGGGTACGGGTCGGTCCAGAACGTGAGCCTGCTGGTGGCGTTCGACCGGGCCGGGCCGCAGCATCAAGCAGTGGCGAGTGCGACATGGAACGCGGCCTTCGACACCGGGACCGCGGTCGGCGCCCTGGTGGTCGGACTGGCCGCGACTGCCGGCCCGGGCGGCGGACCCGGCTTTTCGGAGGCGTTCGCCGGTTGTGCGGTGCTGATCTTGCTCACGCTGCCGTTGGCTGTGCTCGGGACCCGTCACCGCCGTGCGGACACCTTCGGCTGACTGCCCGCCGAGCCCGTCGGCGCTGCACTCCGGATCGAGCGTATCGACCTGCCCTTAGGCTGGAGCCATGTCGACCCGCCGCCTGCTCGCGGTCCACGCACATCCGGACGACGAGTCGATCACCATGGGCGGCACGCTGGCTCGCTACCGGGCCGAAGGCGTCGGCGTCACGCTGGTCACGGCGACGCTGGGCGAGGAAGGCGAGGTCATCCCTGTATCGCTGCGGGGCCTCATCTCGCAGTCGGCGGACCAGCTGGGCGGATACCGGTACACCGAACTGCGAACGGCGTGCGCCGCGCTCGACATCAGCGACCTCCGTATTCTCGGTGGCCTCGGCAGGTGGCGGGACTCCGGGATGGCCGGCACCGCCTCGGCCGATCATCCCCGCGCCTTTGCCCGCGCCGGACGTGGTCGGCCCGAACATGAATCGGCCGTGGCAGCGTTGGTCGAGATTCTCGACGAAGTGCGACCCGATGTGCTGCTCACCTACGACGCCGACGGCGGTTATGGCCACCCCGACCACGTCGCTACCCACCAGGTCGCCGTCGCCGCGGCCACCGGCCGGGTGCCTCGGGTGCTCGCGGTGGTCCGCAGTCGGGCGTGCGCCGCGAAGCTGCTCGCCGCGCTACCGGTACCGGCGGGATACCTGCCGGCCACACCGGAGGACCTCGGATACCTGGCGGCCGACAGCGAACTGGCGGCGGCCGTGGAGGTTTCCGCGCAGGCCGTTGCCCGCCGCGAGGCGCTGGCCGCGCACGCCACTCAGCTCGAGCTGATCGAGGACGGCTTCGCCTTGTCCAACCGGATAGCCCAGCCCTGCGGTCCGGTCGAGTATTTCAAGTTGCTCTCGGGCGTCCGGTTCCCGGCCGGGCCGGTGGCCGACGATCTGTTCCAGGACCTGCCGTGACGGTCGCCTCCGCCGCTGCCGGGCATGGTTCCGAGCGCTTCCGACCGGGCCTCGTCGACTGGATCCTGGTCGGTCTGTTGACCGTGCTGAGCGGCGTCATCGGGTTGGTCGGTGTGCTGTTCCTACCGTGGTACTCCGGGGCGGTGCCGCTGCCGGTGGTGGTGTTGCCGGTCGGATTGGCGCTGGCCGTGCTGCCGCGGATGGCTTACCGGCTCACCGAGCGGATGGTCGCGGCGGCCGCTCCACCGTTGCTCTGGCTCGGCGTTCTGGCCTGGCTGAACCTGACCGACAACGCTCTCTACCGAGGTCTTCCGGTGGCCTGGCCGGGCTGGCAGTCCGTGCTGCTGCTCGGCGTAGGTCTGCTGGCCGCAACAGGGTCGGTCGGGCTGCTCTGGGGTGACCATCTGCGGGCTGGCATGCCGAATCCGGACTTCCGCCCGCCGCCCCGCGGTTGAGCCGAGCACCACACGGGCACGGGTGCAGGGCAGGCGCCGGACAGTGGATACTGGTCGTCGCTGCATTTTTTTCCTTCGCAGCCCAGCTCGCCCGAACAACCCCGCGTGGAGACCTGCCGTGACCTATGTGATTGCCGAACCTTGCGTCGACGTTCTCGACCGGGCGTGTGTCGAGGAGTGTCCGGTCGATTGCATCTACGAAGGTGCCCGTGTGCTGTACATCCACCCCGACGAGTGCGTGGACTGCGGCGCCTGCGAACCGGTCTGCCCGGTCGAGGCGATCTTCTACGAGGACGACGTGCCGGCCGCCTGGGCGGAGTACACCAGGGCCAACGTTGACTTCTTCAACGACCTGGGATCGCCGGGCGGCGCGTCGAAGATCGGTAAGACCGGCACCGATGACCCGTTCATCGCTGCTCTGCCGCCGATGGGTGAAGGGCACTGAGCCCGCTGCGCCTGGTGTGCGGAAAGCCGGCGGCGCCGGGCCGGCGTTCGGCATGACGAGGGCGACTCCCGGTGGCCGGCTGCCACAGTTCCCGTGGGACCAATTGGCGGCGGCCGGCGACACCGCGGGGAACCATCCGCACGGCATCGTCGATCTGTCGGTGGGCACACCGGTCGATCGGGTGCCCGGACCGGTGCGAACCGCGCTGGCCGACGCTTCGAACGCGCCCGGTTATCCGACCGTCCACGGCACGCCCGAGTTGCGGGGCGCCTATTCGGCCTGGATGGACCGCAGCCACGGCGTCGGCAACATCGATCCGATCGCCGTGCTGCCGACGATCGGATCGAAGGAGTTGGTCGCTTCGCTGCCCGGTCAGCTGGGTCTTGGGATCGGCGACACCGTCGTCATTCCCGACATCGCCTATCCGACCTACGAAGTCGGCGCACTGATGGCCGGGTGCACGGTGGTTCGGGCCGAAGGGTTGATGGCGCTGGGTCCGGAACGCCCGGCCCTGCTCTGGGTCAACTCGCCGTCGAACCCCACCGGGCGGGTACTGCCGACGGCGCACCTGGCGAAGGTGGTCAGCTGGGCGCGGGCCCGCGGGTGCATCGTGGTGTCCGACGAGTGCTACATCGACCTCGGGTGGGATTCGGTTCCGGTTTCGATTCTGCATCCTGAAGTGTGCGGCGGCGACTTCACCGGCCTGCTCGCGGTGCACTCGCTGTCCAAGCGTTCCAACATGGCCGGGTACCGCGCCGGATTCCTCTCCGGCGATCCGGCTCTGATCGCGTCGTTGCTGGCGCTGCGCCGTCATCTCGGGCAGATGCTGCCGACGCCGATCCAGGCGGCTGCGACGACAGCCCTGGACGACGACGGCCATGTGATGGCGCAGCGCGCTCGGTACGGCGAGCGGCGACTCAAGCTGATCGACGCTTTCGAGCGAGCCGGTTTTGCTGTCGGTCATTCGGAGGCCGGACTCTATCTCTGGTGTACCAGGAACGAGCCGGCGTCGGACTCGGTCGACTGGCTCGCCGAGCGCGGCATCCTGGTCGCTCCGGGCACCTTCTACGGCCCGGCCGGCGCTCGTCACATCCGGGTGGCCCTGACGGCGACCGACGAGCGGATCGACAGCGCGGTCGCTCGCCTCGTGCGCTGAACTCGCGCCTCACGCGACTGAAGTGCGGTGCGATTGACGCGCGGCGCGGCTGAAGTGCCGCGGGCTGAAAGTGCGGCGCGGCTGAAGTGCGCGAAGCAGCCGCTACTGGTCCAGCTGCTCGGCGTAGGCGGCTTCCGCTGCCTCGGCGACCGCGCCCCAGGCGGCCGGGTATGCGGCTCGCGCCTCGATCTTCCGACGGCGACCGCCCTCGATCACCCGGCCGGCAGCGATGGCCGCCGCCGGATTCTTGGCCTTCGCAACCATGGCGCGCAACTCATCCTCCAGCACACTCACGTCCTGGTGATCGCCGAGCACCTCCTGGAATGCGGCCAGGGCGTCCAGAAATCGGCTCATCGTCTTGGTCTTGCGCTGTAGTTCGCCGGCGTACCGGGTCCGCTTTCCCAGAATTCGCAGCACATGCAACTCGTCGTCGGGAGGGTCGCCCTGGTACTTGGACTCCAGCCGGTGCTGGGCCTTGGCCAGTCGGCGATACTCGATCGCGCCCAACTCGGCGAGGTCGGCCCACGGATTGGCCACCGGCGGCCGAGCCGCGGCCGCATCCAGCTCCGCGAGCAGCCCGGCGTGCTGCGGATCATCCAGCTGGACGATCAGCGCCGATCGGGCGCGGCGGCGGGCGCTGTCCAGCGAGCCGATCAAAGTTTCCAGGGCTGCCGTATCCGGCTTGCCGAGGGCTGCCGCTTCGGTGTGCAACCTGTCGATCATCACGTCGAGGTCCCGAACCGTACCCAGTACCTGGGCCAGAGCCGAGAGGTCCTGGCGCAGCCGATCGGCGGCGGCCCCTTCCAGCGCGGGCTTGGCTGCCTTCAGGTACGCCCTGATCCGCCTGGTGGCCACCCGCATCTGGTGCACACTCTCGAGGTTCCCGCCCGCTCGACTCCCGTCCTCGTGGGTGCGGATGGCGGCGATGGACTTCGTCAGAACGGCGGACAGGGCGTCGGCGATGTCGGTGGGAATCAGACCGGGTCGGCGGGGTGCCGGACGCGGTGCGGCGATCGGAACCGACGTTCCGTCCTCCGAAGCGTCAATCGTCGGCGACGGGTCGATGGCCGCGGACGGCGCCGTCGGCCCGCCTTTCCGGCGAGGTGTCGGAACGGCAGTGGAGCGGCGTTCGGAATGGACCACGGTTGCAGTATTCCGCACCTCGGTGAACTCTCGTTGCACACCGGACAGCAACCACCCGCTTTCCCCTGGCCAGAACCGACCAGAGCTCCGGTGCCCCGTTCCGCGCACCGACCACGGCCGGTGACCCGAGCACCCGCGCGCCTTGCCGGACCAGGTTCGGGAACTGGACGAAGATGCGGCCGCTAGTGAGCGTGCAACGTCGTGTTCAGACCACCCCAGGACCTGGTGCGGGGCACTGCTTCGACGGCGCCGGACAACGAGTTCCGCCGGAACAGCAGGCCGTCCACACCCGAGAGCTCGCGGGCCTTCAGCACCGTCGCGTCGCCTCCGACCAACAGGGTGAGTTTGGTTCCCGCGGTCAGATAGAGCCCGGCCTCGACCACGCATTCGTCGCCGAGCGAGATGCCGACGCCGGAGTTGGCGCCGAGCAGGCAGCGCTGTCCGATCGTCACCTGCTCGGCGCCGCCGCCCGAGAGTGTGCCCATGATGGAGGCGCCGCCGCCGATGTCGCTGCCCTCGCCGACAAGGACGCCCTGCGAGATTCGGCCCTCCACCATCGAGGTGCCGATCGTGCCTGCGTTGTAGTTGCAGAAACCCTCGTGCATGACGGTGGTTCCGGCCGCGAGGTGGGCACCGAGACGAACCCGGTCGGCATGCGCGATCCGGACACCGGCGGGAACCACATAGTCCGTCATCCGGGGGAACTTGTCGACACCGAAGACGGCCAACCGGATGCCGGCTCTGGCGGCGGCCAGCTGCACCTGCTCGATCGATTCCGGTGGAGTCGGTCCGAACGAGGTCCAGACGTTGTTCGGGAGGAGACCGAAGATGCCGTCCAAATTGATCGAGCGTGGCCGGACCAATCTGGCGGACAGCAGATGCAGTCGCAGGTAGACGTCGGCGGTATCCACCGGCGGGTCGGCCAGGGACCCGATCACCGTCGTCACTGCCACCAGATCGACGTTCCGGAGATCGTCGTGTCGTTCGGCATCCGACAGGTCCGGCTGTGCGGCCCGCCCGGCAACCTCGGAAGCGGCGCCGAGAGCGGGCGTCGGGTACCAGACGTCCAACACGGCGCCGTCGGCGGTTCGGGTGGCCAGACCGACGCCGAAGGCACCGCCCGAGGGAGCCGACGGAGCAGCGGCGGATGTGGTCGGTGGAGTGGGTCCGGTCATGACGGAAGCCTATTCGAGCGGGCCGACGGCGCCGATTCGGCGCTGACTTCGCGGCCACACCGACGTCGCGGTCGATCATCGTCAGGCCGACACAGCTCGCGCGGAGTGCGTCACGGGTTCGATCAGGCCGTGCGAATCACCACCTGGCCGGCGGGCAGTTGGGTGCCCGCTGAGGTCCAGGAGTGATCGGCCCACTGTTGGCTCCCTGCCGAAACGGCACTGACCGAGAACCCGGGGCTGTGGGCCACCGCCCAGGCTGCCAGCGTGCGGGCGGACTGCTGCGCCCCGAGGTTGGTCAGCGTCACCGTCACCGTGCCGGTGGACCCCGACGCAGAGACGACCTTCAGACCACCGAGTTCGGCCTGGGCCGCAGCCAGGACGGCTGCGAGAGCGGGTGACGCGGCGGTAGTTCCTGGAACGGCCTTGCGGACCGGCGCATCGGCGCTGGAGGGCCGAGCGCCGGCAACACAGTTCAGCTCCACCGGGACTTCTCCGCCCAGAGCGGCAGCGAGGGTGAGTGCCTTGCCTTCCCACTTCGCGTAGGCATCGGGAAATCCGGAGTACTGGACCGCCTGAGCGGCCTTGGTGAGTGACATACGTTGCCAGCCAGGCACTTTCATCAATGCATCGAAGAATTTTCCGGCTGCGTAGACGGGGTCGGAGATCTGCCGGACCGTGCCCCAGCCCTGGGACGGTCGTTGCTGGAAGAGCCCGACCGAGTCGCGGTCACCGTTGGGCAGATTGCGCAGCTGTGATTCCTGGAAGGCGGTGGCGAGCGCTATGGTTCGGGCCTGCTGCGTTAGGCCTCTGTGCAGGCCGACGGCGTTGATCGTCGAGGCGTGCTGCAGTTGCACGGCATCGAGGTACACCGCGACGGGCGCGCCCTGATCGGTCGAGGAGCCTGTCGAGGCGCCTTGCCCGGTCTGCCGAACCCCGGCCGTGGACAGCGATGCCGGTACCGGCACCGTGCATTCGGCCGAAACGGCGGACGGCCTCGCAGCGGACAGCATCTTCCCTCCCACGACGGCGGCTGTCACCAGGACCGCGATTGCCGCGACGGCAGCCAGGGTCCAGGCGATCGGCTTGCGCACACCAGAACCGTACTGGGCCGCGGTAGGTTTCCCATGTGCCTGAGCTGAACCTGTCCGTCGATCCCGCCGATCTGACCGCGACCCTGGTGGACATTCCTTCGGTCTCGACCACCGAGGGCCTGATCGCGGACGCGATCGAATCGGCGCTGCGTTCGCTCGGAAGGTTCGAGGTGGTCAGGTCGGGCAATTCGGTGCTGGCCAGAACTGAACTCCGACGTCCGACAAGGGTGCTGTTGGCCGGGCATGTCGACACCGTCCCGATCGCCGACAACGTGCCGTCCCGACTCGACGGCGACACCCTGCACGGATGCGGCACCACTGACATGAAATCCGGTGACGCGATGCTGTTGCACATCGCCGCAACGCTCGAGACGCCCTCCAAGGACCTGACTTTCGTTTTCTACGACTGCGAAGAGATCGAACACGAGCGCAACGGGTTGACCAGGATCGAGCGGGAGTTGCCCGACTGGCTGGCCGCGGATCTGGCGATTCTGGGAGAGCCGACCAACGGGCAGGTCGAGGCCGGTTGCCAGGGCACCGCCATGGTGGCGATCACCGTCCGAGGCCGTCGGGCGCACGCCGCTCGGTCCTGGCTCGGCGACAACGCGATCCACTCGGCCGCCGAGGTGCTGGAACGGTTGCGGCGCTTCGAGTCCCGCGAGGTGGAGATCGATGGCTGCCGGTATCGGGAGGGGCTCAACGCCGTTTCGATCAGTGGGGGAGTCGCGTCCAACGTCATTGCGGACGAATGCACGGTCAAGGTCAACTTCCGATTCGCGCCGGACCGCGACGCCGACGCGGCGGTCGGGCTGCTGAAGGAATTGTTCGACGGCTTCCAGGTCGATGTGCTCGACGTGGCATCCGGAGCTCTGCCAGGGTTGTCGGCGCCCGCCGCCGCTGAATTCGTCCAGGCAGCGGGGGGGGTGGCGGTCGCCAAGTACGGCTGGACCGACGTGGCCCGATTCGCCGCACTCGGCATTCCGGCGGTCAACTACGGCCCCGGTGACCCGTCCCTGGCCCACACCCGCGAAGAACACGTTTCCCGTCGGCAGATCCAGCAGATGACCGAGGTGTTGCGGTCGTTCCTGGCCTGAGCCAAGATTGTCGCGAACGCTCCCGACGCGGTTGCGGTCGGTCGTCGGTGCAGTCGCCGCAAGCGGCGAGCCGAAGTCGGTCGTCGGGTCGGTGGCGCCGTCGGAAGGGAAGGCGCCGAAAGGCGAGGGCGCCGAAGCTGAAGCGGCGGACGGCAGGCACCAGGTCCGTCGGTACGATGCCGATTCAAAAGGGAGCGCCATGTCCGATTTCAGCCGAGGCCGCTATTTCTCCACCGTGATGCCCGTCGCGGCGATCATCTACGTGATCGTCTTGTTCCTCGCAAAGTTCAACAGCACAGTCGTGATCGTCGGGGCGCTGCTGTTCGCCTTGATCGCGGTGCTCGGCTCGAGAATCCGTGGCTCGGCAACCGGACGGCAGCGAAACCGCAATCGCGGCGCGGGGAGCTAGTGCGCGCGGTCGCTGAGCCAAGCTGCTGCCCGGCGCGACGAGGCGCGGGAGAGCCAGGCGTCCTGCACCACCTCGGCTAGTTCCTGCCAGGTCAGTTCGTGGATTCGGCTGGCCCGGACCAGTACCGACAGATGGCCGGCAAAGTGCGGCGTCGTGAAGAACGGCGAGTTCTGGTCGCGGACCATCGCCTGCTTGTCGGACTCGGACGGCACCCAGAACACGATGACGTCGGGGTAGCGTTCCCCCGTTCCCGGATCGGTGGCGTCCGGTCTCGGATTGCGGAAGAACACGAAGGACTTGCCGCCGACCTGATACACCGGGTTGGCGACTGTTCCGTGCTCTACGGTCACATGGGGCATGCCGACCGCCAATTGATGCACATCCTCGATGCATGCTCTTCGGCTCGGGTCCGCCATCTGCGCAGCGTAGGCGACGTCGTCCGTGGCTGCCCGACCGCCGTCGGGCCGCTGTCGATTCTCGTCAGCAGGCCGATGACCCTGTTCGACGGTCGCGCTCACTAGGGTGTCGCCTGTGACCGACGAACAACTGCCCAATCCGCTCGACGATCGAGAGCGCTCCCGAGAGACCCCGGTGGAGATGCCCGGCGAGAAGCATCGCGGCCCCGTGGTTCTGCGTGGTACCCAATCCGAGAGCACCAGCACCACCGATCTGCGACTTCTCGATTCGCGCGGCCCGACCGACTGGGTCCACACCGATCCCTGGCGCGTGCTCCGCATCCAGGCCGAATTCGTCGAGGGCTTCGGCGCGCTGGCCGGCTTGCCGCGCGCCGTCACCGTTTTTGGAAGCGCTCGAACGAAGCCCGAGAACCCCGAGTACGGCAAGGCGATGGAGATCGGCGGCGCCCTCGCGAAGGAGGGGTTCGCGGTGATCACCGGTGGTGGACCCGGGATCATGGAGGCGGCCAACCGTGGCGCGAAGGAAGCCGGCGGGCTGTCCGTCGGGCTCGGTATCGAGTTGCCGTTCGAGCAGGGCATCAACCGCTACGTCGATCTCGGCATCAATTTTCGATACTTCTTCGCCCGCAAGACCATGTTCGTGAAGTACTCGCAGGCTTTCGTGTGCCTGCCCGGTGGATTCGGCACGTTGGACGAGCTCTTCGAGGCGTTGACGCTGGTCCAGACGAAGAAGGTCACCAAATTTCCGGTGGTGCTGTTCGGTTCGGAGTACTGGGGTGGGCTCGTCGATTGGATTCGGCAATCGGTCGCAGGTGCCGGCAACATCGGGGAGCCGGATCTGAATCTGCTGCACGTCACCGATGACGTCGACGACATGATCCGGGTGGTGCACGACGCCTACGCGGCCTGGGTCGCCGCCCACTGACCCCTGCCGGTGCCTCGACCAGCCGGTGCGGGCGCAGATGATCCATGCGGACGGGCGGTGCGACGACCCGTGGGAGGATGAGAGACGTGTTGCGCTGGATAACCGCAGGGGAATCACATGGACCTGCCCTCGTCGCCGTCCTGGAGGGACTGCCTGCCGGCGTACCGGTAGCCACTTCCGACATTGCCCTGCAGCTGGCCCGCCGGCGGCTCGGCTACGGCCGGGGCGCCAGGATGAAGTTCGAGCAGGACGTCGTGACGGTGCTCGGCGGCGTACGCCACGGGATCACGCTGGGCGGCCCGATCGCCGTCCAGATCGGCAACACCGAGTGGCCGAAATGGGAACAGATCATGTCCCCCGACCCGGTGGACCCGAACATCCTGGCCGGACTCGCCCGCAATGCATCCCTCACCCGCCCACGGCCGGGACACGCTGACCTGGCCGGCATGCAGAAATACGGTTTTGACGATGCACGGCCCGTGCTGGAGCGGGCCTCGGCGCGCGAAACCGCCTCCAGGGTCGCGCTCGGCACAATTGCCCAGCAGTTCCTGCGGGAGGTGCTCGGCGCGGAGGTGGTCTCGCACGTCGTCTCGATCGGTAGTGCCGACGCTGTCGCCGGACGGCTGCCCACGCCGGCGGATCGGAACGCAATAGACGCATCCCCGGTACGCGCGCTGGACTCGCGGTCCACCGACGCACTCGTCATCGAGATAGAGGCTGCCAAGGCGGACGGAGACACCCTCGGCGGCGTCGTCGAAGTCCTGGTCTACGGTCTGCCGCCCGGGCTGGGTTCGTTCGTGCACGGCGACCGGAAGCTGGACGCCCGCCTCGCCGCGGCCCTGATGGGCATCCAGGCGATCAAGGGCGTCGAGATCGGTGACGGCTTCGCGACCGCACGCCGACGCGGCTCGCAGGCACACGACGAGATGGACCCGCGGCGCCCTGGAGTCACTCGTCGGTCCAACCGTGCCGGCGGCATCGAGGGCGGTATGACGAACGGCGAAATCCTCCGGGTGCGGGCGGCGATGAAACCCATCTCCACGGTGCCGCGAGCGTTGGCCACGCTGGACGTCGAGACCGGCGATCCTGCCGTCGCAATCCATCAGCGCAGCGACGTGTGCGCGGTGCCTGCGGCCGGGGTGGTCGCCGAGGCGATGGTTGCCCTGGTCGTGGCCGACGCTGTGGTGGAGAAGTTCGGTGGCGACTCGGTCGCCGAGGTGCGTCGCAATGTCGCCGGGTACCTGGCAACGTTGACCGACACCCTGCCGATCCCGGCGGATCCTGCCGTCGTGGACACCGCCGCGGCTGCGTCCTGAGTTGGCCGGACAACGGCGATGACCACGCAGCGAAGGCCGCTGCG
>JAABVA010000798.1_pt1 | contig 37085 bp, 33 predicted proteins | sample 5560331 | NCBI WGS metagenome assembly JAABVA01 (sample SAMN12812661, study PRJNA571458) | rock metagenome | isolation source: Antarctica rocks | place: Antarctica: Victoria Land, Mt New Zealand sud | collected 2016-01-07 | reverse complement strand
GACGAATATACTTACCGCTTCAACCGCCACAAGATGAAAGAAGGCATTTTTGAAAACCTTATGGTCAGAATGGTAGAAAAGCCACCACACACCTATAAAATGATTATCAACTAAACGCCTATTTCAAAAGATTTATTTAAAGAAAATGTATAAAATAGAAATATTAATAAACCGGCCTTTTGAGAAAAACCTTTTAAGATGTCAAGCTTGCTTAAAATCTGCACTTGATTACGATACAAACTGTGAAACTTGTAATGGATATACTTTTTGGAAGTATTTAGATGATTAAACATGATAAAAGAAATCGTTCAATTTATTAACACACTCGACCCTGATTTTAAAGAATTAGGGATTAAAAATAAAGAAGGCTTGCACATATTGTTAAAGATAATAGAAAAGGATAACTATCTTTCTATTGATGATTCTTCGTTAAAACGGTGGTGCTTTACGAGAAAAAAGAATCTTGATAGCAGTGATAGAGATTTTCTGAAACAGTGTGCTGGCTTGTTGCAATTTTCCTGGTGTGTTAATACAAATAAATGTTTTGATCTACCGATTAAAGCTATACATGCATGTTCACCTTATTGCATTGCAATAAAGAGGGAGAATCTTACAGGTGGGGAAAAGTATAGAAAAAATGAAAAGTCACAAGTTTATGTAAGGATAAGTTCTTATTTAAACAAAGCCGCTGTTTTACTGGATTCAGAAGTCGAAAAGCAAAGAATAAAGCTGTTTGAACAAGCACTTAATTCAGAGGAGAAATTTAACTATTGGCTTAGTCTTATCCCAGATTTTGATTCGGTAAAAGATGCAGAATATGTTATTTTTTATCTTGATGAGCCTATTGAAAAATATGAACAAGTAAATACTAAATATTTAACAGACAAGCTTTTTAATACTAATGAATACAACCAGATTTTGGGTGAAAGTATTTATGGCACAAGTGATTTTTTTAATGGTTACCCGAACAAGAAGCCTTTCCTTACACATCAATCCGCTACCTTTGATATTGCCTCACGCATCACTACCGAGGATGCACGCAGTTTGTTTGCGTTTCAAGATCTGATCGGACGTAATATATTACCAAAACCTTTACCCATTTTTATTCACAAAGATGAGTTGGTGCAAAAAGGAAAAAGAAGTATTCAGGAATCGTCAATTCAATTGATTAAAAGCGAAGCGGAACAGAATAAAAGAGTTGGATACAAGGAAATTATTGAAACACTTTATAAAGATTACCAGAACGAATTAGGTAATTATTATTTGTTGTTTTATGATAGGGGAATAATTAAGGATTTTGATTTTGTCCCCAAGTTTCAATATCTGCTGGAAGATGAGGAAAATAAACCCTGGAAAATTCAGGATTGGTTTGGAGCAGATAATAGTGGCAATATAAGTAATGTATTTCAACTTCAGCAGGCTATTCTATTACCTGTATTTAACAATGCTCTAATTACCAAAACTAAAATAGGAGATTTCCAATACAAATACTTCGATGATATAGATGCTAAATATTGTAAATCGGATGTGACTTTTTTACTTGTGATGCAGTATAGAAAAGCATTTTATGATTTTATTTATAAATCTAAACGGCAGGCAGTAACGCAAGCTATGTTCAATACCATCATCCAAGCGAGTATTGTTGAAGATATTCGCTTGGATGAAATTAAAAGTAATTACCATACTCAGGATGGAAATATCCGTAGAAAAATGAACATCTGGTTCAGCTTGTTAGAAAAATTTGATTTAAATAATATAAAACCAATTACAACTATGGGAAGTAAATTACAAGAACATCGTGAGTTTATTCTTAAACTTACAAAAGGTGAAAGTGCTATAACATCTGACGATAAATATGCTTTTGCAGTTGGGCAAATAATTTATTACTTGCTTTCTAAGAGTAAAACAGCAGATCGCAGTTACAAGCGGTTAGAGCCTTTTCTGCAACAAGTTCATTCAAAAGAATTAAATAAAGCTATTTCCAGGATGTTTGATTCTTATAAACATGAAAACTTTTCTGCCAATTTTAAAAATCCTTTTGCCGAAGTAATGGATTATGAAACCAGTATCAATGTAAGAGACCTAATGCCTACTATACTTGCTGGGATATTTTCTAAAAATTCATTGTTCAGCGATAAAGAACAGAATGAGAATGCAGAAGTAATAGTTGAACAAGAAGCCACAGAAGAATAATTATAACCAATTAAAAAATTCAAACCATTATGAGCCAATCTTTCAACAAAAGAGTATTTGGATGTGCTATTATAAAAGCCATCAATGCAAACTATAATGCGGATTTTACACACCAGCCAAGAACACTTCCTGATGGTACTGTGTATGCCACAGATAAAGCCTTAAAATATACAGTAAGAAACTATTTAGCAAAACACTTCAAAGATGAAAAAGTATTCTATTTTAAGAGCTTGAATGAAGATATGCAACCAAGAGATTTAGACCAATCTTATGTAAAATATTTTGGTGATTTTCCTAAAAACGATAAGAAAGACACAGTAAAAACACGTAAAGCTATTTTAGAAAATCTTTTAAAATGTATAGATATACGTCTATTTGGAGGCACTTTTGCTAGTAAGGATGCTAATTTATCACTCCATGGAACTGTACAATTTACACATGGTGTAAATAAATTTATTGAAGGTATTATCTATTCGGAACAAATCTCGTCGCCATTTAGAAATTCTAATGAAAAGAGCACGGATTCTATGCAAACAACATTAGGTACACAATTTAAATTAAAAGAAGGGCACTATGTACATCACCTTTCTGTAAATCCGCGCAACTTGGAAGAAATGAGCAAAGCAGGAAATAGCACAGGACTTACAGTTGATGATATAGATAAGCTAAAAGAAGCATTGCGTAATGGTGCTACTTTTTATGATTCTTCTTCTAAGGCAGGCGTAGAAAACGAATTATTACTATGGGTGCAATTAAAAGAAGGTTCTAAATTAGTACTGCCTTCATTTGTAGAACTCATTACTGTTAACGCAACAAAAGAAATTGATCTGGGAAAGCTTGCTGCTACATTGACAAAAGAGAACATGAAGCAGGAAATAGATAAAGTAGAGATTTATTACAATAAGGCTGTTACTACAATTATAAACATTCCCGAAGATGCAATTCTCAATGAGCTTAATTAACTGTTATGATAAACGAAAAGTTAATCTCGTTTGATTTAAGGGCTGATTTTGGGTTTTTTAAAAAGCCTGATTATAATGATGGCTTATTGTTATCATACAATATGCTGCATAAGCCTGCATTATTAGGTATTTTAGGTGCAATAGCCGGACTTGCAGGGTACAAGAAAAAAGGTGAACTACCCGAATATTACTTAAAATTGCAAGATGTATTAGTTGGTATAGAACCGTTAGGCGATGAGAAAGGAAACTTTCAAAAAACGGTTGTAAAGTACACTAATACCGTAGGCTATGCTAATCTTGATGGTAATTTATTGGTAGAAGAAACGATGCTGGTAAAACCGGGTTACCGGTGCTATTTATTATTAGACATAACCGATGATATCCAGAATAAGCTATACAATTATGTCATTGATGGTAAATCAGAATACATTCCTTACTTAGGTAAAAATGAATATCAAGTATGGTTAAGTGAAGATATTAAAGAATATGATTTTATAAAATTAAGTCCGAATAAGGAGTTTATAATTGAAAGTTTATTTGTAAAAAAAGGAACTATACAAAATAAGATTGTAGAACCTTCGTATTCTTTTATGCTTAACAGTATGGTAAATCAAGGTTCATTTTTATACTTTGAAAGGTTACCTGTAGGTTTTGATATAGAACTAATGCAATACAAGTATAATGATTTCGCATATACTGATTGGACTATAGAATCTAATTCAAAAATTGAAAGCCTATTTCAATTAAAGGAAAATAATGAAGAGAAAATTATACAGCTATTTTGAATTAAGGTGAAAAAACTTGAAGAAATATTAAAGGAAGCTCCTGATATAGCTATAATTTTAAAAAATCACAATTTATATTGGGCACATATTCATGAACATAAAGATGCAGAACTTCTAATTGAACACGTATCTGTTGTAAACAGTTATGTAAAATCATTAGTTAATGCACATGGATTGGATAAAGTAATTGATAAGCTGATTAAGGATTATGTAAACGATTGGGAGGATACTGAACTTGCATCAGAACAGCTTAAATTACTATTTGTGCATGCAATCGTATTTCATGATTTTGGTAAGGTAAATCCACACTTCCAGACAGCGCGGATGAACAATACAAAAAATTTTTCTTCGAAATCACCAACAGTTTTACATCCTTCTTACGGACATTCTTTTTTAAGTACATTTTTGTTTTTATGTTATCATATACAATCGTTTTTTGAAAGTCCAGCTCCTGACACCACAAAAATTCGACTGATTTGTCATTCATTTTTTATAGCATATTCAATTCTTCAACATCACAGCCCTGTCTTAATTGATGTGATAGAAAAAAATAAATACATGGCACAATTCAAAGGTATGCTTGAACCCTTGAAAATTTATGTAGAAAAGTATGGATTTATACTGAATGAAAGGGCTGTAAATGGGATATTGATAAGTATAGATAACATATGGAATGCAGAATCGAAAAAGCTTTCATATAAAGATTCCTTTCCTCTTTTTGCGCTCATCAAACTTAATTTTTCATTACTAACAGCAGCAGATTATTTAGCTACTCACGAGTATATGAATAGTACAGAAGGTGCAAGTGAAGGAGCTACTTCTGACTTTGGGATATTTAATGATCGCAAAAGAATAGAGGAAATAGTTATGCACCTGCAATCGTATAGTCACAACAAAGATATCTTTACAAAGGTCAATGATTATGTATTCACTTTTCCGCAGGAAAAATCAAATACTAATCTTAATCGTTTGCGGCAGGAAATGGCTGTTTCCCTAATTCAAACGGTACGTAAAAACACGGAAAAAAAGTTGTTTTATATAGAAGCGCCAACTGGCGGCGGTAAAACAAATTTATCTATTATAACAGTAGCTGAGTTGATGCAGGCTAATCCTAAACTGAACAAGGTTTTTTATGTATTTCCATTTACAACATTAATTACACAAACTTATTCAGTTCTGAAAGATAGCCTTGGTCTTAAAGATAGCGAAATTGTAGAATTACATTCCAAAGCAGGTTTTAGCAGTAAAAAAGAAGAAGATCAGGATGGATTATACAGTAGTGAAAAGGAAGATTACATAGATAACTTATTCGCGCTTTATCCGGTTACTTTAATGTCTCATGTAAAATTTTTCAATATTCTGAAAACTAATGGTAAAGAAGAGAACTATTTGTTGCATCGACTTGCCAACTCCATTGTTGTTATAGATGAAATACAATCTTATAACCCTGCAATTTGGGATAAAATGTTATATTTCATAACTCAATATTCTAAATACTTCAATGTAAGATTTATATTAATGTCGGCTACTTTACCCAAAATAAGTGCGCTAAATATTGGACTTACACAATTGCCTGATTTTGTAGATTTATTGCCTGAAGCAAGAAAATACATTACCAATAAAAACTTTTCTGAAAGGGTTGTATTTAATTTTGAATTATTTAAAGATGAAACAAGTTTAGAAGAATTGGTATGTGTACTTATTAATAAATCAAAACAATATGCTTCTAAAAATGGAAGTGTGAAAACAATTATTGAGTTTATTTATAAAAAATCTGCATCAGAATTTAAACGGCTTATTGAAACATTAGATCATGGTTTTGATAAGATATTTGTCTTATCAGGAACAGTATTAGAATCGAGACGACGTGAAATTGTAAACTTCATCAAACGTACTGCAAAAGAAAAAGTAAATATTTTGCTTGTTACTACTCAAGTTGTAGAAGCGGGAGTAGATATTGATATGGATCTAGGATTTAAAAATGTGTCGATTATTGATTCTGATGAACAGTTGGCTGGACGAGTAAATAGAAATGCTTATAAAGAACACTGTGAAGTATATTTGTTCAAACTTGATGATGCAAAAATTTTGTATGGCAAAGATTTTCGATTTTCTCAAACAAGAAAAGATATCGATACAGAACAATACCAGGAAATCTTACGAAGTAAAGATTTTAAATTTTTATATGAAAAAGTAATGTTATCAATTGATAATAAAAACAAGCCTATTTATAAAGATAGTTTCCCCCTGTATGAAGAAAATTTAAATAAATTGAGGTTCAACAAAGTAGATGAAGATTTTAAAGTCATTGATCAGCAAAACGATTCTGTATTTGTTCCGCTTAAGATTCCTGTATTTGTTGAGGGAAAAGATGATGATATTCTTGATGAAGTTTTTTCTAAAAAAGAATTGGAGTTTTTACAATGTTTTAATGTATTCAGTCATGATGATACCTTAGATGGAATAGAGGTATGGGAGGTTTATGAAACACTGATTGAGACATCAAGCCAAAAGAGAAGGAAGAAAGAAGCGTTTGACATTAAAGGAAAAATTGATTATAAAATTTTGCAAGGAATTATGTCGAAATTTACTTTTTCTATGATGCACCATTCAAAAGATATTAAAAAGATAACTGAGGGATTTGGTGAAGAAAAGCTTGGCTACATGTATTTTTCTCATTGGGATGAACTTAGAACGGAAGGCAAGCCGTATTCTTATAATGATGGATTAAATAGTAAAGCATTTAGTGATTCATACTTTATCTAACCATGAACATCACCGCTACCTACATTAATCTTTATCATGTTTGTCATCGGGAATTGTGGCTGCACGCTAACGGCATCCGCATGGAACACACGTCCGAAATTGTGGCTGAAGGCAAACTGATTGGCGAAACTACTTATACAGATCGTTCACAACAATATACGGAAGTGGAAGTAGATGGCATCAAGATTGATTTCTACGATGCAAAAAATAAGGTGGTGCACGAGGTAAAGAAAAGCGACAAAGTAGAAAAAGCACATATTGCCCAAGTAAAATATTACATCTACAAATTAGGGCAACAAGGGATTGCAGGGGTAACCGGGCTAATCGAATATCCGAAAATGCGGCAAACGGAAACGGTGGAACTGGAACCAGGCGATGAGGATTTGATCCAAACTTGGGAACTGAACATTAAACAGATTGTAGCAAGCGAAATTTGTCCGCCCTTGTTGCGCAAACCCATCTGCAAGCAATGCAGCTATTTCGATTTCTGTTATGTGGAAGAACCTATCTAAACTAAACCAAATTATTGATTGAATTTTCGACACTAAATTATACCGGTAAAAGAAGCATCTGCATGAAACAAAGCCATTGCCTAATTATACATTCAAATTCGACACTAATTTTACACCGGTAAAAGAAGCATCTGCATGAAACAAAGCCATTATCTAATTATACATTCAAATTCGACACTAATTTTATACTGGTAAAAGAAGCATCTGCATGAAACAAAGCCATTGCCTAATTATACATTTAAATTCGACACTAATTTTATACTGGTAAAAGAAGCATCTGCATGAAACAAAGTTATTGCCTAATTATACATTTAAATTCGACACTAATTTTATACCGGTAAAAGAAGCATCTGCATGAAAACAACTTACTACCTATTTAATCCCGGCCGTTTAAGCCGGAAAGATAACACGCTAAAGTTTTTGCCAGTAGATGAAGCAGGTGTGGAAGGGACACCGAAGTATATTCCGGTGGAAGGCGTTTCGGATTTGTTCTGTTTCGGCAGTCTGGATGCCAACAGCGCGTTGTACAATTTCCTGGGTAAGGCTGGTATCGCTGTCCACTTTTTTGATTATTACGAAAACTACACGGGAAGTTTTTGTCCGAAGGAGTATCTGCTGGCCGGGAAGATGCAGATCTCGCAAACGAAGCATTATTTGGACGCCAAAAAGCGGATGATCATTGCCCGCAAGTTTGTGAACGGTGCCGCTTTTAACATGACCAAAACATTGCGTTATTACCTTAACCGGGAAAAAGATGTAAGTGAACCTTTAGAAAGTATGGAACTGCTGATGCTACAGATTGAGCAAACAAAAGCAGTAGATGAACTGATGGGGATCGAAGGAAACATCCGGCAGCAGTATTACCAGGCTTTTGATACGATCCTGAACAATTACCAGATGGAAGGACGAAGTAAACAGCCGCCGATGAACGAGTTGAACGCGATGATTTCTTTTGGTAACATGATGTGCTATTCGGCCTGCCTCAACCAATTGTACCATACCCAATTAAATCCAACCATCAGTTACCTGCATGAACCGGGTTACCGAAGATTTTCGCTGGCATTGGATCTGGCGGAAATCTTCAAACCGGTCTTGGTTGACCGTACCATTTTTCGGTTGCTGAACAAAAAGGAAATTCAATCCAAAGATTTCGACCTGAAAATGAACGGTTGCATGTTGAAAGATTCGGGCCGAAAAGTATTTGTGAAAGCTTGGGAAGAACGGCTGAACGAAACTTTCAAGCATCCTGTTTTAAACAAAAACGTAAGTTATAAACACCTGATTAAACTGGAATGTTACAAACTGGGCAAGCATGTGTTGGGTTTGGATGAGTATAAACCTTATAAAGTGCGGTGGTGAATGAGGTTTGAGGTAGGAGCTTTCAGGTATCAGTTATTGATTTTTAGAAAAGGAATTAGGAGGGTTTGATTTTTTTTATGTTGAATGTATCAGCTACCTGGATTTGAAAGAAGATAAGATGCTTCTTTTAGCACTATAAAATTGGTATTGAATCTGATTTTTTCGGCAGAAAACATAACTATAATATTAATTTTTGAGTGGCAAAAGAAGTATAAAATAAGATTGTATAGGAAGAAATTTAAGAGGTTATTAGCAACCCAATTTGGAACTTGCAAATTTGATGGCCGAATGCTGATAGCATAAATATAAAAGGTATGTATGTAATCTTAGTATATGACATAGGGGAGAAGCGGGTAGTGAAGATGCTGAAACTATGCCGGCAGTATTTAAACTGGATACAAAATTCTGTTTTTGAAGGAGAAATAACACCGGTGAAATTAAAGGAGCTATTAGCCAAAGCCAAACTAATTATTGATGCAGAAACAGACAGCATTTTGGTTTTTAAAAGCCGGGAAGAAAAATGGCTGGAAAAAGAAGTGATTGGTGCAGAAAAAAACAAGCTGGATAATATATTATAAGTTGTCGGTGAGGACAGCAAGGCCAGTTCATTGACGTATGAATATTCTTTTTTATAACTGGAACGGCCTAAAAGCAGGTAAAAAGCTGGTTGTCTGTGGCCGCTTTGAAACCGGCTATTGCCAACCGACTTAAAATGATTGAAAAATAAGCTGTAAAAACAGCCTTTTTAGATATATTTAAGCCGTTTTTGCAACGGCCCTTAATCGCACCATGTAGGAATTGAAATAAAATATTGTTTGGTGGATATACTGAAAGGGTTTACCACCCTTAATCGCACCATGTAGGAATTGAAATAGAATCAATCTTGCCCTATTTTCCTACGCGGGAGCTCCCTTAATCGCACCATGTAGGAATTGAAATTCAAGAAGACGGCACCTTATGGCTTGGCCAACCTGCTCCCTTAATCGCACCATGTAGGAATTGAAATGCCACGGTGGATACGGCTAAAGTATATCCACCAGTCCCTTAATCGCACCATGTAGGAATTGAAATTTCGTACCCTGAAAAACTTATCCAAATTATTGATTTCCCTTAATCGCACCATGTAGGAATTGAAATAAAAGAAAATATTGTTGTGTTTGATGGGTTAGTTCCCTTAATCGCACCATGTAGGAATTGAAATAAGAGTAACCCTCATTTTGATGTTGAAGGAACAGACCCTTAATCGCACCATGTAGGAATTGAAATCACTGAACCAATGGCGGACAATAAACGGTTACGATACCCTTAATCGCACCATGTAGGAATTGAAATCTTTAAAAAATCGGACGATGCAGAATTCGACATTACCCTTAATCGCACCATGTAGGAATTGAAATATATTTTGTCCGGCCTAATGGTGATCATAGCGCTTCCCTTAATCGCACCATGTAGGAATTGAAATATATTACTTTCCCTACCACTGGCAATTCCGCCATAGCCCCTTAATCGCACCATGTAGGAATTGAAATAATTTTGCAGCAAAAGATCGACGCCGCGGTAGCAAAGCCCTTAATCGCACCATGTAGGAATTGAAATTTATTAAACAACCGGCAATGCGCAACAAACGTAAACCCTTAATCGCACCATGTAGGAATTGAAATTTTTAAAAGTTCGGAGTTTTCATAAATATTGCCAACCCTTAATCGCACCATGTAGGAATTGAAATTTGACTACTGTTTCGGGCAACACAAATTTAGGCGATAGCCCTTAATCGCACCATGTAGGAATTGAAATATTATCAATTATGCCAAACGGAGAAGGTTTTGTTACCCTTAATCGCACCATGTAGGAATTGAAATTTGGCCAAGGGCTTGGGATTTAATATCATAGACAGCAACCCTTAATCGCACCATGTAGGAATTGAAATTATTTTACAGCATGAACACTTCAATTTTAGGATGGATCCCTTAATCGCACCATGTAGGAATTGAAATAAAGTATCAAATTAAAAAAGCCGCGCCGGCAAAAAAGCCCTTAATCGCACCATGTAGGAATTGAAATAAGATTATATCCGCTCTAAGGGCGTTTCCATCGGGTCCCTTAATCGCACCATGTAGGAATTGAAATCGTAATGCCGGGATAGTTACAGCTTCATTGACTACTGTCCCTTAATCGCACCATGTAGGAATTGAAATTGTACCAATGCATGTTGATGCCATATTTGGTTTCCAACCCTTAATCGCACCATGTAGGAATTGAAATACGACCGCCGGCAGGAATATGCCGTTCCGGTAGAAGCCCTTAATCGCACCATGTAGGAATTGAAATACAATACTATCTTTTCGTATCTCACGAACAAACAACCCTTAATCGCACCATGTAGGAATTGAAATGCAGATTTGATTGTTACACCGCTTGCTTCAGGATCACCCTTAATCGCACCATGTAGGAATTGAAATAAAGATACAATGATCATGCTGCAACCTCCCCCTTTCCCCTTAATCGCACCATGTAGGAATTGAAATACACTAATATTTGCACCCCATCCATCGTTCCAACTATCCCTTAATCGCACCATGTAGGAATTGAAATCCAATTCTTTGCGTTCGCGCTTCCGGTTTTCCCAATACCCTTAATCGCACCATGTAGGAATTGAAATAATAGATTCAGTAAATAAGGATATAATATATAAAAACCCTTAATCGCACCATGTAGGAATTGAAATGCAAGATTGTACAATGCAATCGCAGAATTTTTGCACCCTTAATCGCACCATGTAGGAATTGAAATCTTTCAAGCACAGCAGAAGCAGACTTTGAAAAAGTCCCTTAATCGCACCATGTAGGAATTGAAATGTAGAAGAACGCATAGTTTAACACTAACGCGCTCCGCCCTTAATCGCACCATGTAGGAATTGAAATATTAAAAACCATTTCTGTATCATCACAACAACGCGCCCCTTAATCGCACCATGTAGGAATTGAAATCTGATAATATCCAAGGCTTCCGCGCTTGTAAGCTCTCCCTTAATCGCACCATGTAGGAATTGAAATATTTAAAAGTTTCATGAAAAGACACAAACTTTTAGTGCCCTTAATCGCACCATGTAGGAATTGAAATTTAATATTCACGATAGCTTGCTGCTTAATTGCGATCCCTTAATCGCACCATGTAGGAATTGAAATTTAAATATTTCACATATCCAGAGTATAATTGTTTTATCCCTTAATCGCACCATGTAGGAATTGAAATTGCTTCTTGCGGCCTCCCCGCTGTGCCCAAGCCCCCCTTAATCGCACCATGTAGGAATTGAAATAATACCGCCCACTACAACTGTGTTTACATTTTTTACCCTTAATCGCACCATGTAGGAATTGAAATATATTTTCTGGTGCAGTAACTTCTTTGTGCGCAACCCTTAATCGCACCATGTAGGAATTGAAATATTACAATCAAATTGATGGTATGTGGAAACAGATCCCTTAATCGCACCATGTAGGAATTGAAATAGATGCGCTAAGCAAGGCAACCGATGCACGTATTCCCTTAATCGCACCATGTAGGAATTGAAATATGAACGAGTGGCAAGGATAAAGCCATCTTTCTCTGCCCTTAATCGCACCATGTAGGAATTGAAATATAACTTTCAGAATCTCAAAAAAGAAAAAAGAAGAACCCTTAATCGCACCATGTAGGAATTGAAATAACCCCATAGTTTTTAAATACCAGCGAAAAGACTTTCCCTTAATCGCACCATGTAGGAATTGAAATAAATCCTTCCAACAGTTAGGAAGCCAAATTTTTATGCCCTTAATCGCACCATGTAGGAATTGAAATTTACTCTCATAAAAGAAATACTATCGTTAGGTATACGCCCTTAATCGCACCATGTAGGAATTGAAATTTGCAATACGTGAATCTGTTGCCTTGCTTAGCGCATCCCTTAATCGCACCATGTAGGAATTGAAATACCCCTCGTCCCTGAATTTTAACGGCAGGGAAATACGCCCTTAATCGCACCATGTAGGAATTGAAATCAAGTATCTGAACCCGAAGCAAAATTTATTAAACCTTCCCTTAATCGCACCATGTAGGAATTGAAATAACTACCGTTGGCGATTTGATTGCAATACTCATTTTGCCCTTAATCGCACCATGTAGGAATTGAAATATAAGTAGTTTGATAAGCCATTCACCAGCACCAAACCCTTAATCGCACCATGTAGGAATTGAAATCAAAAATTCTGGAACCCGGTGGACATAAAAATTTGGCCCTTAATCGCACCATGTAGGAATTGAAATAAATACACAAGGTGCAAACACCAACACAACTAAAAACCCTTAATCGCACCATGTAGGAATTGAAATTGTTGTATCACAATGGGACAGGGTAATTCAAGGCGATCCCTTAATCGCACCATGTAGGAATTGAAATATGTATCCCTTTGAGTAAACATAATCCCGAAAGTTCCCTTAATCGCACCATGTAGGAATTGAAATTTTTCTGCCGCCAATTGCGCAATCAATGCAGCTTCCCCTTAATCGCACCATGTAGGAATTGAAATCAATTAGATGACGACTTTATACAATCTGTAAAGACCCTTAATCGCACCATGTAGGAATTGAAATTTGGCAAAAGTGCAGGTATAAACGCCTTCGTTGGCCGCCCCTTAATCGCACCATGTAGGAATTGAAATTGGCTTCTATGACGTGTATCTGGAAGAGGTTTGGTCCCTTAATCGCACCATGTAGGAATTGAAATTTATTGTACTGGACTTGCAACAAAAAAATAGACAAAGAGTTAAGCTGCAATAATTTGTTTATTTAGTTTTCTTTCAAAATCCTGTGGTGACATATATCCTAGTGCAGAATGTAATCTTTTACGGTTGTACCATATTTCTATATATTCAAATATCATCAGTGCCGCCTGTTCTTTGCCGGTAAATTTGTTTTGATAAACACACTCTGCTTTAAGGGTTTTGAAGAAGCTCTCTGCTACTGCATTATCCCAACAATTACCCTTGCGGCTCATACTCCTCTTCACTAGCGGGTTGCTGTCCAATAAATTGCTGAACTCATTGCAGGCATACTGGACGCCCCGGTCAGAATGAAAGATCAGTTCCCAGATGATGGGCCTGTTTTTTTGTGCCATTTTGAATGCCGGAATAACTGTTTCCGTTGCCTTCATCGTAGAACTTAGTGCCCAGCCGATTACTTTTCTATCACCAAGATCGATCACGGTTGTCAGGTACAGCCAGCCCTGATTTGTTTTGATATAGGTAATATCTGATACCCAAGCCCTACCAATCGTGCCCGGATTGAAATTACGCGCTAACCTGTTTTCCGCTATAGCATACTTATGTTCAGAATCAGTAGTAACCCTGAATTCCCTTTTTATAATGCTTCTGATTTTTGCTTTCTGCATCAATCTGGCCACTCTCGGTTTGGATACTTTTATACCACGTTTGTTCAGTTCCTTTGCAATCCTGGGGCTACCATAAGTGCTTTTACTATCCGCATAGACTTTTAGTATTTGATCAGTAAGTCTACAATTGTTTTCTTTTCTGATACAGTGGCTATTGTTAAGCCACGCATAAAACGCACTTCTGGATACTTTAAATGCCAAACACATTTTCTCGATACCAAACATTGACCGGTTCTGCTCTATGAACCCGAATATTTGCCATCGCTCCTGGAGAAAATGCCTACAGCCTTTTTTAGTATATCGCGCTCCTGCTGCATATCCAACAGTTCTTTTTTCAGGCGGTGAATCTCGGCCTGCTCAGGCGTATAGATTACTTTGCCTTGCCCTGGAAAACTGATCTCCACCTTCGTTTCCAATTCCCTGCGCCAGCGGTACAGTAAAGCCGGCCTGATTTCTAATTCTTTTGAAAGCACGCTCAGATCCGAACGGCTCTTACTTAATTCTACAGCCATGACCTTAAACTCACGGTCGTACTGTTTCCTGATTTTTGACATATTCTAAAGTTAAGTTTTCCCTTAACCTTTTGTCCTGTTAAAGGTAACAACTCCACTCCGACGAAATATGGAGCGAGATCATTTATGCACCACATGTATTTACAAGCATCGCTTCTTTAAATCAGGAAATACGCAACAGAACGGTAACCATTACTGGCTTTAGTAAATCGCACGGGCTTGCCGGTTTGCGTATTGGTGTTGTGATGGCTTCAAATCCAGATCATTATAAAAAACTGTTTGAAGCATCACTCCATGGTTCAACCATACACGGCGCTAATATACTTGGTCAGGTTGCTGCAACATCTGCATTAAATGAGTGCGGTTATTGGCTGAACGGTTTTTTAAAGCACCTGTATAGTGTAAGGGATTTGTGCGCAACTGAACTTAACACGACAAAAGGCTTTACCTGCATTGCCCCCGAAGGATGCTATGTAGCTTTTGTAAACATTAAAGGAACAAACAAAACCAGTGAAGAAATACGCGAACTGTTATTTAACAGCGCAAAAGTAGCCGTAGTGCCTGGTTTAAAACAATGGTTTGGCGAAGGTGCCGAAGGTTATATACGCCTAAGCTTCGCAACATCAGCAGAAATACTTAAAGACGCACTAACTCGAATTAAAAACACGATAAACACATTATGAAAGTTGTAATTATAGGAGGCGGGATAGCTGGAATGGCTTTAGGTATATTTTTACGCGAGAAGAATATTGAAACGGTTGTAAGCGAAAGACTGGTTGATATGCCAACAAGAGGCCATGCCTTTTTAATGCACACGGACGGGTTGTCTAAGCTGAAAAAATTAAACCCGGATAAAAAAACCACCTTGTCAGGCAAATTAGTTAATTCATTTAGTTTAAGGAGGCCTTCGGGCAAAGAAATTAAAAGTTTGCATTTAGATTCCTGGAAATGTGTAAAACGATCCGATCTTATTCAGTTTTTAAAAGCTTCTTTTCCAAAGGAGCTGGTAAAGGAAGGTAGGGATTTTTCACATTTTATTTATAAAGATAGCAAGGTTATTGCCGCAGCCTTTGATAACGGGGAAATGGAATACGGAGATGTTTTTGTTGGGGCTGACGGCGGAAACTCAAAAGTAAGGGAATTTCTGTTTGGGAAGGTTGATTTTACACCAGTAGCCGTAAAAGAGATCGTAGGGGTTTCCTGCAACAAAGCAATAGCCGAAAAATATGCCAATTCTTTTATTAAATTTCAGGATAGCACCCAAGGTCTGGCCTTTGGGATTATACCTACTTCTGATACTGAAGTAGTTTGGTTTATGCAATATGACCCTGCGCTTAATGACATTGCAAATAGCACGCCTGAGGAACTATCTTTATTTTGTCATCATGTGCTCAAGGATTTTCCACAAGCGGTAATAGATGTATTAAGTACAAACGATTTTACCACCAGCTACATTTGGAACACACGGGATTTTGATTTGCTGCCTGCTTTTCATCATCAAAATGTTGTTCTTATTGGCGATGCTGCACATTTATCGCTTCCTTTTACCAGTGCAGGCACTACTAACGCTATTGTAGATGCCCGGATCGTTGCCGATAACCTGGCCGAATCGGGTGATTATGAAACATCTTTTGAACGTTATTATCAGCAAAGGTCGGAAGAGGTTGCAAAACATATTCATTTAGGCCGGGAACTTAAAAATATCTTTCTCAATCCGCAAAATCAGCATGATGATGATATACCTGTACCGCTGATTGCCCAAAAGGAAAACGATGAGCTAATCGGGAAAAGCAAAAAAATACAGATACAATATTTTACCGATCCTGTTTGCTCTACCTGCTGGATCATCCAGCCTTTGTTACGAAAGCTAACGCTGGAATACAGTAATTATATCCACATCAGTTATTGCATGGGCGGCATGTTGCCTTCCTGGGACGAATATAGCAAAGGCAGTATCAGTAACCCGATGGATGCCGCTCAGCATTGGGAAGATGTATGCACTATTCATGGCATGCCGCTTGACGGCGATATTTGGATAGAGGATCCTTTACATTCATCTTATCCTCCTTCCATTGCGTTTAAAGCTGCACAGATGCAGGATAATAACTTGGCATTATTGTTTTTAAGGCGCATTAAGGAAATGGTTTTTGTGGAAAAAAAGAACATTATTAAATGGGAGTTCCTGGAGAAGGCGGCTTTTGAAGTTGGACTGGATTCGGCACGATTACTTCGTGATTTTGAAGGGAAAGCCAAAGATCTGTTTGCAGAAGACTTGAGCAAAGGACGGGAATTAGGCATAACCAGTTTTCCGACCCTTATTTTTACAGACAAGGAAGGGCAACCTGTTATCTTAAAAGGCTATCATCCCTATGAGCGTTTTGAGGAAATTATTTTAAGCTTGGTTCCATCAGCAAAAAAGAAAGCTATTGATACCGATTCAAAGAACTTGTTTACACATTTCCCAACTATGGCCGATAAGGAATTTGAACTTTTAAGCAACCTGAATAAACAAGAGGCAACAATTGTATTAGACGATTTGCATCAAAAAGGCCACGTTGAAAAGCACGAAAGTAAAAACGGAGTTTTATGGAAAAGGCGTTTTGCAACAAGTGAATGGTAAAATGGAATAAATTTTTACTTACTTAAAGCCTTTTTAAAATTTGCTCAACATGTTTTTTATGCTTCTTTTAACACCTAAAAAATGGCAAGCACTTGGTTTTTGGTTTATTTAAATTGATGCAACACCAGTTTTTGTAGGGTAAAAGAAGCATTGGCATCAATCCTGAGCATACGAAAGGATCTTGCATAAATTTAAACAGGTCCTTACCACTAAGCTTAATTACCGTTTCTTCCCGCAATACATTAGCGATGCAAACGGTAAAACCGATCAACAGGATCAAACGTGCTTTGGCTGCTTAATACTAATTGCTAAACACGTTTACTTTAGTATTTAAATACTTTTCCATTAACCATTACTTCTTGTCTGGCTTCATCAAAAGTAGCTTTTCCTCCGGTATGTACGGCCGCATTGGTCATGATGTTAGCAATGGAATGCTGGTAACCTGCCTCGACAGGGGCGTTAGGTTGCTTGCGGCTTCGTATGCATTCCAACCAGTTGCGCATATGGTTAGAACTAAGTATATCGGCACCGGTATTGGCTGATGCTACTGCTCGCAAGGTTGGGGTAGCCAGTTTAATATTAGGAAGCAGGTTAGCCTGAAGGTGCATCGTTGCTGCTGCATTGGCTGTTAAGCCGCCAATTGATGATACTGTATTAGTGGTTAGGTCCAGTTGCCCGCCGTTTGAATAATAAATTTCGGCTGGATTGTCACTGCCATTGTGCATCCGTGAACTAAATACCACCTGAAAACCGCTGTTCATATCATCAAGGGGGCCATAATCAAATACAGCCGTTGTTGTATCCCAATTCCGGCGGCCATCCTTCCATTGATAAATCCCCCCGTTGGCTGTTACGCTGCGCGGGTGAGGAAGCTTAGTAAACCAGTGGACGGTATCAATCTGGTGCGACATCCATTGTCCTGGCATGCCTGATGAATAAGGCCAGAACAAACGGTATTCCAAGTATATTCTTGGGTCAAAGGCTTCGTATGGCCGGTTAAGCAAAAACCTTTTCCAATCCGTATCTACTTCCTTAAGCCTTGCTACCAATTCTGGCCTTCGCCAGCGGCCAGGCTGGTTCACATTCCAGGTTAGCTCCACCATGGTAATATTGCCAAACTTGCCTGCTTGGACAAACTCTGCCGCAGCCTGATAATTTTGGCCACTGCGGCGCTGCGAACCAATTTGCAAGATTTGTTTTGATACTTTGACCGCTTTAAGTGCCGCTTTGTTGTCGTCCATAGTTTCGGCAAACGGCTTTTCGCAATACACATCGCATTTGGCATTAACCGCTTCAATGGCATGGGAGGCATGTGCAAAATCAGGCGAACTGATGATTACGGCATCAATATCCTTTAGCGCATACAACTCGCTGTTGTTACGGCAGGCGGTAATATCATGCCCAAGTTTGCTTTTTAGGTGATCGGTACCTAAACCCCGGCGATAACTCCAAAGGTCAGAAAGCGCCACTATATCAAAATTTAGTTCCTTGTTGTGATTTAAAAAACAAGGGAACAAAGTATCCTTGAAACGGTCAGAAAAACCAACAACACCTACTCTTACCTTGTCATTGGCACCTATAATATTAGCGTAGCTTTTCGCCGACATACCCATAGTTCCTACGTAAGTCCCAACTGCCCCAATTGCTGTTTTTTTTATGAATTCTCTTCTGGAATGCTCCATGATGGGTGGTTATTTTAGTTCCTTGATTTTAAGGTTTCGGAAAAATACTGTATTGCCATGGTCCTGCAACAGAATATGGCCCTTTTGTGCTAAACCAAAGTTAACCCAGCTTTTATACTTGCTCATGGCTACTAAATTTTTATATTCTTTTGATCCGCGCCTGTATTCTACCACCTTATAACCGTTCAGCCAGTGTTCTACCCGATTGTCCGGATACACTACGATCATACCGTTGTTCCACTCGCCAATGGGCTTGATGGCCGCAGCAGTCTTTTTAGAAGGGATCAGATCGTAAAGCGATGATAAGGTACGGTCACCATTTCGGCCCAACTTGGCATCCGGATGGCGCTGGTCATCCAGTATCTGATACTCCAACCCAATTCCGGATTGGGCTATTTTCTCCTGCTCGGTAACGAAATATTTTATCCCGCTGTTGGCACCCTCGGTTAATTTGAAATCAAATTTCAATATAAAAGCCGAATACTCTTTTTCTGTAACAATGTCGCCCCCCAGGCCCTCTTCTTTCCCGTTTGAACCTTGCACGGATAGTACGCCATCCTTCATCTCCCATCCTTTATCCGGGAACCGGTCCTTAAATATTCCGCGCCAGCCCTGCCCGGTTTTCCCATTCCAAAGCAACTGATAGCCTTCGGCCTGTTCCTTTACAGTAAGGGTATTGGGTTTGCCCTCTTTTTCTTGTGCTACCGCATGATCAAATTTTAGTATGATTGTTAATTGCAGCAAAACGATAATCGATAATTTAATAATTTTCATTGTATATATACTTTATTTTATAATTGCGCTCTTCGCGTTTAATTAACAGTTAACTGTAGGTATTATTTTTATATCCGTTTTACCCTAACATTCCTAAGCCGTACTTTTTCCCGGTCGAAACACATTTTCCGTATTTTAGCATAGCTATTTCGCTTAAACAAACAAGTAGTACAATATTAAGAATAAGTTGCTTTTTTTACAGGTTTTATAAAATAACCTGCAGAACGGAAAATTAGTAGATTTTAGGGCCTGTTTAAATTTCTATTATTAGAAGTTTATACTGCTTCTTTTATGCCTATAAATCCTGTATCTGCCTATTAAACTGGTACAAAAAGTACAAGGGCTTAACGATTTTTATCCGGTAAAATAAGCCGAATAAAATTTAAATAGGTTCTTAAAAGAGAAAAAAGAAGGGCAAGCGACCGTTTTCCGTGCTTGCCCAGTATGGCTCCCGAAGCTGGGCTCGAACCAGCGACCCTCTGATTAACAGTCAGATGCTCTAACCAGCTGAGCTATTCGGGAATCTTGTGATTTGTTAGAGTGGTGCAAAAGTATAATTTCCGGTTTATAATCACAATATTTGCCTGAATTTTTTTAAAATACTTTTAATGAGCTTAGTTGTAATTGGATCCATTGCCCTTGATGATATAGAAACACCTTTTGGAAAAGCGGAAAAAATAGTCGGTGGTGCCGCCCCCTTTGCCTGTTTAGCGGCTTCTTACTTTTATGGTCAGGTTAAAGTAATAGGCATTATCGGAGGGGATTTTCCAAAGTCTGAATTGGAGTTGTGGAAAAGGCACTCTATTGGTATGGAAGGGCTGCAAATTGCAGAAGACCGAAAAAACTTTTACTGGTCTGGTAAGTACCATAACGATATGAACAACCGTGATACGTTGGAAACTGGCTTGAACGTATTGGAAGATTTTGACCCGGTCATACCTGATTCTTATCAGGATTGCGAATACTTGCTGCTGGCAAACCTTACCCCTACAACTCAGCAAACGGCCATTCAGCGTCTAAACAATCGCCCTAAACTCATCGTTTTGGATACCATGAATTTTTGGATGGACATTGCCTTGGACGATCTTTTAGCCACCTTAAAATCGGTAGATGTTTTGACCATTAATGATGCGGAAGCACGCCAGCTTTCCGGAGAATTTTCTTTAGTAAAAGCAGCAAATAAAATCCTGCAGATGGGCCCGAAATATCTGATCATTAAAAAAGGCGAACATGGTGCTTTACTTTTTGGTGAAAGCCAGATATTTTCGGCACCGGCGTTGCCATTGGCCAACGTTTTTGATCCGACAGGTGCAGGTGATACTTTTGCAGGGGGTTTTATCGGTTACTTGGCTAAAGTAGGAACGGTAAATTTTGCCAACATAAAAAACGCAGTTATTTTTGGTTCTGCCATGGCTTCCTTTTGTGTGGAAGAGTTCGGAACAGGAAAATTGAGAAATTTAACACAGGACGATATTGCCGCAAGGGTGCAAGAGTTTATACAGTTAAGCCATTTTCAGATTTAAAAAACCTGTTTACATAATGTTCCTATAGGGTTGATGCTTCTTTTATGTCCTAAAAAACAGTATCCTTTTTATAACTGATAGCGCATACCAATTTTTTAGTGCTAAAAGAAGCATTGTTGTTTTTTTAATATAAAATAAAAACCGCTAAAGTTCTTTTAAAGTCCCAATGATTTTGAACCTGCTAAAAACAGTATCCAAATGCGGCGCATCCGCCAGTTCTTCAGTCAGGTCTTGTCCGGCCCAATGCTCGTAATGTTTGCCGTTTTTCCATAAGCGGCTTTCAGTTACCTCATAAATAAAATTTTGATAAGCAACCCAAATTTCCGGCTTGTCCTGCCCATTGCGCAAGGCAAGCTGATTTTTAGAATAGGCCGGCAGTCCACTCATTTTATGCCAGTAAAAGAAGCATCCCGCTTTTTGTAATATTCAAAAAAAGCGACGTTCATCAGCAGTAAAGACATCAGGTAGAAATGATCTTCTATCGGTATCGTCCCAACCCTTATCCCCAAATTTTCAGCGTTGTTATAACTTACAATTGGTATGGAAGTGAGGATGCCGTTCACTAAATAAAACGGTGCCAGCGAAACCAAATAAGCCAAATAAAAACGGTTAAGCCATTTTACTTTCAGGGCATATTGTAATAAAACAAGTATTAAAAACAGTGTTCCGAAATTGACTAAAGTGTAAAGCTGATTGTGAAAAAATACCAGCATCAACAAGGAAAGCGCAGTTAGCAAAGCGGTTAAAACTTTAACAACCTGATCTGAGATTTGCCACTTAACGTAATAATCAAGGCATTCATAAATAAAAATGCAGGAGAATGGAATGGTTAAAAAGAATAGGATTTCTTCCAGCGGAAGCTTAAAAAATGTAACCCCTAAAATATAGTTTGGGTTGAAAGACCATACTCCTTTTACCGTAAAAAAAATATCCCAGGCTAAAAACAGCATTCCGGTGATGAGCAAGCCCGGCCAGATAAATTTCCAGCTTTTATAAAACCTTACGCGCTTATCAAAAGAAAGCAGCAGTGGAAAAACAACGCTTAAAAAATTGATCAGCAGGTAAGCGTACTTCACTTTAAAATAACTGATTGCTGGTGTAAAAAGGCCGTTTCCTGTGGTGTACATTGCTTAGAATCCAACATAAAACGGATGATACTTTCTAAAAAAACCTTGTCTGCCAAACCATAATGTTTTTGTTTCAACTGCTGGATAATTTGGTTTTTATCCGAAGTCAAATCTTTGTTCAAACCCAAAAAATTTGGAAGATTGGATTGGATGGAAAAGCGGATAAAACGTATTTCCAGATCGTTTGGGCTGGCATTTACTGCCCTCAAAACAGTTTTGTTTGATAAATTCAGAAACTTGATTTTCTTGTACGGGTTCCAGCTATCTTTGGCTTTCAAGGCTTCCAACGCACCAAGGTATGCTACTACCAGAGGCACAGTTGAATTAATATTTTGCAGGCTGGTGTACAAAGAATCAGTTACTTTTGAACTGTTTATCGCCCGGAGCATGTGTTTCCTGATCTCTGTAATATCCGTTTTTTGAGTTGATGCCGAGAAACAAAAACAAGTATTGCACAGCAGGAAAAGCAATGACAGGAAAATCTTTTTCATGCAATGACTTTTAGTTTTTGCTGTAAATAAGCTTGGAAATACAGAAAAAGTTTTTGACTGTCGGACACACGGATACGCTTTTGCATAATTACTTCAGCCGGTGTTTCTTTGATCTTTTTAAAAAGTTCCAGATAATAAACGTAAGCAATATAAACGCCCAACTGCGTACCGACCGGTAGTTGTAAAATGCCTTCCAGCGCATCGTCAAAATCTTTTTTAATGTCAGTTTCAATCCGTTTTTTTTCCTGCTTATTAAACTTATTAAAGTCTATGGAAGGAAAATAAGTTCGTCCGCGTTCCTCAAAATCAGCTTTAATATCTCTAAGAAAGTTAATCTTTTGGAAAGCTGCGCCCAAGCTTCGTGCTTTTGGTATCAAGCGCGTGTATAATTGTTCATCGGCTTCACAAAAAATCCGCAGGCACATTAGCCCAACCACTTCTGCCGAACCGTAAATGTAATCCTTGTAGCCATCATTGTTATAGCTGGTGTTTTCCAAATCCATTTCCATGGATTTCAAAAAAGCATCAATTAAATGAAGGTCGATTTGATAAGTATTTACCACTTCCTGAAAAGATTGCAGTACCGGGTTTAAGCTTATTTTTCGTTCAATTGCTTCAAATGTTACTTTCCTGAATTCAGCAATCAATTGTGCTTTATTAAAACCATGGAAAGTATCTACAATTTCATCCGCGTAGCGCACAAAACCATAAACTGCATAAATCGGATACTGAAACCGTTTGGCAAAAGTTTTAATTCCCTTGCTAAAAGAAGTACTGTATTTATTGGTGATAATTTTACTGCACTCGAAACAAGTTTCGTTGTAGAGGTCCATTGCGTGTCCGGCTAATACTAAATGTACAAAATTTGCCTGCTTTTGTTTCTTTGTAGTAGGATTGAAACAAATTGTTATAACCAAACTTATCCTCTGCAACATGAAGAAAAAGCACATTGTAGTTATCGGTTCGGGTTTTGCCGGATTGTCGGCCGCATCGGTTTTAGCTAAAGCAGGTTATCAGGTTACTATTTTGGAAAAAAACGATCAGGCAGGCGGCCGTGCGCGCGTTTGGGAGCAGGGCGGGTTTAAGTTTGATATGGGCCCGAGCTGGTACTGGATGCCGGATATTTTTGATAATTACTTTGCTTTGTTCAACAAAAAAACAACAGATTTTTATGATTTGAAAAGATTAGATCCGGGTTACCAGATTTATTTTGGAAAAGATGATTGCATAAAAATCCCTGCTTCAATGGAAAAATTAGAGCAGCTTTTTGAACAGGAAGAACCGGGAAGCAGCCAAAACTTGAGGGAGTTTTTAAAACAGGCCGCTTACAAATATAAAGTTGGCATGGGCGAATATGTTTTCCGGCCTTCGCATTCTATTACCGAGTTTATTGATTTCCGTTTGATCAAAGAAAGTTTCCGTATTCAGATGCTCACCAGCATGAGCAAGCATGTGCGCAAGTTTTTTAAAAACCCAAAACTGATCAAACTGCTGGAATTTCCGGTATTGTTTTTGGGAGCCACGCCGCAAAATACGCCGGCCATGTACAGCATGATGAATTATGCAGACCTTGCCCTTGGAACTTGGTATCCGATGGGAGGGATGCACGAAATTGTAAAAGCAATGGTAAAAACAGCACAAGGGCAAGGCGCGGAAATCAAACTAAACCACGAAGTGCTAAAGATTGAAACGGAGAATGGCAAAATAAAATATCTGATTACCAATCAAGGTATCGTCAATGCTGATTTTGTAATTGCCGGTGCTGATTATGAACATGTTGAACAAGTTTTATTAGATAAAAAAAACCGGAATTATGATCAAAAATATTGGGAAAGCCGCACCATGTCGCCTTCCAGCTTGTTGTTTTATATTGGTTTGAACAGAAAAGTAGCAGGTATCCAACATCATAATTTATTTTTTGATGAAGATTTTGAATTGCACGCCGAAGAAATTTATACGGATCCGAAATGGCCGCAAAAACCTTTGTTTTATGTTTCCTGCGCTTCCAAAACTGATGCTACTGTTGCGCCGGAAGGTTGTGAAAACCTATTTTTTTTAATGCCTGTAGCACCGGCATTAAAAGATGACGAAGTAACGCGAGAACATTATTTTAATTTGATGCTTAATCGTTTTGAAAAAATTACCGGTCAGGAGATCAGAAATTCAATTGTTGTGAAGAGGGGTTATGCGCACCAGGATTTTATTGCAGATTATCATTCTTTTAAAGGCAACGCTTATGGTTTGGCAAATACTTTAAGTCAGACTGCTTTTTTTAAACCGGCTATGCAATCTAAAAAAATCAAAAACCTATTGTTTACAGGCCAGCTTACAGTTCCTGGCCCTGGTGTGCCGCCAGCTTTGATCTCCGGCCAAGTTGCTGCGCAGGAAGCTATAAAACTCTTGGTAAAAGAAGCATTGTAAAAAATAATTGCAAACAAAAAAAGCCCGAACGTATCGGGCTTTTTCTATTATATATTAATTAAAAAATGAATTCGGCTAATTAATCTTCTACTGCATAAACAGGTTTTTTAACCCCGTTGTCATATGACTTTAAGTTTTTCTTTAACAGCTTTCGGGCTACATGGATACGGGTTTTGACAGTTCCGATCGGGATAGCCAGATGATCCGCAATTTCGTGGTATTTATGTCCTTCAAAATACATAGTAAAAGGGATATAATATTCACCCGGCAATTTGTCCAAAGACCTTTTAATATCATCCATGATAAATTTAGCTTCTCCTTGATTTTTAGTAGAACTAAACACTAAGTTTGCAGATGATATTTCTTCTGACTTGGTAACAAAAGTACTCATCTTAACAAAGCGCCGATAATTGTTAATAAAAGTATTTTTCATAATGGTATATAACCATCCTTTTAAATTTGTACCTTCTTTAAACTTGTTATAGTATGTAATTGCTTTAAGCATTGTGTCTTGTACCAAATCATTTGCATCATCAGCGTCGTGGGTAAAGTGCAGGGCATAAGATCTTAAAGAACCAGCCTGGCGCAATACCATTGTGTTAAATTCAATTTTTGTCATTGTTCAATGTTTTACAGTATATATTTTTTCAAGATTTATTTCTGTAAACTTTTATACAATTTGCAGACCGAATTTATATTTTTTAGTAAAAGTAACATACTACTGCACCTCATTTTGAGCCTATACTTAATTCAAAATTAAATTATTGTAGTAAAACAGGTTGTGGCGAAAAGAGTACCTATGAATATATTTTATTAAAAACTAAGCACTTACAAAATAATTTAAATACGAAGAACCTTTTATGATAAAATACGTATTTACTTCAAACAGTTGTTTTTTTGCTATGTGAAGTTTTTGTTAAGAAAGCAAAAATTAAAATATGTTCACTTCTCTGTTCAGATAAACGCCAAATTTATTGTACACGCTGTCTATGATTTGCGACGATAACGCAAAAATTTCGGCACCGCTGGCATTGCCATGGTTGACCAACACTAAAGCCTGATTTTTCCAGGTGCCGGTTTGGCCTACAATTTTACCTTTCCAGCCGCATTGTTCGATCAGCCAGCCAGCCGCCAGTTTGATCTGGTTGTTTCCGGCAGGATAATGCACCAACTCCGAAAACTTGTTTTTCAACCTTTCAAATTCACCAAAACCAATTACCGGGTTTTTAAAAAAACTGCCTGCATTGCCAATGGTAGAAGGGTCGGGCAATTTAGAAACCCGGATATGTGCCACTACTTTGGAAACATCCTGAATCGTTGGTCCTGCTATTTCCCGCTTCCGCAATTCTTCTTCAATAGCACCATATTTTGTATTGACTTTTGGCTTTGTTGAAAGTTTAAACTTAACCGAAGTAATAATAAACCGATCTTTCAATTCGCCTTTAAAAATGCTTTCCCGGTAACCGAAACCGCATGCTTCTTTTACAAAGGTTTTTATTTGTTGTGTGGAAATTTCAAAAGCCTGGCAAGATTCAAATACATCTTTCAGTTCCACGCCGTAAGCGCCAATGTTTTGCACCGGTGAAGCGCCCACAGAACCCGGGATCAAACTCAGGTTTTCCATTCCGGCGAAATCATGGCCCACGCAATAGTTCACCAGTTCGTTCCAGCTTTCGCCTGCACCGGCTTCTACATAAACTTCTTCATGGTTGATTCGATGTTCAATCCCGCGGATGTTCATCCGGATCACCAGTCCCTCAAAATCCTTGGTAAACAAAACATTGCTTCCTCCGCCCAAAACCAAGCGCGGCATTTGCAGCCATTTTGGGTCGAGGAAAAGTTCTGTCAGTTCATCTTCATGGTTGATCTCCACTAAATATTTTGCAATAGCTTCAACACCAAACGTATTGAAATTTTTGAGGGAAACATTTTCGCGGATTTGGAGCATAAAGAAATTAGTGCTAAAAGAAGCATCGGGTTTAAGTGTGTACCTTGCTTACCTGTAAAGCACACAAAAGTAGCTTATTTTTTAAAATACTTTTACTATGGCGGTTGTTCCTGTTTTTCTGATTATTTGTTAGGTGGAAACTTTTAAAGTCAATATCTTAAATCCAAAAGTTACTCAGCTTTTAAAAGATTTTTGACAGATCTTGATCTCATCGCTAATCAGGATACCTCTGCCACTGGCTTTCAACATATTTTAGAACGGTTACGAAGCAAAGAAAGTTCAGCCCCAACTTTGGAAGAAATTACAAAGGATATTGAATTGGTACGCTCGAAACACTATGCCAAAAAATCCGATCAAGATTATATTAGATACAAATCTTTGGATCAGTTTTTTAGTCAAAAAAGATTATTCTCGGCCTGATTCTTTGTTGTTTTCTAAACAAGTTAAACTTGTATTTAGTGCTGAACTATTAAACGAATTTTACGGAAGCATTGAATTCCATCGCTACAACCGCTTAAGCTTGGTTCAATTTATAACGTTGCCAAGTTAATCAATGGCACCTATTTAAAAGGTAGAGAAACTTGTTGGCTGGACAGATCAGGTAAAATTATTAAAACATTATAATACAAAATTTATAACCCCATCACAACCGGTAGAGGTTAATACTTGATAAAAGCTGTAAGGATTTCAAATTGTATACGACTAAGTAAATATGAAAAAGCTGAATTTAATCATCATACCATTTTTACTGCTCGTATTAAATGCCTGTAGCCAAGGCCAATCAAAACCTAATAGTTCAGAAGATACCAAAACCTATCCCAGGGCTAAATCTAACGGTTACTGGAAAAAGGCCCTTTCTCCGGAAGCTTATGAGATATTGGTTAATAAGGGAACAGAAACCCCCTATCAGAACCCTTATTGGAATAACCACAAAAAAGGCACTTATGTAAGTGCTGCTACCGGCAAACCTTTATTCAGTTCTGCTACCAAATTTGATTCCGGCACAGGCTGGCCAAGCTTTTTTAAGCCGATTGATTTTAAGGCAATCAAGGTTATAAGAGATGATTCTGATGGCATGGTTAGGGATGAGGTTGTAGAGGCTAGTACAGGTTTGCACCTGGGTCATGTATTTGATGACGGGCCTGCACCTACCGGCAAACGCTATTGCATGGATTCTTATGCTTTTAAATTTATTCCGTCTAAATAATACTGTATCATTCAACTTACAATTTTTATGAAAACATTTAATTTATTCCTGCTGGGCCTGCTTTTCATTTTTGGCTTTGTAAAAGGTCAGACAACTGATCATGATAAGGCTTTTGCCACGTTACCTGTACCAAAGCATGGAGAAAAGGTAGCCACTTTTGCAGGCGGCTGTTTTTGGAGTTTGTCAGAAGGTTTATCAGAACTGAACGGCGTAAACAAGGTGGTAGCCGGTTATGCCGGCGGAGCAGTCAAGAATCCGTCTTATGAAGATGTATGCACTAAATCAACAGGACATGCCGAATCTGTCCAGGTATATTATAATCCTGCTGTGATCAGCTTTGCTGCTTTAACAGAAGCCTTTTTTTATGCGCATGACCCCACTACACTTGACAGGCAAGGACCTGATCAGGGAACAGATTACCGGTCTATTGCTTTTTATCGCAATTCCGAAGAAAAGAAAACAATTGAAGAAGTAATTGCCAAAGAAAATCAGGGGCACCATTATAAAAATAAAATAGTAACTCAGGTACTTCCTTTTAAGGTATTGTATCCTGCCGAAAATTATCACCAGGGTTATTACAAACTTCACCCGGAAGAACCTTATATCCAACTGGTTTCCATGCCTAAAGTACTAAAGTTGCGTAAAGCAAAGAACAACTTATTGAAACCCGAATTTCAACAAAAGGCTGTTGCGTATCTTAAATAAATTAAAATTACATTAAATCAGATCATTATGAATTTCAAAAAAACGGGCTACAATCTTGGTGTTATTGCTACTATAGTTGTACTGATATGGATCGGGATATTCAAGTTTACGGCAACGGAAGCCATGGGGATAAAACATTATGTCAGCAACAGTTTTTTAATGAGCTGGTTATATAATGTTGCTTCTGATCAAACGGTTTCTAACCTTATAGGAGCTTTTGAGATTATAACAGGACTGCTTTTATTGGGTTCTTTCTGGAATAGTAAGATTGGAAGAATAGGTGGTTATGCAGGAATGATCATATTTTTAACTACCCTCAGTTTTTTGTTTACCACACCAGGAGTTTGGAAAACTGTTGACGGCGTTCCTACAACAGATTTCTTTGTGATCAAAGATCTGGCCTTTTTGGCAATAATGCTACAGGTAATCGGCCACAATTCAAAAAGTGAAATTAAGGAACACGCTTAATACCTGTTTGAATTTTGTTTAGATCGTTTGTCATGCTTCTTTTATGCCATAAAAACCTTGAAAAGCTTCATCATGTTTTTTTAAAGGCAAGTGACAACACTGATTTTTATCGGGTAAAAGAAGCATGATCGTTTCTTGGGGACATCAATTTAAAAATACCCTTAATTTAACTATTGCCTCATGAAGTGTTTTTTATATCTGTTTAATCAAATCTAATCATGAAAAACTGGAATCTTGAGAATAAGAAAGCCTTGGTTACCGGTGGCTCAAAAGGAATTGGCAAAGCCGTGGTGAAAGAACTGGCAGTTTTAGGTGCAGAAGTACTTTTTACAGGCAGGGATGAAAGTGATTTGCAAGCTGCGCAGGAGGAGCTGAAACGCCAAGGTATTTCAACCTATTTTCTTAAGGGCAATGTTACCGATGTTCATCACCGTAATGAGGTAACTAACTGGATAGAAGAGCATTGGGGCCTGCTGGACGTACTTGTAAATAACGCCGGTGTCAATGTCCGCAAACCTACCAATGATTATACAATTGATGAATATTTAAGGGTAATTGATACCGATTTGCTTGCACCATTTGAATTTTGTCGTTTGTTGTTCCCTTTGTTGCAAAAAACCGGCAATGCCGCTATCGTCAATATCGCTTCGGTTGCCGGCTCTTATGACGTGCAAACCGGCGCACCTTATGGAATGGCCAAAGCAGGGCTGATCCAGTTGGGCCGTAACCTGGCCAGCGAATGGGCGGGGCAGGGCATTAGGGTAAACAATGTGTCTCCCTGGTTCACAGAAACGCCACTTACCAAAGGACTATTGGCACAAACCGAAAAACTAAAGAAGATTAAGGAGACAGGACACCATTGGGCCGGATAGCGCAAGACGAGGAAATTGCAGCCGCGGTTGCCTTTTTGGCAATGGATAAGGCATCCTACATTACAGGACAGAACCTCTCAGTGGATGGTGGGGTTTACCACCGGATTGTTGTAATCAGAAGCTGTTGCCAAATACCTGTGATAATTAACCATGTAAAAACAGCACCGGGCAGGACTGAATATCCAAGAAGAAGAAAAGTCAATGCTGAATAAGCAAAATAAATAACAATGAAGCAGACAGAAAGGCCAAAAGTAGTGATCGTGGGCGGAGGGTTTGGGGGATAGAATTAGCTAAGAATTTAAAAAATGCCCCGGTGGACGTTGTGTTACTGGATAAGCATAATTATCATACTTTTCAGCCCCTGCTTTACCAGGTAGCCATTGGAGCTATTGAGGTAGACTCTGTCGGTTTCCCTATCAGGAGGATATTTACCAAGCAGGAAAACTTCAAATTCTTACTTACCGAAGTAGTAAAAATTTGTTCTGATGAGCATAAAGTAATTACCACAATGGGCGATATTATTTACGACTATCTGGTTATCGCTACCGGGTCCAACACTAATTTTTTCGGTAATCAATCCATGGCGCAACTGGCTATGCCAATGAAAAATATCCCGGAAGCATTAAATATCAGAAGCTTGATTTTACAAAACCTGGAAGCGGTTTCATTTACGGATGACCTTAAAGAAAAAATGGCTTTAATGACCTTTGTTGTGGCTGGCGGCGGCCCTACCGGCGTTGAGCTTGCCGGTGCTTTAGCTGAAATGAGAAAGCTGATATTGATGAAAGATTACCATGACTTAAAAAGCAGCGACATGAAGGTTTATTTGATTGAGGGCAAACCAGAGCTACTGGCAAGCATGTCTGATAAAGCTTCTTCCAAAGCAAAAGAATACCTAAAGGATAAACAAGTAACTATTTTTAATGGCGTACACGTAGGCTCCTATGATGGCTTCACCTTAAAAGTAGACGACGGCATGGTCATTGAAACAAAAAATGTTTTTTGGGCAGCCGGGGTTAAAGGAGAGGTTCCTGATGGGGTTCCTCCGGCCATCATCAATAAAAGCGGGAGGATACAAACGGATGATATAAACCGTGTAACCGGGTTCTCTAACATATTTGCAATTGGCGATGTTTCGGCAGTTACTACCACAGAAACGCCTAACGGACATCCCGGGGTTGCACCTGCTGCCTTGCAGCAAGGCCGACATTTAGCCAAAAACCTGATCCAAATACTTAATAATAAAGAACCAATCCCATTCAAATACAAAGAAAAAGGATCGTTGGCAACGATCGGACGTAATCAGGCAGTGGCAGATTTAGGAAAAATACATTTACATGGATTCATTGCCTGGATTTTATGGGGATTAGTCCATATCATGTCAATTGCTGGATTTACCAATAAAGGCGTTATATTCTTTAACTGGCTTGTAAACTACGTTAATGGCAACAGCGACAACCGGCTGATCATCCGTTTTTTTAATAATAAAACCCGGATGATAGACCCGAACGAAAATTCGCTGAAAGGGGTTTTATAAAAAAGCAGTTGCCGGTGAAGCAGTTAATATCCTGTTTAAATTAATACAAGAAAAAATGCTAATGCTTCTTTTACCCTATAAAAAATGGTGTTTGCATCAATTTAAATAAAACCAAAAACAAAAGGCTTACCAGTTTTTAGGTGATAAAAGAAGTATAAAAAATACATGGAATAGGTTTTAAACAGGCTCTAAATTTGTTTACTTACATTTATAATTATGAACTGGATACTACTGTTAATTGCCGGCTTGTGCGAAATTGGCTTTACAACTTGCTTAAATAAGGCGAAAGGATTGGAAGGAACTCCGTTTTATTTGTGGATGGGGGGATTTGTGTTTTTTATTGCAATAAGTTTAACGCTATTGTATAAAGCAACACAAACTTTGCCTTTAGGGACAGCTTATGCCGTTTGGACAGGTATAGGAGCGGTGGGAACAGTAGTTTTTGGCATTATCTTTTTTAAAGAACCGGTTAGCTTTTGGCGGTTATTTTTTATTGTAACCTTGATTAGTTCTATCGCTGGATTGAAGTACGTGTCTGCAAAATAAATTCTGGAACAAGTTTTAGTTTGGAACAATTTATAGATAATGATTTTTTTAGTGCTTCTTTTATGCCAATAAATTTGGTGTTTAGATATTATACCGGTACAAAAAGTACAGTAGGCTAATGATTTTTAGGTGATAGAAGAAGTATAAAAATATGTTTAATAAAATTTAAATAGGCTCTCAACTATTAAGCTCATATAAACTTATAATTTTTCATCCGAATAGTAAGTTCGTTTTTTCCTGCTGTTTTAATTGTAAACGGAAAATCGTGAAGTTCCAGTATGCGTTTCACTATCGCTAAACCCAAGCCTGATTTTACCGGCCTTTTAATAATCCCTCTTTGCTTGTGATAATGGCTTATCCAATTAATCACCTCTTCCGGTACAGCCGGGCCATTATTTTTAAATTGTGACAATAGCTCATCATGGTCATGAATAAGTTCGATCATGATAGCTCCGTTTTCCGGCGTAAATTTTATGGCGTTGCTCAACAGGTTCTGGATTACGCGCTCCATCATGCTCACATCTGCAAAAACCATCGAAACATCTTCGCAGCCCACACATTCCAGCCGGATATTTTTGTCTCGTGCCAGAAGCTGCCAGCTATTTGCAATTTCCCTTAATACTTCTGCAATAACAAAAGGTTCTTTTTGCGCCTTAAATTCTACAGCTTCCATTTTTGATAATTCAAAAAGCTGCGTTACTAAGTTTTCTACCAACTGGATTTTATTTTCAACAAGCTGCAGGTATTCGGTTGATTCAGGGCTTAAATTCTCCTGTAATAAAAGCGTTTCAGTGTAGCCTCTAGCTATAGACAGAGGTGTCCGCAAGTCGTGGGATATATTAGTTACAAAATCCTTGCGCTCATCTTCCGATAATTTTAAATGATTAAAGGAAGTTTCTAATTTTTTCCTTGCTTCTTGTAATTCGGTTATTTTTCGTCTTAATTCTAATTTGTCAACCACCTGTTTTGCGATGATCATAAGCGCATTAATCTGACTTTCAGTAAGTTCCCTGGTATAATGATCGATTACACAAAGGGATCCTAATGCAAAACCCTCGCTGTTGACCAGCGGAACTCCTGCATAAAAGGTAATATCAAGATCTCCAGTAACCAACGGGTTATCGCGAAACCTTTGATCTTGTTTAGCATCAGGAACAATTAAAATATTATTGGGTGAGGCAATGGCATACGTACAAAAAGAATGTTCAACGGTGGTTTCCTGTTCGTCTATTCCGTAGTGTGATTTGAACCACTGCCTGTTTTCATCAACCATGCTGATCAATGCAATTGGTGTTTGACAGATGGATGAAGCCAATGCAGTCAGGTCGTCATAATCTTTTTCCTCAGGTGTGTCTAAGATATGGTAAGAACGAACCGCATTTAATCGGTCTTTTTCGTTGGACGATCCCGAAAATTCAGACAAAGAACTAACTGTTATATTAGTTTTGTCAACCTCATTTGCAGGAATAAGTTGTTCTCCGTTTGTATTTTCTTCCATTAAAAATTAATTATGGACTTGCAAATAGTTAGCTTTAAATGTAGTTTTAAGTATAATTAATAAACACTTATATTAATATTGCTTTTGCCCTAAAATAATTAAAAATTGAATATTTTAAAAAAATAGTTATACTTAATTGTAGAGCCTGTTTAAAATCTATATCAGCGTTTTTTTAATACTTCTTTTATGCCTGTATTTTTTGTGTTTGTTTTCTAATAATATAAAAAATGCAGAAACTTCACTGTTTTTTAGGTGATAAAAGAAGCATGTAAAATAAATCGAACAAAATTTAAACAAGCTTTTGAACAAAGGTTTTCTTAAACTAAATCAAGAATTAATGGTTAGAATTACTTGCCTAATGGTTAATTTGTTTTCCGTGCTAATACCGTTTTATGAAAAAGCTCCTTTTAGCTGAAGATGATAATGACATTATTAAGCTGCTTAATCTTCACCTTGTTAAACCTGCTTATGAGATTACAATTTGCATTTCGGGAGAAGAGGCTATTGAACAAGTGCTTACCAATCAATTCGATCTGATCATACTTGATATTATGCTTCCTGATAAGGACGGTATAGAGGTGTGCAAAACCATCAGGAAAAATCTTATACAAGTTCCTGTTATGATGCTCTCTGCCAAAACTGAAGATATTGATAAAGTGCTTGCTTTTGAATTTGGAGCGGATGATTATATGACCAAGCCTTTTAGCATACGCGAACTTTTAGCCAGGATAAAAGCGCATTTAAGAAGATCCGACCAAGTACCTCAAATGCCTGCAGCGCCACAGGAAGAGATCCGGTTTAAAGGCCTTGTAATAGATAAAGACCTTAGAAAAGCTTCTTTGAAAAATAAAAGACTCAACTTTACACCAAAAGAATTTGACCTTTTGCTGCTGCTTGCAAATAACCCTGGTAAAACATTTAACAGAACTGAGCTACTAAAATTAGTATGGGGTTACTCCATTTCGGGTTATGAACATACCGTTACTTCCCACATCAACCGCATCAGGACAAAATTAGAAACTAATTTAGATGTTCCTCAATATATCCTCACTTCATGGGGCATAGGATATAGATTTTCAGATGAAATTCAAGCCTGACAGTATTTCAACCGCATCTGCGGAAGGTGGAAAAATTAGTAAATAAATTTTTTGAATTATCTGAAATAGAACCTGTAGAATTCTTGCTTTATAAGGAACCATTTATAATTGTGGGATATTTAGGAAATTGTAAATACAAGTCGGGGTTAGGGCTAACTATTGTCAAAAAAATCCTTGATCTCCACAACTTCCCGTTTAGCATCCAAAAGAATGAGCAGAATCATTTCTCGTTCAAAACGGAAATTTTCAAAGCACTTTAGATTTTTCTCTGATTGATACTTTATGTATTAACTGTATATACTTCTGTGATAACATTGGTTTGCTAACTATGGTTGTTCCTATATATGAAAATGAGGAAAACTATAGGAACAAAATATAATTCTTTGCGATTAGTTCGCCCACTTCTTGAAAAAAAACCAAGATATAAACCTGTATAAATTCACATCAGAAAATTTGTAATGCTTCTTTTAGGCCTATAAATTTGTGCCTGTATTTTATATCGGTACAAAAAGAATGGAAATCCCCTGTTTTTTTATGTGATAAAAGAAGCACAGAAAATAAATTGAACAAATTTAAACAGGCCTTCACTTTATTAAATTAACCAATTAACCCCTACTATCATGCGAAAATGGATTTTTACCACTGCACTGCTGCTGAGCCTGGTTTCCTGTAAAAACAAGAACAACGACATGCCCACCCCCGATCCGGGAACAGGCGATATGCCTACAGACGTTATTGTCGCGACCAACAGTATAATAAGTTTGAGCGATTTGCCCAACCCCGACACCACCGCCTCCTTTGTTAATTACCCACAGGTGCTGATGCAGCAACCAGCTGGGGCGCGCTTCCAAGTACCGCAAGGGTTTGCCATTAATCTGTTTGGCAAAGTGTCAAACGGCCGCCGACTGACCATTGCCCCAAACGGAGACGTGTTTGTGGCGCAAACCGCATCAAACACAATTACCATACTACGCGATTCGGACAATAACGGTGTCGCGGATCAGACTTTTGTATGGGACACGGGCGGCCAGTTGGACGAAATCCATGGAATGGTTTTTAACGGCAACTATCTATACGTAGGCGCGACCGAAGCCATTTTGCGCTACAACTATACCTCCGGCCAAACCAAAGCGGGCAGCGCACCCGTCAAGTTGGCCGATCTGCCGGGCAATGGTCAGCATGTGACACGAAATCTGGTCATCAAGGACAACAAAATTTACGTGTCTATCGGTTCTTCGCAAAATGCAGCGGTGGAGGCCGACCAGCGCCGAACCACCATTCAGCAGTATAACCTCGACGGGTCGGGTCGGGTCACCTTCGCGTCAGGCTTGCGCAATCCGGTAGGGATGGATGTTAATCCGGTTACCAACGAGCTTTGGACAACTGTTATTGAGCGCGACGGCCTGGGCGACGAACTGGTGCCCGACTACCTGACTTCGGTAAAGCAGGGAGGTTTCTATGGCTATCCTTACGCCTACTTGGCTCCCAACAAACTGGATCCTCGCATTAAAGCCATCAGCCCTCTAACGGCTACTACAATTACACCTTCGGTGCTGTTCCGGGCGCACATGTCGCCACTTGGTGTGATCTTCTACCGCGGCACGGCCTTTCCGGAGGAGTACCGGCACGATGCATACATTACAGTCCATGGTTCTTGGAACAGCAGTATGGCACGAGGTTACAAAATCTTGCGGGTACGGATGAATGCTCAGGGAGCGCCGATAGGCGGATATGAAGACTTCGTAACGGGTTGGCACCTCAACCCCGGCCAGCCTGGTGCTGCCCAGGTCTTTGGCCGTCCCAGTGCCATAGTAGAAGCGGCCGACGGTTCAATTCTAATTTCTGACGACGCGAATGGAACCATCTGGCGGATACGCTACAAACGGTAGCAGGTCCTTTCAATGTTAATTATTAAGTTATTACTATGAACCTGTTTAAATTTATTGAAATAGGCGTTTAGTTGATAATCATTTTATAGGTGTGTGGTGGCTTTTCTACCATTCTGACCATAAGGTTTTCAAAAATGCCTTCTTTCATCTTGTGGCGGTTGAAGCG
>JAABVA010000797.1_pt1 | contig 37096 bp, 30 predicted proteins | sample 5560331 | NCBI WGS metagenome assembly JAABVA01 (sample SAMN12812661, study PRJNA571458) | rock metagenome | isolation source: Antarctica rocks | place: Antarctica: Victoria Land, Mt New Zealand sud | collected 2016-01-07 | reverse complement strand
TTCGTCGACCAGGTGACCGCGAGCTCGCACGCGCAGGATTGGAACGGCCGTCTCGACCGCCTTCCAACCTGCCTGGCAGGGTGAGGTCGGTCGTGCATCCGCCCGAGTACGAAGTTGATGTCGCTAGTGGACCTGACAGTGGGGATCTGGCATCGACCGCTGTTCGCTCGTGGCGCGGGTGCGTATTCATCGCGACGAGCGTTGATGGTTTTATCGCGCGCTCTGACGGCGATATCGAATGGCTCACCGACCCACCCGAGGTGGCTGGCCACTGTCAAAAAGAATCGGGCAACGGAGAGCCGAAAGACTACGAAACATTTCTACGCTCGATCGACCATCTCGTCATGGGGCGCGGCACCTATGAAAAGGTCCTGACCTTCGACGGTTGGCCGTACGGATCGAAACAGGTAATTGTTCTGAGCGCCACTCTCCCGGCTGACGATGACGACCGAGTCACGATCACCCGATCGATCGAGGAAACAGTGTCAGTGCTCGGCTCGCGCAAGACTCGCGGCGTCTACATCGACGGTGGAACAGTCGTCCAAGAATTTCTTCGGCACGATCTGGTCGACGAGATCACCATCAGCCGCGCTCCCGTCCTGTTGGGCGATGGCCTGCCGCTGTTCGGCGCACTCGCCGCAGACATCCGGCTCATCCATGCAGGCACCACGAGCTCCGAAAACGGTATGACCAGCAGCCTCTACCACGTGTCCCGCTGAACCGCGGGACCTCCGCGCGGTGGTCGAGCCCCGGCTCATTTGACGCTGGTCGAACGGCGAACGTAGGGTTTGCGTCACTGCTCCCCATCAGCGAAATCCGGTGTGAATCCGGCGCTGTCCCGCAACTGTGGTCCTCTGCCATGCAGAGGCAAGCCAGGTCGCCTGATGGGTCGGCGTCATGACCAGCCCCGAGGAATGGGCCACGTCACGCGACTCTCTTCCTGGTTGCGGGATCGACCTCCCTCGAGAACACAAGAGGGAGCACCATGCCCGCCAGAACCCGCGCTTCTGCCGTCCTGATCGCACTGTGCGCCGCGCTGAGCGCCTGCGCCAGCAATGCTGCGATCGCCCCGAGCCCCGCTGCGAGCGCCGCCGGCAGCGCAGCAGGCGCCGCCACCAGCGTTGTGAGCACCCCAACAGCCGGCGCGGTGTCGAGCAGCCCGAGAAGTTCCGCGGCGCCGTCCGTCAGTTCGATCAGCTCCAGCGTCGCGGCGTCGATCAGCTCCAGCGTCGCGGCGTCGAGCTCCCCGAAGGGCTCCGCTCCGTCGGCGGCCGTACCCGCCGGTGCGCCGCGTCGCATCGTCTCCTTGTCACCGAGCGCGACCGAGGACCTCTACGTCATCGGCGCCGGCAGCCAGGTCGTCGCGGTCGACAGCGACTCCAACTACCCGGCCGACGCTCCCAAGACGGCCCTGTCGGCCTACAAGCCGAACGTCGAGGCGATTGCCAAGTTCCGCCCCGACCTGGTGGTCATCTCCAATGACACGGACAAGCTGAAGGCGCAGCTCACCGCCCTCAAGATTCCGGTGTTGATGGAGCCGGCCGCCCAGTCGCTGGACGACGCCTACCAGCAGATCCGAAATCTCGGCGAGAAGACCGGTCACGCAGACAAAGCCGCGACTGTCGTGTCCGCCATGCGCAGCAAGATCGCTGCGCTGGTGGCCACCGTGCCGACTCGCCGCAAGCCGTTGACCTACTTCCACGAACTCGACAACACTCTGTACACCGTGACGTCGAAGACGTTCATCGGGCAGATCTACAAACTGGCCGGATTCGAGGACGTCGCCGACACAGCAGGCGCCGGGGGCGGGGACTATCCGCAGCTGTCCGCCGAGTTCCTGGTCAAGTCCAACCCGGACCTGGTGTTCCTGGCCGACACCAAGTGCTGCGGGCAGAACGCGTCGACCTTCGCTGCGCGTCCTGGCTTCGGTGCGATGACGGCGGTCAAGGACAAACACATCGTTAGGCTTGACGACGACATCGCCAGCCGCTGGGGCCCCCGGGTTGTCGACCTGCTGGAACAGGCGATCACGGCCGGAAAAGCCATCCCGGCCTCGTGACCGAGGTCGGTGGAGTGCCGCCGATCGATCCCCGGACGGCAATGCTCCGTCCCGGCCGATTACGGCCATGGTGGCTGGTGGCCGGCGGTCTCGCCGTGCTGGTGGTTGCTCTTACCGGGCTCGTGATCGGCCCGGTGGTGATCGCCCCGGGTGAGGTGATCCGGGACCTGCTCGGGATGCGGACGAACCTGAGTCCGACCGAGATCGCCATCATCGAACAGATCCGGCTGCCGCGGGTGGTGCTGGGTCTGCTGGTCGGCGGCACGTTGGCAATCTCCGGAGCCAGCTATCAGGGCGTATTCCGCAATCCGCTGGCCGATCCGTATCTGCTGGGAGCGGCGGCAGGTGCGGGTCTGGCAGTCACGATCGTGATCACCGGCGGCCCGGACAACGGCGAGACCCTCAGTGCCGCACCGATCGCAGCCTTCCTGGGCGCACTGGCCGCGGTGGGCCTGACCTATGCGCTCGGCATCTCCGGAGGCGGCCGGCCGACCACTTCGACGCTGATCCTCGCCGGAGTGGCCGTCGGCAGTTTCCTGACCGCCGTGCAGACCTACCTCCAGCAACGGCACCAGGACACCATTCGGCAGGTCTACTCGTGGATTCTCGGCCGCCTGTCCACATCGGGCTGGCACGACGTGCTGCTGCTGCTGCCCTACGCCGCCGTGTCCTGGATAGTGCTGCTCACCCAACGCAGGGTGCTCGACGTGTTGGCCGTCGGTGACGACGAGGCGGCCACGCTGGGCGTCGATGTGAGACGGGTCCGGTTGATCGTCATCGTCGCGGCATCACTGGGAACCGCCGCGGCGGTCTCGGTCTCCGGGCTCATCGGATTCGTCGGCATTCTCGTGCCGCACACCGTCCGACTGCTCGCCGGACGGAGCGCTCGGGTGGTGCTGCCACTGTCGTTGCTACTGGGCGGGGCGTTCCTGGCGGCCGCCGACCTGCTCGCCCGCACCGCATCTGCGCCGGACGAGATCCCGATCGGTGTGGTGACCGCATTCTTCGGCGCCCCCTTCTTCGTCCTGGTCCTCCGCTCGTCGCGCCGGAACAACTCATGATCAGTTGCCGCGGGGTCACCGTTTCGCTCGGGAACAAGGTGATCTTGAGCGACGTCGATCTGGACGTCGCTTCCGGACAATGGCTCTGTGTGGTGGGTCCCAACGGCGCGGGCAAGTCGACCCTGCTCCGCTACCTGGCCGGCATAGTGGTCGGCGCCGGTGACCTTACGCTGGCCGGCCGGCCGGCCGGGCGTCTCGGGCGCCGGGAGCGGGCCCTGTCGGTGGCGCTGGTACCGCAGACTCCTGTTCTGCCGGTGGGTATCCGAGTGCTGGACTACGTGCTGCTCGGCCGGGCGCCGCACATCCGCGCCCTGTCGGTGGAAGGTCCGCGAGATCTCGCCGCAGTCCGGGAAGCGCTGGTGTACCTGGATCTGCTGACCATGGCGGACCGGGCGGTCAGCACCCTGTCCGGCGGCGAACGGCAACGGGTCCTGCTGGCCCGGGCGTTGGCCCAGCAGGCGCCGATCCTGCTGCTCGACGAACCGACGACCGCACTGGACGTCGGCCACCAGCAACAGGTGTTGGAGCTGGTCGAGCAACTGCGGATGGAGCGAAATCTCACCGTGGTCAGCACCATGCACGACCTGACCCTCGCAGGTCTCTACGCGGACCGCCTGGTCCTACTGGACAGTGGCCGGGTGGTCGTCGACGGGTCGGCGTCCGAAGTGCTCACCGAGGAGAACGTCTGGCGTTACTACGGCGCCAAGGTGATGATCATCGAAAACGGCGACCGCCCGGCCGTCATGCCGCTGCGGGAGCGCCCGCCTGCACCTCTGGTCTAAGCACGGCTCCCCACTACGATGAGAGTTCGCGCTGCAGACGGTTCCGAATCTGCGGCGCTGCCTCGTAGCTCGCATCCGCCAGCCGTACCCCTGAAGGGATTGATCAACGTGTCATCCTTTCGGGTACTGATGATCTGCACGGCGAACTACTGCCGCTCGCCGATTGCGGCGCAGCTACTCGCCGCCGGGATTCGAACCCGCTTCGGCGCGGACTTCACCTGGATCGTGCAGTCCGCCGGCACCGACGCCTGGGTTACTCGTCCGATCCACGGCTTCTCGGCCCAGGTGTTGGCCGAACGTGGTGCGCTCGTCGACGGCCACCAGAGTCGAGAACTCGACGTAGCGATGATCCGTGACGCCGACCTGATCCTGACGGCCGCACGGGAGCACCGATCCGCTGTCGTCAAGATGCTTCCAGCGGCGATCGGCCGTACCTTCACCATGTTGCAGTTCGCCCGGCTCGCTGCGGCGGTCGAGCCGATCATCTCGGACGATGCCGGGGAACTCGGCCGCCGGTTGCTGGTGGAGGCCAAAGCCGCCCGGTCGATGCTGCAGCCGGTCGCGCCGGAATCAGACGATCTGCCGGATCCGATGGGCGGCCCGCTCCAAGGTTTCGAAGCCTGTGCGGTCGCCCTGGACGCCGTGGTGCAGAAGATTCTGCGGCCCCTGCAATTCACGACGCCGGTTGCTCGGTCCTGACCTGCCTGCTCAGCCTCCCGCAGCACGAGACGCGCAGCTGTTTGTCCGTGTGCCACCTGGAAGTCGCCTGCGCCTCAGATGGCGACCGGCAGTAGGCGCGGGCCGCGCAGGGTGGTGCCGGGCCGCATGAAGACCGGGCCGGCCAACTTGAGGTTCGGGAAACGGGTCGCCAGCGCGCGGAACGCGGCGGTCAGTTCCATCCGAGCCAGCGCCGCCCCCAGGCAGTAGTGGAGGCCGCCGGAGAAGGCCAGATGATCGTCGGCGTTGGCCCGGGTGATGTCGAAGCGGCCAGGCGCGGCGAACACGGCCGGATCACGATTGGCCGCGGCCAACATCAGCAGCACCCACTGTCCGCGTGGCACCTGCACCCCGGCCAGTTCGACCGGATCGGAGCAGGAGAGCAGAACCCGCGCCGTCTGCTGCACCGGTGGGTCGTACCGCAACACCTCTTCGACCACGGCCGCCGCCCGAGAAGGATCCTGCACCAGCAACTCCCATTGTTCGCGGTTGTTCAACAACGCACGCACACCGTTGCCGATCGCGTTCACCGTGGTCTCGAAGCCGGCCAACAACAGCAGCCCGACCAATGACGTCAACTCACCGGTGGTGATCTCCTCGCCCCGTTGAGCCAGCAGGGCCGAGGTCAGGTCGTCCCCGGGCTCTTTCGCCGCCCGAACCAGCAGCGCGTCGAAAGTCGCCCTCATCTGCCGGTCTGCCACGAACAGCGCGACCGCGTGCCGCAGCGAGTGCACCCCGTCCAACGCCGATGCTACCGTCGCGCCGACCCGTCGCAGCCGGTCGGGCTCATCGGCCAACCCGAGCATCTTGGTGATTACCGCGATCGGCAACGGGGACGCAAACGCCGAGACCAGCTCGAAGCTGTCCCGCCCGGCGACCCGATCCAGCAGTCGGTCGATGGCCACCTCGACCAATTTCTCGTACCCCGCCATCCGCCGCGGCGCGAACGCCGGTGCCGCCAACCGCCGAAGCCGGGTGTGATCAGGCGGATTGAGCGCCAGCAAGGACAGATCGAGCATCTCTTCGGCAGGCCGCGGCGCCGCCGGATCGGTCACTCCGAAAGCTCGACTGCGCAACACCAGCTGACATATCTCATAACTCGTTGTGCTCAGATTGCCCATCCTGGTCGGCAGCACCGGGCCGCGCGTCCGCATCCGCTCGTAGACCGCGTGCGGATCGGCCCGCCCCACCGCCAGATGCAGTTGGCTGAGCAGGTCGCCCTTCACCAGCCCGGAATAGAGGTTCTGGGCGCGATTGGTGTAGATCCCGGCTGCGAACCGGCCCACTCCGATCGCCTGCCGGGTCACCTGCTGCACGCTCACCACCATCAATTCAGTATGCAACGGCCCGACAGGAATTCAGCGTGCAACGGCCCAACAGCACGCCGGCTGGGCGCTTCAGCGCGGTCCGGGCACTGCCTTGTCGGTTGGGTCTGGCACATTGGAGATCCACAGCGTCGAAAGCAGGTTGTCATGTGCTACCAGATCAGGCTGTAGTTGCGTATCGCCATCGTGTCCACCTATCCGCCCAGGGCCTGTGGGATAGGCACCTTCTCGCGCGATCTCCGGGCGGCCCTGATCGAGGCTGATCCGTCGACCGAGGTCGAAGTGATGGCCATCGTCAGAGAGGACCATGCGCCGGCGGCTGAAGTGGTGTCGGTGATCCGGCAGGAAGTGCGGGCTGACTACCTGGCCGCGGCGGAGTTGCTCGATGACCGGGAAACCGATGTGGTCCTGATCGAGCACGAGTACGGAATCTTCGGTGGGCAGGTCGGTCGTTTCGTCCTGTCCCTGGTGCGAGAGCTGCAACGACCGTTCGTTCTCACCTTGCACACCGTGCTGTCCGAGCCGTCCGCCGGGCAGGAGGAGGTTCTGCGGGAGCTGTGCGAGCGAGCCACGTTGGTCACCGTGTTCACCCAGACGGCGCGCCGCATGGTGCTCGGCGCCGGAATGACCACGGCGGACCGGGTGCGAGTGCTACCGCACGGAGCTCCGACGGCGCTGCTGCCGTCGATGACGCCGACAGCGCTGCTGGCGCCGATGGAGGCGACGGACGGGCACGCCCGGCGGCCCGGGCCGGGAGTCGCCGGAACAACCGTCGCGCACCTCCAGGGACGGACGGTCCTGTCCACCTTCGGTCTCATCTCGGCCGGCAAGGGCATCGAGACAGCGATCCAGGCGATCGCGAAAATCGCGCCATTGCATCCGGACGTGCTGTACCTGATTGCCGGCCAAACGCATCCTGAGGTGGTGAAGTTCGAGGGGGAACGGTACCGGCTGGGATTGCAACGGCTGGTCCGAGACCTCGGGCTGCAGCGCAACGTTCAATTCCTGGACCAATTCCTGTCCACCGAGGAACTCGCCGTACTGCTTTCCTCGACGGATCTTTATCTGACGCCCTACCGGTCGCGGGAGCAGATCGTGTCCGGAGCGTTGACCTTCGCAATCGTTGCCGGATGCCCGGTGGTGTCCACGCCCTACTTCTATGCCGAAGATCTGCTCGGCTCCGGGGCCGGCGTACTGGTTCCGTTCGACGATCCGGAAGCATTCGCCGACGGAATTCTGCAACTGCTCGACGATCCGGAAGCCCTGGCTGCCGCGGGGCGGGAAGCGCGGCGCATCGGAGCGGAACTGGCCTGGCCCGCAGTCGGCGCACAGACGCTGGGAATCCTGGGTGAAGCCCTGCAGCTTTCGATGCCCTCCGCCGTTGCCGGCGGCGCTCCCCACCACGTGGCTTCCGCGCCGCCGATCCAGCCGCAACATCTGCTCACTCTCATCGACGACGTGGGAATCATGCAGCACGCCGACGGCGTCGTTCCCAACAGATCCAGTGGCTACTGCGTCGACGACATCGCGCGTCTGGTCATCGTCGCGACCGCTCTGGACCGCGGCGCGCACGACTCGAGGTTCAGCCGGATCCTTACCCTGGGGCTCAGCTTTCTGCGTCACGCCTGGGACCCGGCCGCCCCAGGGATGCACAACTTCATGTCCTACCAGCGGCAATGGCTGGACCAGCCGCACACCGGCGACCATCTCGGCCGCACGGTGTGGGCTCTCGGCGTCGTGATCGCCGCCCACCCGCCGCGCGCTGTCGTCGCGCCCAGCATGCGGCTGCTACAAGAAATCGCCCCCGTCGTACAGCAGATGGACAGCTTGCGGGCCGTGGCCTTCACGGTGCTGGGCCTTGCCGAGTCGCCGCTGGAGGCTTGGCCCCCGACGCTCCAGCAGAGCATGCAGATGCTGGCCGCGCGACTGCTCACCGCCTACACCTCGACGTCCTCCGACAACTGGCGTTGGTTCGAGGACGAACTCACCTACGACAACGCTCGGCTCTCACAGGCTCTCATCGGTGCTGGTCACCGGCTCGGCAACCCCGAGATGCTCCATGCGGGTCTGGAGTCGTTGAACTGGTACCGCAGTCAGTGCCTACCCACTGACGCCGTGGTGCACCTGATCGGCAACAAGTGGCGCCGCCGTTCCGAGCCTCCCGCCGAACCCCTCGAACGTGGCGACGAGCAGCCGGTGGATGCCGCTGCACTCGTCGAGGCACTGGCCCAAGCGTTCGCGGTGACCGGACAACCCGAGTACGGCGCGCAGGCGGTGCGCGTCTTCGAATGGTTCCTCGGCCGCAACCACCGGAACGAACCAATCTACGACTTCGCCACCGGTGGCTGTCACGACGGGCTCGGGTCCAACGGTGTCAGCGAGAACGAGGGAGCAGAATCCACCCTTGCCTACTACCAGGCGCTGCTGGCACTGGAAGAGGCCGGGCTGCTCAGCTCCCTTCCACTACGCGGGGCGTCCACGCATGGCGCTGACCGTCATGAGCACTCAACCGACTAGGACTGGATGAGCTGCGGCGTCCGGAGCTCCTCTGGGAGCGCCGGATCAGGAGCCCGCGGATCAGGACTCAGGCTGCGCGGACCTGGTTGCGTCCGTTCGCTTTCGCTGCGCGGAGGCCGGCATCGGCGCGGGTCAACAGTTCCTGTAGTTCCGGTTCTCCGCCAGGGTGGTGGTGGGCGATACCGACGGACATGGTGATGTGCAGGCCGTGGTCGAACGTGAGGGCGCTGACGGCGATGCGCAGGCGCGTGGCTACCAGTTCGGCTTCGGCCTGGTCGATGGTGTCCAGGACGACGACGAATTCTTCTCCGCCGAACCGGCCGATGTCGTCGTGGCCGCGCAGTTGCTGGCGTAGGCATTGCGCGACGGCGGCGAGCACGCGGTCGCCGGTGAGGTGCCCGTAGGTGTCGTTCACTTTCTTGAAGTGGTCCAAGTCGCAGAACAGCACGGTGACGGGTTCGTTGCGGCGGTGGGCGCGGGTGAGCACTCCTTGGGCGTGCTCGGTCCACGCGGTCAGGTTCGGCAGTGCGGTCTTCGGGTCGGTCGCTGCCGCTCGGTGCAGCGAGTTGACCAACGAACTGCGGTGCAGATAAGCCGCGAGGAGAACCGCGACCGGGGTCAGCGCCGGCGTGTGAATGAGGAATTCCGCGGTGACGATGCCCAGGGTCAGGGTCGCCACCTCGTAGCCGAACGCGTCGATGTCCGGCAGCAGTCCGCGCACTGTGGGCGGGCGTCGGGTCACCCACATCCCGGTGATCAGCACCCCGAAATTGACCAGGGTGAACACGAGTAAGGCACCGATGACGGCGGCCGGGGCCAACAGGCCACCACGCAGCACGTCACCTGCCCCGGCAACGGTCAACGACCCGGATGCTGCTTCGGCGGACAGCATCACGGTGGCCCCGGCGAACACCACCCGGTACGCCACTCCGGTCCTGTCGCGGGAGCGCCGCACCAGGCTCTGCAGATAGAGCACTGCAATCAGAACGGCCGCCCATCCGGCCGGAACCGTCAGCACAGCGGCAAACGCCCACACCGACACCTGGTTGGAGACGACCCTGTCACCACCGGGCGACAAGTACCGCTTGAGCCGTTCGATCCGAGCGCCGGCCTCTGCATATCCGAGGGCGACCGCGGCCAACGCAGCGAACCGCAGCCAATCGGCGGTCGACATCCGTTCGGTTACCAGCAGCGCCGATGTGAGCACCAGCGCGACGACGTCCACCAATAGCAGGAACCAGCGGGCGGTGGTCGGAACAGTTCGTAACCGCCAACGCCGCGGTGACCACGAATGGGTGGAGATTGCGGCCGGGAAGCGTGAATCAGCGCCCATGGAGCACATCACCTCGCCGACTTGTGTTACGCATTGTATCTATAAAGTGACTGCAGGTACTTGGAGGTTTCAATTATCCACCACCGATGCCCCTCATAGCATTTCCTCCGGGTATTTCCTCCTCGATAGCTCCTCGGGGAAGCGGTGATTCAACGGGAAGGGCAGGTGAGCGGCGATGAGCAAGGCATGGGACTGGTGAACCAACGCCAGCAATAACCACGCGCACGACCTAGCAGGGAAGGGCAGGTGAGCGGCAATGAGCAAGGCATGGGACTGGTGAAACTTGGCCGGCGCTGACCAGCGACGCGACCGGAAGGGAAGGTAGGTGAACGGCGATGAGCAAGGCATGGGATTGGTGAGGTATGGGCTCGGCGGGTTGGATATTTGGCGGGTTCGTGCCGGAAGATGACTATGGCCGGTAAAATTTTCGGTGTCGTTGCCGGATCAGGGAAAGGCAGCCGCCCAGGGCGGTTGCGGTGGCTCCGGCAATGGCGATGGCGGTGGACGGCGCCGCGAGTTGCGTGATGAGGCCGGCGGCGAGGAGACCGACGCCTTGGGCGCCCAACAGCCCGGCAGAGGCGATGGCAATCCCTTGGGCGCGGAAAGCCGGGCCGATCGTGGAGACGAACTCGGTGACAACCTGAACCTGATAGCCCGTGAAGCTGCCCGCCAGGGCCCACAGCGCGCAGGTCAGGGGAAGGCCGGGAGCAAATGCACAGAAGATGAGCGGTATGCCGGCGGCGGCGGCGAACGGGCCGAGCAGGGCCGCGCGGGTCGGCGCTGTCAGCAACCTGGTGTAGAGCAGAGTGCCGAGAAGGACTCCGGCGGGACCGACTGCCAGGAGCAGCCCGACTGTTCGCGGCCCACCCCCGAGCTGATGCGCGTAGGGCGCTGCCAGCCCTTCCGGGACGACGATGAGTCCGAGCAGCCAGGAGAAGGCCAGCAGCAACAGCAGTTGCCGGTCGCCGAACACGGCTCGGGTCCCGTCCAGCCAGCGACGCGTCGGTGCCGAGTCAGCCGAACCGTTGAGGGCTGTCCCTGCGGTCGGCTGTGCAATGGGTGGGCGGCGGCGCACCCCGAACCGGATGATCACCGCGGAGAGCGCGAAGGTGCCTGCATCGACGGCCAGGGCCGAACGCGGGCCGATGACGGCGACAGCGGCACCACCGACAGCGAACCCGGCCAGCTGGGCCGCCTGACTGGTCGCCGCGCGGAGCCCAAGCCCCATCGGCCGGTCAGGGGTGGGCAGGATGTCAACGATCAGAGCCGATTCCGCCGCTTTCCATGGGGTTCCGACGACGACGGCGACGACCAGCAGCGCGGCGAGCAGGGAAATCGGTAGATGTGGCAGGGCCATCGTGGCCAACAACGCAGCGCGGATGCCGTCACCCGCCACCAGCAGCGCCCGGCGCGGCAGCCGATCGGCGAGCGGACCCAACGCAACGGTGCCGACAACGGCGGGCAGGAACGTCAGGGCGTACACCGCGGCGGTTGCGAACCCGGAGTGGGTGCGGTCGAACACGAGCACGGACAGCGCGACCCGGGCGATCTGGTCGCCCAGCAGCGACTGGATGTCAGCCAGCCACAGCAGCCGGAACTCGCGCTGCCGTAGAACTCCGGCGAACCCGGCCGCCGGCTTCGGAGCGCCGGCCGCGTCGAAGCCGCCGGCGCGGTGAACCATCACCAAGTCAACCTATTGGCCACCGTTCGCAAGGACTGATCTGTCGGAAACCCGGAACCGCTCCTGTCGTCGGGCATCTGCTACCTTGCTGACGGCAAACCTGCTGTGGTCATCTGCAGGCCTGGTATCAGCGGTACCCCGAGGCGCTCGGTCACAAACCAGCGACGGCTTGACCGGTCGCCGGACCCGAGCAGCGCAATGGCAGCGCGATGGCAGCGGCGCAATCCGCTGCCCTGGTGCCGTCAGCACTGGGCTCCGGCGTAAAAGACGCAGGGCCCGGCCGCGTTTGAGCGACCCCAGGCCTTCCATCACCAGCGCAAACTGCATAGGTCTGCAGGGTCGACTCATTCTTCTGGTCGATGGTCATGGGTGTGCGCCGGTGGTTGACTCGACGAAAATCGACGGTCAGCAACCACTGGGAGTGCAACATGGACGAGCGACCGGAACCTACCTCAATCCCCTTGGTGACCGACCGCGGCATCAGCAGGCGCACCCTGATCCAGGCTGCCGGGGTGGGCGTCTCGGCTTTGGCGGCGGCCCCGATTCTGGCCGGTTCTGCGGCAGCCACTCCCGGGGCATTGGGCGACAGAGCCGCGGAATTGGTTGCCGAGCTGACTCCCGACGCTGGCCGTGTCGCCGAGGTCGACGTACCGACGGTGGATTCCGGTCGTTACCTGACCACCAACCAGGGAATGCGAATCGCCGACGACCAGAACTCCCTGCACGCGGGTAGTCGCGGCCCGACTCTGTTGGAGGACTTCGCCTTCCGCGAGAAGATCATGCATTTCGATCACGAACGGATTCCGGAGCGGGTGGTGCACGCACGCGGCGCCGGCGCGCACGGCACCTTCAAGTTGCACAAATCGCTGCAGCAGTTCACCAGAGCCAAAGTACTCACTGACACCACTTCCACCACAGACGTTTTCGTCCGTTTCTCCGTCGTCAACGGGTCGAGAGGCTCGGCCGACACGGCCCGGGACGCCCGCGGCTTCGCAACGAAGTTCTACACCACCGAAGGCGTCTGGGATTTGGTCGGCAACAACATCCCGGTGTTCTTCATCCAGGACGCCATCAAGTTCCCCGACCTGGTGCACGCATTCAAACCGGAACCGATGCTGGAGATTCCTCAGGCTTCCACCGCCCACAACAGCTTCTGGGACTACATTTCGCTCACCCCCGAGTCCATGCACATGATCATGTGGGTGATGTCCGATCGCGGGATTCCGCGGAGCTTCCGGATGATGGAAGGTTTTGGGGTCCACACGTTCCGATTGACCAATGATCAGGGCCACTCGACCTACGTGAAATTTCATTGGAAACCCGCGTTGGGAGTGCATTCACTGGTCTGGGACGAGGCGCAGAAGTTAGGCGGCGTGGATCCGGACTTTCACCGCCGCGACCTTGCCCAGGCCATCAACGACCACCAGTACCCGCAGTTCGATCTGGGGGTGCAACTGCTGGCCGAGGCCGATGTGGCCAAGGTCGGGTTCGACATCTTGGACGCCACGAAGCTGTGGCCCGAGGAAGTCGTTCCAGTCACTCGGATCGGCACGATGACACTGAACCGCAACCCGGACAACTATTTCGCCGAAACCGAGCAGGTCGCCTTTCACCTGGGGCACATCGTTCCAGGCATCGATTTCACCGACGATCCGTTGCTGCAGGGCCGACTGTTCTCCTACCTGGACACCCAGATCAATCGGTTCGGCAGCGCGAACTTCTCCCAGCTGCCGATCAATCAAAGTTCCGCTCCGGTGAACAACTATCAACAGGATTCGGCGATGCGCTACGCCAACCGGCCTGGAAACATCAATTACGAACCGAATTCTCTCGGTGGCAACGCCGTCGAGGCACCCGCAGCCGCCGGCGGTTTCGTGTCCTATCCGGAAGTGGTGTCCAGGCCCAAGATCCGGGCCCGCAGCGGCACCTTCTCCGACCATTTCACCCAGGCCACCCTATTCTTCCGCAGCATGAGCGCCCCGGAGCAGCAACACATCATCGATGCGCTGCGCTTCGAACTGGGCAAAGTCAGTGCCCTGACGGTCAAACAGCGCATGCTCACCCTGTTGGCCAACATCGACACGCACCTGGTCCGCGAGGTTGCCGAAGGTCTCGGTCTGCCCGCTCCGACCGGTCATGTCGCCACCGGGATCCGGCCGTCGCCGGCGTTGAGCGAAGAGCGCACGCCGAGCAGCGCCCAGACTCGCAAGGTCGCCATTCTCACCGCCGACGGTGGATCCGCCGCCGACATCACCCACCTGCAGCGCACCCTCACCGCGGCCGGTGTGCACAGCGTTCTGATCGCCCCACATGAGGGCACCATCACGACCTCGACCGGATCCAGGATCGAGGTCGACTTCAGCCTGCTCACCTCGGCGTCCGTGCAGTACGACGCCGTGTACGTCCCGGATGGCCGCGCGGCCGTCGCTGCACTCAAGACGAATGGAGCGGCTCTGCACTTCATCGAAGAAACGTACAAACACTTCAAGACCATTGCGGCAACCGGCAACGGACGAGACCTGGTCGCCGCAGCCCTCACCGTCCCCCACGCGCTCACCCAGCCGGGAGTCGTCATCGGTCGGACCGCGGGCGACATCGGGGACAAATTCATCGCCGCGATCAGGGCCGACCGACACTGGGCTCGACAGGGCACCGATCGGGTCTCCGCCTGACGGCCGCAGGAGTGTGCCGGCGTCGTCCGGGCCGAGCGTTTCGTCCGGGCCACGTAATGGTGAGGCACGTAATCTAGATGCTGTGAGTGTCGCCCCAACCCCTGTCGTCACCGTGACCAGCCGCTTCGCCAGTGAGCTTGCGGAGATGGCTGTTCCCTGGCGCGCCGAGAAGGCTCCCGACCCCCGGCCGCTCGTAGTCAACGAGCCGCTGGCCGCCGAGCTCGCCCTAGACGCCGGGTGGCTACGTAGCCCCGGTGGAGTCCAGTTCCTGGTCGGCAGTCTCGTTCCCGGCGATGCGAATCCGGTGGCGCAGGCCTACGCCGGGCACCAGTTCGGCGACTTCGTTCCGCGCCTGGGCGACGGGCGCGCACTGCTGCTCGGTGAGCTTCTCGACACCGACGGCCACCTTCGCGACCTTCACCTCAAGGGCGCCGGGCGCACTCCTTTCGCGCGGGGCGGCGACGGCCTGGCGGCGGTCGGCCCGATGCTGCGCGAGTACGTCGTCAGCGAGGCGATGCATGCGCTGGGCATTCCCACAACACGTTCCCTGGCCGTGGTTGCGACCGGGCGGTCGGTGCACCGCGAGACCCTTCTGCCAGGAGCCGTGCTCGCCAGGGTCGCGAGCAGCCATCTGCGCGTCGGGAGTTTCCAGTACGCACGGGCCACCGGCGACGTCGACCTCCTGCGCCGCCTCGCCGACCACGCGATCACCCGTCACTACCCCACCGCCGCCACTACCGAAAACCCCTACCTCTCATTCTTCGAAGCGGTCATCTCCGCCCAGGCGTCGCTGGTGGCTCGATGGATGCTGGTGGGATTCGTGCACGGAGTGATGAACACCGACAACATGACGATCTCCGGCGAGACCATCGACTACGGCCCGTGCGCCTTTCTGGAGGCCTTCGACCCGGCCACGGTCTACAGCTCTATCGACACCGGCGGTCGCTACGCCTACGGCAACCAGCCGGCCGCGGCCCACTGGAACCTCGCCCGGCTGGCCGAAGCTCTCCTTCCCCTGTTCCACTCCGAACAGGAGCATGCCATCGCACTCGCGCTGGAACTCCTCGGCGCGTTTCCCCGGCAGTACGACGCCGCCTGGTCGGCCGGTATGCGGGCCAAGCTCGGCCTGTCCAACGGCATCGAGGACGACCCCTTGATCGCCGAACTGCTCACCCTGCTCCAGAGCGACCATGTCGATTACACGTCCTTCTTTCGTAGCCTCGGCGCGGCCGCCCGCGGGAACACCGAACCAGTCCGCGGCATGTTCACCGACCTCGCCGGTTTGGACGCCTGGATGAAACGCTGGCGCGCCCACGAACCCGACGCCGACGGAATGGACCGGGCGAACCCCGTTTACATTCCCCGCAACCAACTCGTCGAGGAGGCCCTCGCCGCGGCGACCGAGGGCGATCTCGATCCGCTCGAACATCTCCTGGACGCACTGGCAACCCCGTACGACCAACGGCCTGGCCTGGAGCGCTACGCCGCCCCCGCCCCGAGCGACTTCGGTGACTACCAGACCTTCTGCGGAACCTGAGACCGGCGGCTCCTGCAGTCGTTTCATGATTCACGGATCAATCGGGCACCGGCGACATCGCGGCCAGAACGTCGTCCAGATCAGCCCACGCGACACCGATCCGGGCATCGCCGATGCCGTAGGGCAGCCACAGTCTGCGGTCGTGTGCGAGGCCGCCACAGGAATACACGACGTTGGGGACGTACCCGTCGCGCTCGGCCGGTTCGCCCTGCAGAAGTGGTGCCTTCAGCACCTTGATCACCCGAGCGGGCTCGTCGAGATCGAGCAACATCGCACCGATCCGGTACACCCGCATCGGACCAACCCCGTGGGTCAGGACCAACCAACCGTCCGCTGTTTCAATGGGCGGCCCGCAGTTGCCGACCTGAATGGTCTGCCAGATTTGCTGCGGCGCTCCGATGCCGATTGCGGTGTCCCAGTGCAGGCCGTCGGCGGAGGAGGCAACGTAATTGCATTCGCCGTCGGAGCGGCACAGTGCAAAGTGCCGGCCGCCGATCAGCCGCGGAAACAATGCCATGCCCTTGTCGCGCGCAGCTCGACCACTGAGCCGATGCGATGCAAAGTGTTTCAGATCCGGACTGGTCAACAACCGAGGTGCGATATGGCTGCCGTCATAGGCCGTATAAACGGCGCGGTATTCCACGGTCGAATCAGCAGAATCATTTTCGGCGCTGGAGTGCTGACCGCCGCTGGAGTGCTCACCATGGAATCGAACGAAACGTGCGTCTTCCATTCCGTTGCTCTCCTGCGCCGTTGCCGGCATCAGCACCTGCTGGCTCAGTGACACGTCGTCGGGAAATTCGACCTGATAAACCGAGGTAGCCAGTTCGCGGAGCAGATCCGCGGTTGCAGGTCCAGTTCGCCGGCCGCGGACATCCGCCTCGAAGTCGGCCAACACCGCACCCAGCTCGGTTCCGGTGAAAGTCGTCGGCAGCGCTGCGAGCACCCGGTGGCCCAGCTCGTCGATCGTGCCGTGGTCCTGCATCACCGCCATCAATCGGTCGCGTTGCCATAGACCGGCCTCGATCGGTCCGGTGGTCGCCGGCAACGTGCGGGGCTCGAAGACCCATTGCGCGCCAGGGCCGATGATCGCGGTAGCGAAGCCGATGGACGAGTGGTGTCCTTCCCCGATACAGCGCAAGCTCACCGCCACCCGCAACTGGCCGGGGTCCAGGCCGCTCTGGTCCGGAGCCGGCACCGCGCTCGGGTTGCACAGCGCGGCGCCCTCGACCGCGTACTCGGACGTGAAGGTTGCGCCCAGAAGCAGCCGCCGCTCCGGCGTCAACAGCGCAGCGTTCTCCACCCGATAGCTCAAGGTGGCAGCGTGCGCTCGCAAGATGTCCTGGTAGCGACGGTGCCTTGACGAGAAAACCTCGAACAGATCGGCGACGATCTCCTGGACCTCTGACTCGGGCAGCGCCAGCACCCGCTCCACCACGGCCTCGGCGCGGGTGTGCCCGGACGTCAATTCCTCGCCCGGCAGGAACAGCCTCGCGATGACCCGAGACAGATCTGGCCGCAGTGTCGCATCCTCGATGCGCACCATCAAGGACGGTTGGGCAGTCATGCCGCCACCGTCGAGCCGGACTTGCGCACCCTGTGCCCCCATTACCCGATCGGTGGACCCTGTCTTGACCACCGCAGACGCGACTATTCGCATCGCTCATGCCGCTGGCACGGATCGTGCCTGCCGGGTCGTAACGCCGGCGTGTGTTCCCGCCCAGCACGGCACGCCCTTTTCGGTTCGCCAATCGAAGCTCTACAAACGCGCGCGCCGTCGTCCGCGCACGAGCCTCATCGCGTGCGGACCTGCACAGCCGGTTTGGTCACGACGCAGGCGTTGATACGTGAACGACGGGGTGCGCAGTGGCGAAAGTGACTGCGCCGTGCTGGACTGCGCCGTGAACCACCCGGTCCGGCGTTCTCGCTCGGGCCGCATCGAGGCCTTCTGCTCCCGGGCGATTCACCGATCAGACGTGGTCGGAAGCGGGGTCCCGCGAAGAGCGCGTCTATGCGGTTAGCGGGCATTCTGCAGAATCCCGCCGCGGTTGGACGCGAAGGTCGTCAGCCGCCAATGAGATGCCCGTCAATGTGTGGGGTTCCACGGTCAGGGACAATGCAGCTCGCAGCTTTCCGAGTAATTCTGAGCAACGACGGGCACAGATGTGTCTGGCGGGGCGCAATCGCGTGCAGCACCCTCGCCGGGCGTCGGCGGTTCAACAGCGCAGCCGACGGCGCCGCGCACCAATGCCTGCAATTCACTGGTGTTGCCGGGGCCTGGACGGGTACTGGGTTGGCCGGGTCCGGCGCGTTCCGGACCGACGGATACAACACGGGAGAATCCAGCCATGACCGATGACCAGCACAGCGCGGTCGACCCGACCACCAAACATTCGCAGCCGGCCACCGGCGGTGAAAATATCCCGCACCCGGGACTGACCGGCGACATGTCGGAGGCACCCGATCACGGCGAGGACAGCTACCGCGGCAGCGGCAAACTGAAAGGCCGCAAGGCGGTCATCACCGGTGGCGATTCCGGTATCGGCCGAGCGGTGGCGTTGGCGTTCGCCCGCGAAGGGGCCGACGTGCTGATCAGCTACCTCGACGCCGAGGAACAGGACGCCCAGGAAACGGTGCGGCTCATCGAGCAGGCCGGCCAGGTGGCGGTCACCGTTCCCGGCGACATCCGCGATGAGACCCACTGCCAGCAGATCGTGCAGACCGCCGTCGAGCGGTTCGGTGGCATCGACATCCTGGTGAACAACGCCGCCTACCAGATGGCCCAGGAAGACGGCTTGACAGCGATCAGCACCGAACAATTCGACCGGGTTCTGAAAACCAACTTGTACGCGATGTTCTGGATGTGCAAATACGCGGTGCCACACATGAAGGCGGGATCGAGCATCATCAACACCTCCAGCATCCAGGCGGTGCAGCCCTCGCCGGAACTCATGGACTACGCCCTCACCAAAGCCGCGATCGTCAACTTCACCAAAGCGCTGGCCACTTCGCTGGCCGATGAAGGGATCCGGGTGAACTCGGTCGCTCCCGGGCCCATCTGGACCCCGCTGATCCCCGCCACCCTCACTGCGGACAAAGTCGCCGAACACGGCAAAAGCACTCCTCTGGGCCGAGCTGGGCAACCCGCCGAAGTCGCCCCCGCCTACGTGTTCTTCGCCTCCGGCGAGTCCAGTTACATCACCGCCGAAGTCCTCGGCGTCACCGGAGGCAAACCCACTCAATGAGCCCCAACGTCGGTCGACTGCGAACCCCTTGACGCGTATCGCCGGGGGGCGATGTGCGCTCCGGAACGCCGGTCGATTCCGTCTGCTGACGCCGATCTCCTGCTGCCACTGCCCCCGGATCCCGTCGACCTCACGATGGTGTGTCCTGGGTGGAGCCCAGGCTCGAGCTGACGGAGAATGACAACAGAACGGTGCACTGCTCGGCAGGCTGTTGTGTTTCGAAAGGATCGATGATGACCGACCTGAACGGCGCGAAGCGGCGTGCCGGTGAACTGTTCTCCCCCGCCGAGCAACGTGAGAGCAGTGCGGACGACAGGGACGACCAGGCAGATCGACGGGACTTGGAACTGGACGCCCGCGAGTCGCGGACGGATGCCCGGGAGGCCTTCCAGGACGACCGGGAGCGAAAAACGCAGCAGATTCTGACCAGGGCACTGGAGCGGGACGAGCATGCCGACGAACGTGACCAGGTTGCGGACAAGCGTGACCGGTCCGCCAACCTCGACTGGTTCCTGCACCAGAACCACCGACCCAAAGCCGACGACGAGGCAGCCCATCGAGCGCGGATGTCGGCGTCTCATGACAGGTCGGACTCCAAGCGCGACCGAAACTCCTCCGCCGAAGACCGATCGAAGCTCGCTGAGGATGACGACGACAAGATGGCCTGACGCGGGATGAACGCTGTGTTGCCTGACCCGGGCCGCGGCAAGGTGCGACCATGCGGGTGACCGCCGAAGTCCTCGGTGCCTGGGTCATCAAGTGCAACCCGGCGATGACTGATTTCGGGTCGATACTGCAGTCGGGTCGGGGAATCAGTGCCTGGTGTGTGGCCGACAACTACCGCAGTGCCTTGATGGACGCGGGTCAACCGGTCGTGCTCTGGGTGAGCGGACGCCGGGGCGGCGAATTCGCTCGCGGGATCTGGGGCATCGGACGGGTGCGCGCTCCCGCGATGTTACAAATGACGCCGGTGTTGCAAATGACGCCGGGTTCGCAGATGACGGCGGTGTCACAAATGACGCCGGGTTCGCAGATGACGCCACCGGGCTCGGAGCCGGCTGTTCGGTCGCGACATGCCAAGCTGGTTGCTCAACTCGACATTCCCGTGCGGAAGTCGCCGATCGCGGTCTGCGAAATCGCTGCCGTCCCCGCGCTGAGCGGTATCGAGGTAATCAGGCAGCCCTACATGTCCAATCCGTCGTGGCTTTCCAAGGACGAGTTCGCAGCCCTCGACGTGCTGCTGTGATCTCTACGATTCACCTGCTCGGGTACCCCTGGCCGTTCTTCTCAGGACGCCGGTCACTGGGGACGCCCAGTCGCAGGAGCATGGTCACCGAGCCGTTCACCTCGCCGACCTGCCGGAAGCCCACGCGCTCGTAGAGGCGCCGTGCATGGTTGTCGATCTCCACGCTCAGGCTCAACGACGCCAGCCCTTGCTCACGGGCGGCGGCAACGAGCGCGTCGAGCAGGCGGCGCCCAACCCCGCATTTCCGCCAGGCCTGCACCACGCCCATCGACAGCTCGGGTGTGGCAGCGTCGACGAACCCGTAGCCGGGGTCGCTCTCGGGCAACAACCGGAGCCAGACGGCTCCCACGGGCCGCTGCCCGTCGACTGCGAGAACGCCCAGGTCACCGGGGCGCTGCCAGCCCGCGACATAATGCGCGAGCTCCGGCCGGCTCAGGACCCCCGGCACGGTTCCGCTTGGCCCCTGCGGGCGCCAGAACGCCGCTACCGCAAGCATCTCGGCAAGGAAGTCGGCATCCGAGGCTTCAGCTGGGCGGACGGCAAGTGGCATGTCTGCATTGTGACCGGTCGACGTTCGGCCAAACCGAGGGCCGGTCGGTCAGGCCGAGGAGCGGTCGGTCAGGGCACCAGCACGATCTTGCCGCGGGTGTGGCGCCTTTCCAGCTTCAGGTACGCCTCCTGCACCTTGTCGAGCGGAAAGATCTCCGCGATCGGCAGCTCCAATTTCCGTGAGACCAGCAACTCGGCCATCTCGGCGAGCACGCCGGTCGACGTCGCTTCGGCGCTACCGTCCGCCTTGGTGCCGTATTCCTTGGCCGCGTCGAACGAGATGATGGTTTCGATCCGGTCCGGCGGTACTCCGAGATCGACCGCCAGGCGTACGTAGTCAGGTCCGTACAGGTCGATGAAGGCATCGACTCGGCCGCCCGACGCCGCCTGCACCCTGCTGCGCAGCCCTTCTCCGTAGGCCACCGGAACCACCCCGTGCGCAGTCAGCCATGCATGGTTGGCTGCAGAGGCGATACCCACCACGGCGGCTCCGCGCAACTTCAACAGCTGCACGACCAAGGTGCCGACACCACCGGCAGCCGCCGACACGACGACAGTCTCGCCTTCCCGAGGATCGACGGCGCGCACGGCGGCGTAAGCGGTCACTCCGACGACGTAGAGCGATCCGGCTTCCTCCCACGACAGCCCGGCGGGCTTGGGAATCAGCTGCTCAGCCGGCACCGCAACGTATTCCGCCTGGCTCGACCGACGCCAGGACCAGCCGAGCACCTCGTCGCCAACCGAGAACCCGACAACACCGGTGCCGACGGCGTGGACCAACCCGGCCAGATCACTGCCCTGCCCGGACGGAAACGTCCCAGGCGTCATGGCATCGAAAAGGCCCTGACGAATCGCCGCTTCTCCCGGATTGATTCCCGCCGCTCGTACCTCGACGACGACCTCCCCGTCTGCCGGCACCGGAACCGGCACGTCTGCGACGTGCAGCACGTCGATGTCACCGTAGGAATCGAATTGCACTGCTCTGCCCATGGCTCGCCGCTTTCCTCGCCGACGGAAATCTCTCAGCTGCGTCAACCAGCGAAAAGTCAGCCCTTATTCCGGTTTCGGCCAATTCCCTGGTCAGTTGCCGCGGCGCCCCGACCGCCGCATCGGACCGTCCGATCCTGCCGGGCTGCGCGGTGGCGCATCACCGCCACATCCCCAGCTATGGTTTTCGGTGCACCGACTCCGAGCTGCACGAAAGGCTGCGTCACCATGTCTATCGAGACGATCGAGTTCCAGGCGGAAGCTCGCCAGCTGTTGCAGCTGATGATTCATTCCATCTATTCGACCAAGGACGTCTTCCTCCGGGAGCTGATCTCCAACGCCTCCGACGCTCTTGACAAGCTGCGCCTGGCCGCCTACCAGGACAAGGACCTCGAGGTCGACGCGTCCGATCTGCACATCGCGCTGGAGTCCGACCAGGCGGCGCGCACGCTCACCGTCCGCGACAACGGCATCGGCATGAGCCGGGACGAAGTCGTCGACCTGATCGGCACCATCGCCAAATCCGGCACCGCAGAGATGCTCGCGAAGCTGCGTCAGGCCCGCGAGGCCGGCGGCGCCTCGGAACAGGTCACCACGGAGCTGATCGGCCAGTTCGGCGTCGGCTTCTACTCCAGCTTCATGGTCGCCGACCGCGTCCAGCTCGTCACCCGCAAGGCCGGCGCCCACGCCGGGGTCCGCTGGGAATCCACCGGCGAGGGCACCTACACCGTCGCCGACGAACCGGATGCGCCGCAGGGCACGTCGGTCACCCTGCACCTCAAGCCCGAGGACGCCGAGGACGCGCTCGACGATTTCAGCGTGCCCCGCACGATCCGCAGCGTCGTCAAGCGCTACTCCGACTTCATCACCTGGCCGATCCGGATGGCGCCGGACGCCACCAAGAACGCCACCGACGACGACACCGGCGACACCGGCGACGCTGTGGTCGAGCCAGAGGTCATCAACTCCCGCAAGGCGCTCTGGGCGCGCGCGCAGAGCGAGGTGACCGACGAGGAGTACACCGAGTTCTACCGGCACGTCAGCCATGACTGGCAGGACCCGCTGGAGACGATCCGGCTCTCCGCCGAAGGCACCTTCGAGTACCAGGCGCTGTTGTTCCTGCCCAGCCACGCGCCGATGGATCTGTTCATGCGGGAGGCCAAACGCGGCGTGCAGCTCTACGTCAAGCGCGTCTTCATCATGGACGACTGCGAGGCCCTCGTCCCGGAGTACCTTCGCTTCGTCAAAGGTGTCGTCGATGCAAATGATTTGTCGCTCAACATCTCCCGGGAGATCCTGCAGCAGGATCGGCAGATCCAGCTGATCCGCAAGCGCCTGGTGAAAAAGGTGCTGTCGACGGTCAAGACGATGTTGGACGACGAGCCGGAGAAGTACGCGACGTTCTGGTCGGAGCTCGGCCGGGCGGTCAAGGAAGGCCTGATCTCCGATTCTGACAACCGGCAGGCCATCCTGGAGATCTGCTCGTTCCCGTCGACCAACGACGCCGACCTTCCGACGACATTGCACGACTACCTGGGCCGGATGCCCGAGGGCCAGGACACGATCTACTACGCCACCGGGGAATCCCGGTCCGCGCTGGAGCACTCACCGCACATGGAGGCGTTCCGCGCGAAGGGCTACGAGGTGCTGCTGCTCACCGACCAGGTGGACGAGGTGTGGATCGACGCCGTTCCGGCGTTCGAGGACAAGCCGCTCGCGTCGATCGCCAAGGGCGAGGTCGATCTGGGCGGCGACGACGTCGACGCGGACACCAAGGAAGGATTCGACAGCCTGACGACGTGGATGGCCCAGACGCTGTCCGAGGACGTCAAGGAAGTTCGGCTCTCCCACCGGCTGACCACCTCGGCTGCGGTCCTGGTCGGCGACCCGGGCGACCTCACCCCCACCCTGGAAAAGATGTACCGGGCCATGGGTCAGCCGCTACCCAAGGTCAAGCGGACCCTGGAGCTGAATCCCAAACACGGGCTGGTCACCGGGCTCAAGACCGCCCACGAGGCGCGGGCGGACGATCCGGCGTTGGCCGATACCGCGCACCTGCTCTACGGAATGGCCCTGCTCGCCGAGGGCGGAGAACTCGCCGAACCGGCCGCGTTCGTCTCGATGCTGTCCACCCGCCTGGAGAGCACTCTGGGCTGACGTCACCGGTTGGTCGTGGGTCGTCCGGCGATCCGGTTCACCCGGCGAAGATCTCGTCGAAGAAATCGCGCATCGCGACCCACGATCGTCGTTCTGCGGGGGCGTTGTAGTTCGCGCCGTGTTCCGGGTCGGCAGCCTCGGGCAGGGTGAACGCATGCATGGCATTGGAATACGAGGTCAGCTGCCAGTGGACCGCCGGGACCTGCCGCAGGGAGTTCTGGAAAGCCACTACCGCGTCGTCGGGCACGACCGGGTCGGCAGCCCCGGTCAGCACCAGGATGCGGGCCTTGATCTGGGCCGCATCGTGGGCCGACACGGGCGACAAAGCGCCGTGGAACGACACCACGCCGGCGATGTCTGCACCGGACGCCACCAGCGCCAGTGCCACCGCTCCGCCGAAGCAGTATCCGATCGCCGCGACCCGGCTCGGATCGACGAGCGGCTCGGAAACGAGCTGCGCCAACCCGGCCTGCACCCGAGCCCTCATCAAGGTCGGATTGCCGTAGTAGGAGCCGGCGACTGCGGCCGCCTCGCCGCCCTGCGGGCGCACGCCGCGACCGTAGATGTCGGCGGCGAAGGCGACGTAGCCGAGCCGGGCCAGCATCTGGCAACGGACCTGCACGTACTCCCCCACGCCGGTCCAGTCGTGCACAACCAGGACTGCGGGGCGCGGTCCGTCGGTGGTCCTGTCGTAGGCCAGGTAGCCCTCCAACGCGACGCCGTCGGATTCGTATTGCACGTCCTGCGTCACGACGTCCGACGAACCAGCCGGAACAGTGTCCAACAGTGATGCATGGGCGGGGGAGAGCGAGTTGGTCATGTGGGCTCCTGGTGCCGATCGGGGACGGTCGGGGAGAACCGGCCGGGACATCCGCTGACCATCCTGCCGAAATTTGCGCCTCACCGTCGCACGGGGAACCCGGTTAGCCTGATCCGGTGACCTCCCGTACCGCTGGGCTAGCGCTGATGGTGATCGTGCTTGCGGCGGTTGCCGTCGTCTCCGGGGTGCGCGGCCACTCGGTCGCCGGGCTTGCAGCCTCCGTGCCAGTACCCGGCCCGCCGCAGCCAGGCGACTGTGTGACGAGTCCGCCGCCGCCGGGTGGACTCGGTGACCTGTCGGCCGGCAAATACCTGCAACTGGACCTGCGCAGGTGCGCCGGATCTCGGTACGGCGAGGTCGTAGCCGTCATCGCAAACCCGGCCGCGCCTGTCCAGACCCGTCAAGGCAGCGAAACCTTCTCCACCAACGCGAATTCCGACGTCTGCTACGGCGCGACCTTGGCTTTCGTCGGGGTGGCGGCGAAGGCGGTCATTCCGATGCCGCTGTTCACGTACTGGTCGACAACTGTGGCCACCTCGATCGCCGCATCCACACCGAACCCCAGGCAACGGTCGGCCGGGCAGCACTGGCTCGCGTGCGTCACGTACCTACCGGCCACCGGCAGCCCGCAGGAGTCGACGGTCCGGCCCTACACCAACTCGTTGCGCAACGCCGTCGCAACCGGCAACCAACGCAACTATCTCGGGCTGTGCTCCCAAAGCACCGATTGGTCCGCGGGCTTGAGTCCAGGAGTTTGTGCCCTCGCGCACCGCTCCGAGATGCTGGGAGCAGGACAGCTGGGCAACGCTCCGACCACCCGCGCCGACCTCCTGCACACCTGCAGCCAGTTCCTGGAGCACCGCACCGGGCGGAACATCACCGCCACCGACAGTCTCGCCGTTTCGCTCTACGTCACAGATGAGGCGAGCGCACCGATCACTACCGCAACCGTCCCGGCGCAGGCGTACCTGGGCTGCGGCGTTGTCGCCGTAGGCGACCGCCGGCTCGCCGGGAGCCTGCTGGCGCTGGGGAACCAGCCCATTCCGTGGGCATGAAGGCTGAGCGCTCGGTGAGAGCCAACCGCCTCCTTCAGCGGCCGCCGTGCCTGTCGGCTGCCAACCGGCTCCGACTGCCGCCGATTCCGCGATGGCCGACGGCAACATCAACCCCACAACGGTTGGGACGCGACCATCGGCGCGCCGGGCCGGTGCGGAACATGCACGGGCGCCGTGTATGTGGCTGTGCCTGTCATCGTGGACGTGGACGTGGACGTGGCTGTGGTTGTGGTTGTGGTTGTGCGACGCAGAACGATGGGGCCGTCGGGGGTCAAGGTGATGACGCCGCGAGGACGAACGGCCGTGCTGATCCGCTGCAGTCCGGCACCGGCGAAGGCGGAGATGACGGTGCGCAGCATCAGCGTCGCCAACGCAGCTCCCAGGCAGGTTCTCTCCCCTGCGGCGAACGGAAGGTACCCCCAGGCTGGGAGCCTTCCGGTGAATCGATCCGGCCGAAAGGTCAGCGGGTCATCCCAGAGTTGCGGATTCCGGTGGGTGAGATACGGGCTGTAGAGCACCATCCGCCCGGCCGGGATCTTGCGGCCATCGAACTCGGTGTCGGTGACGGCGACCCGGCTGCCGATCCAGCCGGCCGGATAGAGCCGCATCGTCTCCTGCACCATCGATTCGGTGGCCCGCGCGGTGTTCAACTCGGGATGTCCGGCCAGTTCCCACAGGGCGAAGGCCAATGTGTGTGCCGTGGTGTCGTACGCCGCCGCGATCGCGACTCTGGCTTCCTGCACCCCGCCGGGAATCGAGGCGAACAGCGGGGCCAACGTTTCTGGGTCCGGGTCGGCGAAGGTGCGGTGCAAGGCCCGGTCCATCGTTCGGATCCGAAACGGCCGCGGTAGCAACGGACCCGGCAGACCCTGGTCCAACGGCGTCAAAAAGGAGCGCAGCACACGGTCGGGAAAATTTCGGCCCAGGAAAGCGGTACTCAACAGTGCGCGCACCATGCGGGAGGCCCATGCCACCGCGTCGAACTCGCCCTGCGGCAGGTGCTCGCGCACCACGGCGGCGAACTGGTCGGCGAACTGCGGAGTGACCATGCGGCGATGGAAAGCCGGGTTGAGCAGAGCCCGCCTGGCGCGGTGATCGGGGGCGTCGGTGGCCACGATCCCGGCCGCCAGATACGGCGAGAGTTGGCTCATGCTGCCACGGCTGCGGAATCCGGCGGTGTTGCCCAGCACCAATCGGTTCCACGCTGGACTGTGCCCGATGGTCACCGGCCGCCAGAGCTGCACCGTGAACACCGGCCCGAGCCGGGCACCTTCTTCCAACAATTCCAGCGAGTCGGCGCCCCACCGGGGCAGATGCCCGATCAACCCGGAATAGTTCCGGGTGGGGCTTGGCCACTTCTCGGGGCGGGTCATCCGTAGGTCCGGCCCTTCCAGGTCTGTCGGGTCCGCATTGCCTTGGCCACCACCGGCGCAGCTACCAGCGGGGACATGCTCACCAAAGCGGCAGCGGCCCAGTCCCGGCCGCCGGTCTTCGCCTCCGTCAACAGCCGTTCGCCGATCCCGAGGGCTGCTGCGAGCCGCCACCAGCTGGACCTGTTGAGCAGCAGAATCGGTGCGGTGTAAGCGATGACGTGCCAGATCCACCCTGCCGCGATCAGCCACCGACGCCCTCCGGCAGCGGGCACCAGACCGCGGCCCAACCCGTCGATGACCTCGCGGTATCGGCGATACATTCGTACCTGCGCCACATCACCACCCAGCGCCAGGCCCAACTTGAACCCCATCCGCCGACTACGACGGGCCATCGCGACGTCTTCGACCAGTTCACCGCGCACCCCGGCAAACCCACCCAGCGACTCGTAAGCCGCGCGCTGGAACGCCAGTACCGCCCCGCTTGCTGTCGCCGCCGCCGGTACCGGCGCATCGAGCAGTCCGAACGGCAGGAAGCACAGCAGCACGTCGGTGATGAGTGGAGTCAGCAACCGCTCCGACCATGACCCTGTTCGTTGTCGGCAGAACACCGAGAAGACTGCCGCTCGCTGGCGAGTCATCTCGGCGACCAGAGCCAGAGCCGCTCCCGCGGCCAGCTGGACGTCGCAATCGCAGAACACCAGAATATCGGCGGTGCTGTGTTCGGCCAGTTGGGCGCAGGCCCACGTTTTACCCACCCAGCCCGCCGGCCGCGCAGCTCCGGTCACGACCCGCACTGGTGCGGCCCAATCCGGCAGACCGGACACCGCCGCGACGACCAGTTCAGCGCTGCCGTCACTGGACCCGTCATCGAGAAAGACGACCTCGTCGAATCCGGCGGTAAGCAGGCCCGGCAATGTCAACGGCAACGTCGCGGCCTCGTCGCGCATCGGAATCAACAGCGCTGCCCTCCTACCCGCCGACGTCGCCAGCGAGGAGGCCGGACGGTCCGTTCCAACGGTCCGTCCGGCCCTCAAGGTCGGAAACCAGAACAGATTTGCGATGAGAACCAGCAGTTTGAGGCCCAAAAAAGCTCCCACCGCGGGCGCCAGACCGGCATGACCAGCCGCTACGGCGCCGTTGCGCCTTGGTCTCGAGAACGACTCCGAAGTCGCCCGCTGGTGGTTCGACAGCATTTGCCTCCGCTCTCATTTGCATGGTCGACGTGCGAAACGACCGGCCAGTCTGGGGCGCAGGCGCGGTCGTCTCACCGTTTCCCGGTGGCAGGTGCTCGGAAACGAGCACAACTTGTGCATGTCGCGAGGCCCGGTGGAACCGCTCGCGCCGCGGCCCACATCGCAACAGCGGTTCGTTGCCTCCGGCTATCTCTGCAACCCGTGCTCCGACGTGGCTAACCGGAAGAACAAGGTCCACCCGAGCGTTTTACTGGCAATGACGAGCGATCTCGATGGCAGCGCCTCTCCGGCGACCACCAGGTCATGGGTTCCTGCGCACGTACGGATCACCCAGGCTGCAGCCGACCTGCCGCACACCGCAACGATCGTCGCGCGATGCGAAGCGGCCGGTGTGCAAGACATCTCCGTCCTTCGGGGCAACCAGCTGGTCGGCATGCGTGGCGGAAACGAACGCGAGCAGTACGCGCGCGCGAAGGCGACCCTGGCCGTGGTGGTGGCGCCGCCCAGTGCGCTCGCGCCGCAGCCGATACCGCCCAGCGCCGACTGGCGCATCGATCTGGCCAGGGGGTGTCCGGCTCACTGCCAGTACTGCTACCTGGCCGGTTCGTTGACCGGGCCGCCGGTCACTCGGGTGTACGCCAACCTCGACGCGGTCCTTGCCGGCATCGGTACCCATGCCGGACTGGGCAGCGTCACCAGCGGCACTGCAGAACGTGGACACGAAGGAACGACGTTCGAATTGTCCTGCTACACCGATCCGTTGGGCATCGAGCGGGTCACGGGTTCGCTGCAGGCGGCGATAGAACAGGTCGGCGCCGGGGTCTTCGGGAATCGAGTTCAATTGCGGTTCACCACAAAATTCGATGACGTTCGCGATCTACTGGCGGTGGAGCATCGGCGCCGGACCCGGGTGCGATTCTCGGTGAACGCCACCTCCGTGGCGAACCGTTTCGAGGGCGGCACGGCCCGGATTCCTGCCCGCCTCCGGGCGTTGCGCGCGATGGCGCAGGCCGGGTACCCGGTCGGGTTGACGATCGCTCCGGTGATGCCGATCGACGGCTGGCAGGAGGCATACGGACAGCTCCTGGACGAGGCGGCCGCGGCAGTGGATCAGGTTCGGGACTTGGATCTGACCGCCGAGATCATCACTCACCGCTTCACGCCGGCGAGCAAAGCGGTCTTGCTCGGCTGGTATCCCGGCACTCGCCTGGAAATGGACGAGGATTCCCGTAGTCGCAAGCGGTCAAAATTCGGTGGCATCAAATACGTCTATCCGCGCGAAACCATGGCGGCGATGCGAGCCTGGTTCGAGATCGAACTGCGCCGCCGGCTGCCTGCCGCCCAATTGCTCTACTGGACATGAACAGCCTATTTCACCGCACCTACATCCGCATCCGAACCGCCCGGGAGAACTCGTCGCTACCCATCGCAGCAGGGTGATGCGATGGCCGCCCTGCCGTGTCGGGAAGTGACGGAGATTATGCAACTGGCGGCAGGACGCCACACTCGAGCCCGGATCGTTTGATCCGCTAAGTGGCCGGGTAGAAACGGAACACCGGCGCCCCTCGCCGGCCAGGCCTTTTCTGGTCTTGTCTTCGAGCCGAAGGAATCGTCATGAAGAAAGCAGCAGTGCTCTTGGCCGCCGGAGCATCCGTCATGCTGGTCTTTGGTGGAGCGACCTCGGCGCAAGCTGTTGCACCTGCCGCAGCCGCGACCGCCGGCGATGTGACTTTCGTGCGCGACAACGCCCAAACCGATCTCGCCGAGATCACCATCGGCAAGATCGCATTGAGTCGGGCTCAGAGCGCCGCGGCCAGAACATTGGCCACCACGACCATTGCCGACCACAAGGCCGCTCTGGCCAAGCTCACGACCGTCGCCGCCGCCGTGAACGCAGCGCTGCCCACGGCGCCCAACGCCGCCCAACAGGCGGACGCGGCGACGTTGCAAAACGTTGTCGCCGACCAGTTCGATGCGACGTACGCCCAAATTCAGATCGCCGGCCACAAACTGTCCATCGCCGGAACGAAGACCGAACTGGCCGGCGGCAGCAACACCGACGTGAAGAACTTTGCGAGCGGCTACCTCCCGGTCGCCCAGATGCACCTGGGCATGTCGGAGGCTCTGCTGTCCACGGTGAGTGGTGCGGCCCCCACTGCGGTTCCGGCCGGATCCGGTGGAGCCGGCGCACCGACCAGCACCGGCACTCGGGTGGTGCAATTGACACTGGGTGCACTCGGCCTGATCCTCCTCGGGTTCGCCGCCACGCTGACCCTCCGTCGCAGGCGCACCTCCTGACCCATTTGAGGTCTGCACGGTGAAAAGGTCCCGGGCCGAACCAAGTGGGGTGCCAACGGATGACGACGGGCCGCGGGTCGCGGATCCGGATTATTCCCGCTGGCCACCGGGCCGCCGCTCACTCGCGTTCTGGGCCACACTGGTGGGATGAAGTTTCTAGAGGTAGCGGGTCTCGGTCAGGTCAGCCGCGTCGGGCTGGGAACGTGGCAGTTCGGGTCGCGGGAGTGGGGGTACGGCCAGGGCTACGCCTCGAGTGCTGCAGGGGACATCGTCCACCGCGCTCGCGAGCTGGGAGTGAATCTGTTCGACACGGCAGAGGTCTACGGAACCGGCAGGAGCGAGCGCATCCTGGGCACAGCGCTCGGCGAGGACCGCAGCGAGGTGATCGTGGCCAGCAAGATCTTCCCGGTTGCTCCGTTCCCACCCGTGATCCGCCGCCGCGAGCAAGGCAGCGCCAACCGCTTGGGGCTGGACCGGATTCCGCTGTACCAAGTGCATCAGGCCAATCCGCTGGTGCCCGATTCGGTGATCATGCCCGGCATGCGCACCCTGCTGGACGCGGGCCGCATCGGGGCCGTCGGCGTCTCCAACTATTCGCTGGAGCGATGGCGCAAGGCCGACGCCGCACTTGGCCGGCCGGTGGTGAGCAATCAGGTGCAGTTCTCGCTCGCTCGTCCGGCGCCGCTGGAGGATCTGGTCCCCTTCGCCGAGCAGGAGAACCGGATGATCATGGCCTACAGCCCGCTCGCCCAGGGCCTGCTCGGCGGCAAGTACTCCGCGGAAAACCGTCCCGGCGGCGTGCGGGCGATGAATTCGCTGTTCGGCACCGAGAATCTGGAGCGGGCACAGCCACTGCTGGAACTGCTGCGGACGGTTGCTGCGGCGCACGACGCCAAGCCCGCCCAGGTGGCGCTGGCCTGGCTGCTCAGCCTCCCTCGCGTCGTGGTCATTCCCGGCGCCTCCAGCGTCGAGCAACTCGAATTCAACGTCGCCGCAGCCGATCTGGATCTGAACGCTGATTCCGTGGCGTCGCTGACCGCCGCAGCCCTGGCCTTCGAGCCGGTCTCGTTGCCCCGTACCTTGCTGGGCAAGGTGCGCGAGAAGCTGCATGTATGAGCGGCGTGGACGTCCGCGTTCATGTGTCCCACTCGGCATAAGAGCGCGGGTAACTCTGTCCGAGCTGCCCTGAAACGCCGCAAGAGCGACGGGATCGCTGGGTCTGACCGAGGCGAGGTTCACCTACGGTCGCTGATTGATCGTCAGCAGTTCATACGCGGCGGCGAGACGCTGAGTCTCCGGGGGTCGGGGATGGTAAGTAGTGCCCGGGCGGACGGCGCGGCCGAGCAGATCCGGAAGACTGCCTGCGCCGAGGTCGGCTGCGGCGGTCAGGACGGCTCCGCGGGCTCCGATCTCGGGGGTGTCGGGTGCGGTGACGGGCAGGTTGGTCGCGTCACTGATGCTCTGGCACCACAGCGGGCTGCGGGCGCCACCGCCGGCCAACGCGAGGGTGCTGGTTTGTCCAGCGGCGTGCAGACAGTCCTTGACCGCCAGAGTCAGCCCGTCCAGGGCAGCGCGGGCGATGTCGGCGCGGCTGTGCGCGAGGCTGATTCCATGCAGGCTGCCGCGGATGCCGCTGTTGCGGAAGGGGCTTCGCTCCCCCGCCGGAGAGAGGTACGGCAGCATCAGCGGCGCGCCGCTGTCGGGTGCCGCGGTTCCGGCGAGGTGCAGGACGGCGGGAACGTCGGGCAGGCCGAGTACGTTCGCCGTCCAGTCCAGAACCTCGGTGCCGGTCATGGTGGCGTAGGCGAGCAGCCACCGGTCCGGCGTGACACCCGGCAACGTCATCCCATTGGGGCTGCGGTCCAGTTTCGGGTCGTCGGTGACCACGCCGACGCACAACGTGGTGCCCAGGACGGCGAAGGCGGACCCGACCTCAGTGGTGCCGGTGCCGATTGCGGTGGCAGGTACGTCGTAAGGCGCGAGTCCAATCGGGGTTCCGGCCGGCAACCCGAGAACGGCTGCGGCCTGGGAGAGCAACGGGGCGACCCGGTCGGGCCCGGCCACCAGGTCAGGAAGCAGCCGGCGGCTGTCGGTGAGGTCGAACTGGTCCAGCAGACCCTCGTCGTAGGTGCGGGTCCGCGCATCCAGGAACGGGTTCGCGGCATCGGAGACGTCCAGCACCTGCCGGCCGGTGAGTTGCTGGTATATCCAGCTTCCGGCGCTGAGCAGCCGCGCCGCTCTGGTCAGGGTGGATGGTTCGTAGGTCGTGAGCCAGCGGAGTTGGGCGTGAGCCAGCCCGGACGCGCCGTAGCAGCCGTTGATCCGAAAGGTCCGTTCCAGGGTGCCGTCTGTCTCCCACTGGTCGATGGTGAGGCCACCACGGTTGTCGTTCCACAAGATGGCAGGGCGAACCGGCTCGCCATGGGTGTCGACCAGCCAGCAGCCATCACCCTGCGCGGTCAGGGCGACCAGCTCGACGGTGTCCGGCGTTCGCTCCGCGATAGCGCGCACGACCCTGATGGCGGCCGCCCACACGTCATCCATATCCTGCTCGCACCAGCCGTCGGCGGTTCGCAGCAGCTCAGTGGTTTCGGCTTCGCTGTCCACTGCCTGCCAGTGGTCGTCGAACCGGACGGCCTTGACTCTGGAGGTTCCCAGGTCCAGACCAATGGTGCTCATCGGGTGGTGGTGTGCTGATGGACCCAGTCCGGGTTGGCGCAGTGTTGCAACACTCCGTTGCGCAGATACTGCGCGACTTCGGCGGTGACCCGGTGCACCGATTCGGAAGCGACCTGCCGGGAGGCGCCGGCCAGATGGGGGGTGAGGATGACATCGGGTCGGGACAGCAACGGGTCGGACGGATCGGGAGGTTCGGGATCGAACACGTCCAACGCCGCCCCGGCCAGGTGACCGGATTGCAGAGCCGACAGCAGGGCCTGCTGGTCGACCAGCTCACCGCGGGCGGTGTTGACGAATCGGGCCCCTTGTTTCATCGCGGCGAACGCGGCGGTGCCGAACATTCCTCGGGTGTCGGCGTTGAGCCGGGCATGGACGCTGATGATGTCGCAGGCCGAGAGCACCTGCTCGAGAGGAAGCAGTTCCGCTCCAACCGCTGCGGCTGTCGCCGGGTCGGCGTAAGGGTCATAGGCCAGGACCCGGCTGCCGAAGGCGGCCAGCAGTTGCGCGATGCGGGACCCGACCGCGCCCAGACCGATGAGCCCGACGGTCGCTGCCCGCAGCTCGGGCCCGGTCGATTCGTGGCGATAGAACCGTGCGTCCCACCGTCCTCGAGCCATCTCCTGCGCGGCGATGTTGACGTTCCTGGTCATGGAGATCATCACGCCGATCACGAATTCGGCGACCGCACCAAGATTCCTGCCCGGCAGGTACACCACGGGAACTCCGCGCGCGGTGGCCGCCTCGACATCGACGTTCACCGGACCTCCGCGGGTCACGCCCACCACCCGCAGCTCCGGCGCGGCATCGAAGACCGCAGCCGTGATCGGGGCGAGGTGCGTGAGGATGACCTGCACGCCGGCGGCAAGCCGGGCGACTTCATCCGGCTTCCCGGCGGCTTCCTTGACCCCGTCGACCGGCCCGAACGGCTCGTCCGGCCACCGTGCCTGGAACTGCACGGTCGAGATTTCCGATCCGAGTTCCTGACGGGCGGCATGCGCGAGCGAGTCGGCGGTGATGAACCGGTCGCCGGCGCACAACACCCGTAGCGGCTCTGAAGGCGTCATGATCAGGCCTGTCCGTGGGAGGCGCGGGATTTGCGCGCCAGCGAGTCGATCGCGACGGCCAGGGCCAGCACCAGGCCGGTGATCATAAACCGGAAGGAGGAGGACAGGTTCAACAGAGTCAGGCCGGAGGAGATGGACTGGATGACGATGATGCCCAGCAGCGCCGAGAAGGCGCTGCCGCGACCGCCGAACAGGCTGGTGCCGCCGATGACGGCGGCGGCGATGGCGTCGAGATTGACATCGCCGGTGCCGCTGCTCTGGTTGGCCGAGCCGAGCCGCGCGGCGCCCAGGATGCCGCCGACGGCGGCCAGGGTGGAGCACAGCAGAAATGCGGAGGCGTAGACCCGTTTGACGTTGATGCCAGATCGACGGGCGGCTTCGGCGTTGCCGCCGACTGCGAACATCGACCGGCCCCATTTGGTGCGCGTCAACGCGTAGTTCAGCACCGCCACCAAGACGATGAAGAAGACGAACATCCAGCCGACTCCGCGGCTCCTGTTCAAATACCAACACACCAGCTCCGCCACGACCAGCACGGCGACGCTGCGGAGAACGATGGCCTGCAGAGATTTTGCTGACAGACCTCCGCGACGCCGCCGAGCGGCCAGCAAGTAGCCGCTGACAAAAACTGCCACCGCGGCCAAGGCGGCCAGCAAGTAGGACAGGGCGGTGGGCACGAAGTCCTGTTGCGCGAATTTCACCAAGGAGGAGGTGAACGGGATGTTGATGGACCCGGTGTCTCCCAACAGGTACAGCTGAAGCCCGAGGAAAGCCAACAATCCGGCCAGGGTCGCCACGAAACTGGGCATGCCGAATCGGTTGAACAGAACACCGTAGCCGAGCCCGATGGCGGCGGCCGCTGCCAACGCCACCAGGATCGCACCCCACACCGGCCAGTTGTGGCCAACGAACAAGATGGCCAGGATCGCTGCGGTCAGGCCGCTGACCGACCCGACGGACAGGTCGATCTGCCCGACCAGCAGTACGCACACCACACCGAGGGCGATGACCCCGACGGACACCGATTCCAGGGTCAGGTTCACCAGGTTGTCGCTGGACAAAAAGATCGGATTGAGGATCTGGAACACGGTCCAGACCACGACGAGCCCGACGATGACCGGGAGTGAGCCCAAGTCGCCGTTGCGGATCTTGTGCAGCGCACCGGAAACCGCCCCGCCGAAGCCGACGTTGTGCTGGAGCCGCTCGTCCTGCTGGTCCAAAGCCCGTTTCGGACCAGGGGTGGCTTTGATGTCAGTCATTGACGGGACCTTCCTTCCCGGCCGCGGCGGTGCTCTGGGGGCCACGGCGTTCGGAGCGGCGGGTCACGGCGTTGTCGGTGGCGCCGGTGATCGCGGCGATGATTTCCTGCGAGGAAACGGTGGCGACGTCGAAGACGCCGTTGTTTCGACCCAGGCGGAGAACGACGACCTGGTCGGCGACGGCGCGGACATCCTCCATGTTGTGACTCACCATGATCACGCCAAGGCCGCGTTCGCGGAGCCGTTCGATCAGGTCGAGGACTTCCGCAGTTTGCGCAACACCCAGGGCAGCGGTCGGTTCGTCCAGAATGATGATCTTGGGATTGCCCAGCAACGATCGGGCGATCGACACGGTCTGCCGTTGGCCGCCGGACAGAGAGGCGACAGGGATACGGACGGAGGGAATCCGGGCCGACAATTCGCCGAGTAGTTCCCAGGATTTGATCTCCATCTGCACTTCATCCATTCGCAACGGTGACAATTCCCGACCCAGGAAAAGGTTTTCCACCACGTTCAGGTTTTCGCACAACGCCAGGTCCTGGAAGACCGTGGCTATACCAAGCGAGATTGCTTCGCTGGGGTCGGCCATCTCCACCGGCTTTCCGTGAAACAGAACCTCACCGGAAGTAGGTCGGTGAACACCGGCGAGAATCTTGACCAGGGTTGACTTTCCGGCACCATTGTCGCCAACGATCGCCACGACAGACCCTGCCGCAACATCCAGTTCGATGTCGGTCAGTGCGTTGACCGAGCCGAAGCTCTTGGACACACCTCGCAGACTGAGCACAGTGTCCCGCGTCTGCGGTGGATCCGTCGTGATCGCCGTTGACATGAGGATATTCCTTTCTTGATGAATGTTCATCGGGGTGGATGTGGCAGGGGCAAAGGGTGACCTGGACGGATCGGTAGGACCCGCCCAGGTCGGGTTCGCCGAAGGGCAAGGCTTCCTAGGAGATGCCGAGCTTGCTGCAGGCAGCGGCGTAGGTGGAGGTACAGATGTCGGCGGCCTTGGTGATGCCCTTGGTGACGATCTCCGCCTTCAGGTTCTGTGTGGTGATGACAGCGGGGACGAACAACTGCGACGGGGCCCCGTACAGGGTCGTCGTTGCGGTGGGGGTCTTGCCGTCCAGCAGCGCCACGGCGACCTTCGCGGCGGCTGCGGCGACGATCTCGCTTGGCTTGGAGATGGTGTTGTACTGGTCACCGGCGATGATCAACTGCAGGCCGGCCAGGGTTGCATCGTTACCGGTGACCGGCGGAACCGGGTTGGTTCCAGCCGCTTTGAACGCGGCGATGGCGCCGCCGCCGGTGCCGTCATTCGCGGCCACCACTCCGACGATCTTGGTGCCGAATCGGGAAACCTGTCCACTGACCCATGTTTGGGCCTTCGCCGGGTCCCAGTCGGGCGTGTCATATTCGGCGAGCGTGCTGATGCCACTGCCGGCGAGCCCGGCGTGGATGCCCTTCTTGATCAGACCTGCGGCGGC